>Ga0209539_1000062_pt1 | contig 62541 bp, 52 predicted proteins | sample BarGraNGADG00312_2_FD_184499 | JGI IMG/M metagenome (GOLD analysis project Ga0209539, IMG submission 184499) | Arctic peat soil microbial communities from Barrow, Alaska - Barrow Graham LP Ref core NGADG0011-312 (SPAdes) (version 2) | ecosystem: Environmental > Terrestrial > Soil > Wetlands >...
CTGGTGAAGAGTTGTTCAGTGGCATCGGGATGCGCCCATTCAATTCTCTGTTTCCTGCGTCATGAAGCCGTTTCCATATCTCACTTGGCAATCTTCAACTTCTGAAGCACTCTTTGGCAACAGGCCCATTGAACTGCAAAACAAGCCCCACGATCGCGCACTGTCGTGCGGTTTGACCTCAAGCATATCTTCTCACACACGGAGAGTATGAACATGACCGGCTACAGTCGCAGCGGCCATCGTAACGATACAAGCTTGAAGAGGAACAAGTTGCGGGTACCGCGCGGCCGGGGCGAACGCGCCCGCGAACAGGGGTAGAATAAAAGGTACGACAGGGGGCAGGCATGCAGGGCGAAGTGGTTGAGCTGCTCAGCAGCTACTTGAAGGTCGACACGTCCAACCCTCCCGGGAACGAGTCTCGGGCGGCCGATTTCTTCGCGGAGATACTGGAGCGCGAAGGCATCGACTATCAGACCTGGGAAGCCGCGCCGGGCCGCGTTTCCCTGAAGGCGGTCCTGCCGGGCACGGGCGATGGCGGCTCCCTCATCTTCCTGAACCACACAGACGTCGTCCCTGCCGACGCGTCGAGCTGGTCGGTGGATCCCTTCGGCGGAGAAATACAGGACGGCTTCGTCTACGGCCGTGGAGCGCTGGACATGAAAGGCCAGGGCATCGGCGAGCTGATGGCGATGCTGGAGCTGAAGAGGGCCGGCACGGCGCTGAAGCGCGACCTGGTGTTCCTCGCCGTCGCGGACGAGGAGGCCGGCCAGGGCGCCTGCGGCATGCGCTACCTCATGGATAACTTCTCCGACGAGTTCCGGGCAGACGTCGTGATAAACGAGGGAAGCTTCTTCATCAGCGATTTTCTTCCCGGCGGCAGGCCGCTGCTGCCCATCGCCACGGCGGAGAAGGGGCTCTGTTCGCTCAACCTCACCAGGAAAGGTGTCCCCGGGCACGCCTCGTCGCCGAGCCCCGACAACGCGCTCGAGCTGCTGGTCGAAGCGCTTGACAGGCTCCACTCCAGGGAGCCGCACCCGCGGGTGACGAAGACGGTCGAGGCGATGTTCACGGCCCTCGCCGAAGCGGTGCCCGAGCTCCAGCCTTACCTGCCGACAAGGAGTGACGCGGTGCTGCTGGAGCTGCTGCACCGGGCGCGGCTCCTCGACGATCCGGCGATCTTCCCGATGCTGCACGACACGATAAGCCTGACGGGCATGCAGTCGGGCGGCGACATAAACGTGATACCGGAGCGGGCTGTCGCGCAGCTCGACACCAGGACGCTGCCGGGCCGCACGAGCGAAGCGATGAGACGATACGTGGAAGACAACCTGGGCGATGAGGCCGTCGAGCTGGATTTCATCCAGAGGACCGAGCCCAGCGAGTCGCCCGCCGACTCAGAGTACTTCAAGGCGATCGCGGAGGTCGTCTCGGCGCACTTCGATAACGCCCTGGTGGTCCCGTCGCTGCTGAGCGGCACGTCCGACTCGACTATCTTCAGGGAGAAAGGGATTCCCGCCTACGGCATATTCCCGGTCCTCGTCGAGCAGCGCGAGATCGAGCGGGTTCACGGGATCGACGAGAGGGTCTCGGTGGAAAACATCGCGAGGTCGGCGAAGATCTACGAGGACATCGCGGTCCGACTCTGCACGTGAAAGGCGCGGCTGAAACCGCGCCCAGATGCAATAAATCCTATTGGGCCGCGACATTCAGGCGCGACTTCAGTCGCGCGATGGGGTCAGGTCCGAAATCTTCACTTTTCGGAATTCGTGGCCACGTCTAACAATTATGATTATGTCCGGAAGGTTCGTCTCGAGTCTTGTTCAAGGCAAGGGTGTGTGCCCACTTCGGGCTTCAAACGCCCTCGAGGTCACACCCCCAACACCTGAGTAGAAGTCTGGATCTGACCAAGACGCGCTGAATACGCCTCCGGGAGGCTGGTTGCCGTACCCGTCCGGAAGGCTCGTCTCGATTCTGATTCAAGGCAAGGGTGTGTGCCCTCTTCGGGCTTCAAACGCCCTCGAGGTCACACCCCCAACATCTGAGTAGAAGTCTGGATATGATCAGGACGCGCTGGGCCCGCCTCCGGGAGGCTGATTGCCGTGTTCGTCCACGATGGGCGATGGAAGAGGCGGTGATGATTAACAGAGAATTCACAGGGCCTTCGAGACTCTTTAATACCAGTCGTGAAAGATAAACAATTGTAATAATTGCATAAAGGCAAATACTGGTTGTAAGCTTCCCTGGACGATCGGGGGGGAACCGGGAAAGGTCGAATGAGCACTCAAAACGGCGCTGACAAAGAATATGCGCGCAAGCTGGGCGTTCTGCTGTTCGGCATCCAGCGCAAGACGATAAAGGCGAACTTCAAACAGGTCATCGGCGAGGACCTCAGGCCGGGCCAGGCCATGCTCCTGGTGGAGCTCTCGCAGAAGGGCCCGAAGACCATGGGCGACATCGCGAACCGGACGAAGATACACCCCGCGGTGGCGACCAGGTTCCTCGACCGGCTCGTCGAGAAAGGGCTCGTAGAAAGAACCCGCGATGACGATGACCGTCGAATCGTACGGGTGTCCATCACCGAGTCGGGCGCGAAGCTCGCCGAGCAGATAGTCTCCGCCTACTCGGACAGGCTTTCGAAAGCGCTGTCGGACGCCAGCCGGGAAGACCGGGACACGCTTCTGAGGATGCTGCAGTCGATAGACGAATCGTTCGCGGAACAGGAATGAGACCGGAAAGCAGGCGAAAGGACTCTGGCATGGGCAGGCAAGGTAAGGCAAGAAAAGTCGTCGCGGTCACCTGCGTCGCCGCGGCCCTGGCGCTGACGGTATTCTTCGTGGCGTCGTGCGGCTCTTCGAGTTCGCCGACCGCGTCGAAGTCCACCTCGGCCGTCAAGCTGCCGCCCGGAGTCACTCCCGCGGACGTCGGCGGCACCGAGTCGTCCGTGCCGTCCTCCACCGGATCGAGCGCCCCCGCGGCCACGTCACCGGCTCCAGCAGCCACGACGACGACCGGAACGCCCGGCGCGAAGGCCGACCTGGCCGGGACGCGCTTCACGATCGTCCACGCCACCCGGCCGAACACCAATAAGAGCGTCATCTCTTCCAGCGGGCGCGAGGTCCCGGGCGATTACCTCGAGGTGGAGCTCACCGCTTTCAATACCGGCGCCGCCGGCCTGGTGGACCTCTCGCAGTACTCGTTCAGGCTGCTGAGCCCGGGGATCGCGGCGAGTAATTACGCTGACTACTACGGCACCACGGGCACGTATGGCGCGTACGTCGACGAACACGAGATTTCGGCTTCGCTGCTCTCCTTCTCCGACCTGCAGCCGGTCGCCTACAAGGTCAAGGTCGGCGAGACCGTGACAAAGGTGTTCGTGTTCTTCGACCTGAACCCGCTGACGGACGCGCCCAACGCGGGCGTGACGAAAGATAATTCGCAGTTCATCGTGTACAAGACATCCGGCACTGACTCCGGCACGCAGGTCGCGATGCCGCTCGCCGGCTACCCGGACTGAGAGGCAGGTCTTCAGGATGAGGGCTTTCAGGAGGGGATTCAGGAGCTTCCGGCGTAACTACGCGCGGAACCTGATTGTCGTGGTCCTCCTGTTCGTGTGCCTCACCTTCTCGATGTCGATGCTGGCCGTGAAGCTGGCCGCCGACAGCCAGGTGGATACCATCAAGACATACCAGAGCCCGGAGTCGCCCGGCGTCGGGACCTACGGTGAGGTAAAGGTCGGCTCCTCCTACCAGATGCAGCAATTCGAGGCGCAGCGGCAGAAGAGCGCGGCGGACCGGCAGGCCGAGGCCCGGAGCATGACGCCCGAGCAGGAGTTCGCCGACAGGGTCTCGACCCTCGTCCCTGAGAAGCTGACCGACGAGTTCTCTCAGGATGGCAGCATCAAGACGTACGACAAGGTCCTCGAGACGAACGTGACGATGAACGACCTGACAAACACCAGCATGCAGCAGCTGTTCCAGCTAAGGCAGTCGAGGGGCAACAGCCAGTCGGGCAACGCCGGTGGCACCATGGGCATGAACCAGAACACGTTCTTCTTCGCAGGCAATACGAACGGCCCCTCCGCCTCGGACTTCACGACCGGCGCGAAGAAGCTCGTCTCCGGGCAGCTGTTCACTTACCAGGATTACCTGAAGTCGAACCCGGTCGTGGTGATAGAGAAGAACTTCGCGGACCAGAACAGCCTGACGGTCGGCTCGACCGTCGAAGCGCAGATCAGCGGCCAGACCGGCTCCGGCTCGCTGATGGAGCTGAAGGTGGTCGGGATATACGAGACCGTCCAGACCGATCAGAGCCAGAGCAGCGCGAGCGGCCTGGCGAGCTTCAACCCGGCCGGCAACGCGTTCTACGCGCCGCTCTCCGTGGTTCAGAAGCTGAACGCGACGCCGGGGTATGTGGGGCTCGGCTCTTATTATTTCCACTCGGTCGACGACTCGGGCGCGCTCAAGGTGACTTTCAAGAAAGAAGCCGCGGGGACCTCGAACAAGTACGAGCTCGCCACGGACATCAGCGACTACCAGGTCATCGCCGACCCGCTGCTCAAGGCGAAGAACACGTCCGTCATCGGGCTCGCCGGCGCTCTCGGCGCGTGCGCGCTGATCATACTGCTGGCGATGATCATCATCATCAGCGGCAGGACACGGGAGCTGGGCGTGCTGAAGGCGATCGGCTCTACCGACCGGCAGGTCATTTTTCAGTACGCGGTCGAGATACTGTGCATCTGCCTCGTCGCGATAATACTCGCCATGGGCGCCACGGCGTTGATAGGACAGAGCCTCGGCAACTGGATGCTGCCCAAGACCAAGCCGGCTGCCCAGCAGCAGCAGGACAGCGGTCCGATGGGCATCGTCAGGAGGGTCACGGGCGACAGCCTCTACAAGCAGGGTGGCAGGTTCACCGCGGCGTTCGCGGCACAGAAACAGCAGAAGGCCGCGAAGCTGGACGTCGTCTATCGCGGGTCGCTGTTCCTCTACGGGATATTGATCTTGATCGGGTTGAGCCTGTTCGGCATGGCGATCCCGCTCATCTGGATAATAAGGCTCAGGCCCGCGCGGGTCCTGAGCATGGAATGAGGTAACGAGATGCCGGAGCAGGATATCCTCGAGGCAAAGGACGTCAGCAAGACCTTCCAGGTCAAGGCCGGGTCGGTCAAGGCCATAGACGACGTCAGCTTCTCGGCCGCTAAAGGGCAGGTGACGACGATCGTCGGGCCGTCGGGCTCGGGGAAGACCACGCTGCTCTACGTCATCGGCTCGCTCGAGAAGCCGGAGGCCGGGGAGATAGTGGTGGCCGGGCACGACATACTCAACCAGTCCACCGACCTCGTGAAATACCGCAGGGAGAACGTCGGCTTCGTGTTCCAGTTCTTCAACCTGGTGCCGACGCTAACGGCCCTCGAGAACGTGATGCTCCCGATGGACCTGGCCGGCGTCGGGAGTCACGAACAGAAGAGGCGGGCCACCGAACTGCTCGAGAAGATGGGCGTGGGGGGCAGGCTTCTCAAGGCCAGGCCGAACAAGATGAGCGGCGGCGAGAACCAGCGGGTCGCGATAGCGAGGGCGCTCGCGAACGACCCCGACGTCATCCTCGCCGACGAGCCGACCGGCAACCTCGATACGGCGACCGGCAAGAACGTGGTCGAGATACTGACAGCCCTGGCGCACGAAAGCGACAAGTGCGTCCTGATGGTGACGCACGACGAGTCGATCCTGGACGTGTCGGACAGGGCTTTCCACATGACGGACGGAGACCTGAGGGAGATCCCCGCGTGAGCGCGCGAGGCCCTCGAAGATCGAATAGAGGTGACATGAAGAAGCGCGTACTGATAGCAGCCGTTGTCCTCATCACATGCGTGATGACCGTCGTGATCGTCGCGGGCTGCGGCTCGGGCACGTCCACGTCCACCAGCCAGTTGGACGGGGTACCGGTCTATCCCGGCTCGACCAAGGTGAACCCGCAGACACTCCGGGACCAGCAGGCCAGGGGCAGCATGCCCCAGGACATGCGCGGGAGCTTTCCAGGCAGCTTTCCCGGCAGTTTTCCGGGGGGAAGCAGGCCGTTCCCAAACGGAATGAACCCGCAGACGCTGCGTGCCGACATCCAAAACATGTCCGCCTACTGGACGCCTGACTCCTTCAGCAAGGTGTCGTCCTGGTACAAGAACCAGCTGAAAGGGAAGAGTGGCTACCGCGAGCTGAGCGGGCAGCTCAGGCGTAACGCGAGCAACCCCGGTCCGGCCGTGAGCGCGCCGAGGCTCGCCACCGAGAGGAGCATCTACACGTTCCAGTCCGGTAACAAGACCAAGATCGTGACCGTGGCGAAGTACAACCAGCCTGGTGGCGGCACCACGATCAGGATAGGCGGCATGCAGGGAATGATCCCCGTACCCCCCGAATAATTGAGCCGCGACTTCCCCTAATTGAGCCGCGACTTCAGTCGCGGCGGTAGCCTGTCTCAACAAAGCGCGGTTAAAACCGCGCCTCAATCCTTTAATGCCGAACCTTATTAAAGCCGCCGGTTCTCAACCTCAGGTCATTAAAGCCGCCGGTTCTCAACCGGCGGGTGTGATCGCCCAACCGGCGTGCGACTGAGAGTCGCACCTTTATTTCTCAGGGGAGAGTCGCACGTTTATTTCTCAGGGGAGATCCGGCTGGTCAGATCGACGGGTCCGCCGGCATCGCGTTCAGCTTCTCGGAAAGCTCCTTGCCGTACTCCGCCGCGCGCTCCAGCTCGCCTTCGACCAGCGGCCCGTGCATGTCCACCACTCCGGCCTTGAACGGCGGCGCAAGCTCGATCAGCCCGTTCTCCTTCAGCAGTTCGTCGAGGTAGTCCGATGCCTGGGTGCTCTCTTTCTCGCCATACATCTGCGCGCCGGTGCTGAAGGTCGCGAACCGCTTGCCGGCCCAGCCTTCCTTCATCTTCTTCACGGCCAGGCGCTTGACCGGGCCGTAGGCTTTTCCTACCCGCGTGGGACTTCCGAGAATGAGGAAATCGATTGAGGAGTCCTGGTCCCAGTCGCCGATCCTCGTGCAGTTGACTTCCAGGCCCGCTTCCTCGAGCTCCTTCGCGATTGCCTCGGCGATCTGCCTGGTGTCGCCCCATTTGCTCTGAAAAACGACAGCGCCTTTCACGATGCCCCCTTTGCCTGCTTGAAACTCACGTGCGGGGCGGTACCCCACCTGTGCACTTCACGATGCGCCCTTGCGCTCATTCGGGCAGTCATGATGCCGCCTGCCCCCGCTCTTCGGCCTAATCGTTGAACGCGCCCTCGCCGACCTCGCCGGTGAAGATCGGCTCGTAGAACGCCTTCCTGGCCTGCGGGTAGTTGTCGAAGGTCATGCCGATCTGCTCGTTGAGGCGCAGGCCGTGCTGCCGGTACACGAGCCACGGAGGCAGCCCGTCCCTGAGAGCGACCGCCTTTATCATCAGCTGTCCGAGGGTGAGCGTGACGTCCCCTCCGAGCATCCTCTTGAAGCCGGCCTCCTCCTCGTACGCGTCCCACTCGGAGTCGGCGAACGGGTTCAGTATGCCCTTCTCCCGCGCCTGCTCGATGTCCATCGCCATCATCATGCGCTCGATCTCGAACACGTTGCCGATGGTCGAGAGCGGCTTGCCGATGAGGCCGAGCCTGTCGACTATCGCCTTCACTATCGGTATGCCCTCCTCGGGGCCTACCAGCCTGGTCTCGTTCTCGCCGCGGGAGAGGCCACCTGGTATCGGGGAGACGATCTCGATCCCGTTCGACAGCCTCATCGAGGACATCAGGCCGTACTTGCCTGCCCCCAGCGTCGATGGGAAAGCGTTGATAGAAGCGATGGTGATGTCGCCTCCGACGCCCGGGGTGACCGACGCGCCCGTCCGCCAGTCCTCCGCACCCTTCTGCATGTAGTAGTAGAGGCCGGCCCTGTTGGCCAGGAAGACGCCGCCCAGCTTCGCGAGGACGACCCTGCCCTTCGGGCGGTAAGAGGCTGCCAGCGTCGCCGTGACCTCGAGCGGGTCCGGGAGCGTGTCCGGCTGGGTCGACCGGTGCGAGATGACCGTGTTCAGGCCGTGGCTGTGGAACAGCTCCATGTACATCCACGCCTGGGAGAAGCTGCCGACCTGGTTCAGCTTCACGAGCCCGGCGTTGCAGACGTTCTCGTTCAGCGCGTCGTACGCGATGGACGGGTTGGTGACAACGACGTCGTCGCCGACGATCAGCAGCTTGTCGCCGAGCCGCTCGTTCAGCTTGCTCCAGAACTGCCACTGGCTCCTCGGGGCCGCGAACGGGTCCTCGAACACCAGCTGGTTTCCCCACTTGTAGAAGAGGTCGACGTAATGGTCGACCAGCTCGTCGCCGCTCATCTTCATTCCCTGCCATGTGTACAGGTGCGCGTCAGAGTCGAACATGTCGTCCGAGTCCGCCGCGTTATCTATCCCCAGGAACATGTTGTCCCCGTAGAAGTAGTCGTAGTTGGAGCCGGCCTTGGCGGCGGCCTCCATCAGAAGCTGGATGGCGGCCTCGTCGCCGCTGCCGTAGCCGTTGAAGGAGCAGCCGCCCTCGTTCTCTCGGCCACCGCCCGACACGCCCTCGCGCGTCAGGATCTCGGCCACGACCTGGTTCTGCAGGTTCGGCAGCACCTTCAGGGTGCCGAAGAAGCCCTTGTCGGCGAGGTCCTGGCTCTCCTTCGGGAACATTACGATCCATTTTTCCTGGGCCACCAGGTCAGGCGACGTGTTGCCCTTGTTCCCCTCTGCGTCGGTGTACTCGGTGTGCTTGCCTCCCTGGATCGCGTTGTGCGCACCCTCCGGGAGGTAGACCGCGATGTCCTTGAACCTCGGGTCGTCGCCGCCGTACACGGCCATGTTGCGCACCTCGGTCGTGAGCCGCTCGAAGTTGCTCTTCGCGCGCTTGTCGATCTCTTCCCTGCCGACGTCCTGCTTCACGGTGCCGGCCGCGACGGCGGCGGCTAGCTCGGCCTCGATCTTCCTCTTCTCGCGCAAGCGGTAGAGGGCGTTGTTGTCCTGGTGGCGTCCGAGGTAAGCGATGACGCCCAGCGCCAGTATCTTCGGGGTCAGGTAACCCATGACCTCGAGATTGGTGGCCCCCGGGTAGAAAGCGATGTGGGCGGCGCGGAAGCCGATCGAGATACCGAACAGGATGAGCCCGGAGATGCCGAAAATGTAGGCCATGATCAGGTCGAAGCGCGGGCCGGCCGCGGAGACGTTCAGGGCAGGGGTGCCGTTCAGCCTGAAGCTGAGGCCGTCCCGAATAGTGGTCGGGGACTTGCCGGTGGGAGCGACGAAGAACATCCTGGCGAGCGTGGTCCAGAAGTCGAGGTGCCTGGTCCTGAACCGGACGGTCCCGTCGGGCAGCTTCTCGACCAGCCTGGCGCCGATGGTCTCCTGCACGGTCCGCTCGAGGTTGAATGTCTTGGCGGCCTCCAGGGCGTGCGCGCTCTGGTGCCCGCCGATCATTATGTACGCGAACGCGATGCCAATGACAATTGATGTGCCGAACTCGATCACGAATCCGCCGATGGACCCAGAGATGCTCTTCGCGAAGCTCGGGAAGAACATGCCGACCAGGATCTGAACGTGGAGGGCGACCGCGAAGTACCCCCACTTGACGAACTCTGAGGTGGACCAGGCGCCGAGGAAGATGCCCTCGATCCAGCTCCTCGGGATCACCGCCGAGACCATCCTGTCGAAACGCGGGTTGCCGCTCGCGCGATACTCGGTGGCGCGCCTGCGTTCCTTCGCGGCCTCTTTTTCGGCCTTCTTCTGCGACCTTTCCATCTGGCGACCAGTCCTTTCTCCAGTCTCGCCTGCCACCCCTTGATCCCCGGCGCGGATCCTGGTGTCGGCCCGCCGGGCTTGGCGCCGGCAATCGCCGGAACCGGCTAAAACTTCAAAAGGTTAATAAACCATTATAAAGGCACTTATTCAACCGCGGCTCGCGAAGCGCGATCCTGGCTCCGTGCCGATCGCACGCCGCAGGACAGCAGGAGCCCATTTTCTTCGAGATTCCTGGCACGAGACGGCCGGCGCCACGGACACGCGATTGGCTTTTACCCAGGACAGGTGTTGAATGAAGCACGGGGACGGCGACCCGTCGCGAGGGGAGACAGTCTTGACTGAAGACGAGAAGAAAGAAGCGAAAAAAGAGAAGAAGAAAAAGAACAAGAAAGAGAAGAAGGGCTCTCTGGCGCAGTGGTCCGCCAGGATGACCGGGATGATGCTGGGCGGGGATGAGGCGGAGAAGCTTCTGGAAGAGCAGGACGAGAAGCGCGAGGAATAGTTCCCGCGGGTTAAGAACCCGCGGCGTGGATCCCTTTGAAGCGGCCTCGTCAGCCGTCGGTCGCGCCCCCGGCGGCGCTGGTCTTTTCGTTCGATAACGCTTCGACCTTACCCAGGATCTCGAGTATCAGCTTCTCCTGCTTCTGGAAGTTCAGCAGCACGGTCTGGATCTCTTTTTCCGCGCGCTTGTCCGTGTCGTAGTCGTGCTCTCCCCTGATGTCGGTGCGCATGCCCTGGATGTTCTGGCCGATCAGGAGCAGCGGCATCAGAAGTATCTGCAGGATGTTCGAGATTATCAGCCAGAGGACGAAGGCCGGATACGGGTCCCACTTCAAGCCCTTGGGCGCGAGGATGTTCCACGCCAGCCAGAACATCGTCCAGGCGAGGATGATAGCGAAGAAACCCATCGTACCGACGTGCTCGGTCACGAAGAGGGCGAGCTTCTGGGTCGGCTTGAGCGATTCCTTGAAAGTGTCGTTGGGGTTCTTGACCTTTGAGTAATGCTTCTGGAGGTCGCCTACCAGGTCGGTTATCTGGTCGCCCAGGTCTTTTTCCGCGGGCGGTCGCGTCTCTTCAGCCAATGCTTCTCACCCCTCGCGTCGCCGTCGTGCCGTCAAGGTGGTTCTTCTGCCTATCGAGTTGCGACCCTCTCTCTCGACTTCGGCGCGGCGCGGTTTTCGCGAGGCCGCTACATTGATGCATACTTGATTCAGAGTCAGACGACACGAGAGGAGTGAGCCCGCCATGGAGAGCCTCGAGCCCTTCAAGAAAAAGTATCCTGAGAAGTTCCCGCCCGAGAGCAAGGTCTTCGAGATCATACACAGGGGTGACCGGCTCTTCGTCGGGACGGGCTGCGGTGAGCCGCAACACCTGGTCGCGCTCCTGGCGGAGTACGTCGATTCCAACCCGAAGGCGTTCTTCGACGCCGAGGTGCTGCACGTCTGGACGCTGGGCGTGGCCCCGTACGCAGACCGGAAGTTCTCGCGCAACTTCAGGCACAACTCGTTCTTCATCGGGGAGAACACACGCGAGGCCGTGAACGAAGGGCTTGCCGACTACACCCCGATCTTCCTGTCCCAGGTGCCGAAGCTCTTCTCGAGCGGCATGATCCCGATCGACGTGGCGCTCATCCAGGCGTCGCCGCCCGACAGGAACGGTTACATGAGCCTGGGCGTGAGCGTCGACATCACCAAGGCGGCGGTCGAGTGCGCCTCCCGCGTGATCTGCCAGGTGAACCCGATGATGCCGCGCGTCTACGGCGACTCCTTCATCAACGTCGAAGACGCGGACCTCATAGTCCCGTTCGAGGAGCCGCTGCTCGAGTACACTCCGACGTCGCCGGGCGAGGCGGTCGACAGGATCGGCAAGTACGTCGCCCGGATACTCGAGGACGGCGACACCATCGAGGTGGGCTACGGGAGCATACCGAACGCGATACTCGCGAACCTCTCAGACAAGAAGCACCTGGGGGTACACACCGAGCTCTTGAGCGACGGCATCGTCGACCTGATGAAGAAGGGAGTCATCGACAACAGCAACAAGTCCTTCGACCGGGGCAAGTCCGTCGCGTCGTTCTGCATGGGCACGAAATCGACGTACGATTTCATCGCCGACAACCCCAGCGTCGAGTTCAGGCCGATCGACTACACGAACAACCCGATCCTCATCGGGCGGAACGCCAACATGGTCGCGATAAACGCGGCCTTGAGCGTCGACCTGACCGGGCAGGCAACGGCCGAGTCGATCGGGCGGCAGTTCTACAGCGGCATCGGGGGCCAGGCGGATTTCATGAGGGGGGCCGTCCTGTCGCCCGGCGGACGCACGGTGCTGGTGCTCCCCTCGACCACGATGAACCTGGAGAACTCGAGGATAGTACCGTTCCTCGCGGAGGGTACCGGCGTCACCCTGACCCGGGGGGACATCCACTACGTCGTGACCGAGTACGGCATCGCGTACCTGCACGGCAAGAACGTACGGCAGCGGGCGATGGAGCTCATCTCCATCGCGCACCCGAAGTTCAGGCCCTGGCTCATCGAGGAGGCCAGGAAGGAGAACCTGATCTATAAAGACCAGGTGTTCGTCGAGGGCGCGGAGGGCGAGTACCCCGAGGAGCTCGAGAAATACAGGACGACGAGGACCGGGCTGGAGATATTCCTCAGGCCGGTGAAGATGAACGACGAAGAGCTCGTCAAGGACTTCTTCTACTCGCTCTCGGACAAGAGCAACTACCGCCGGTTCATCATGCTCAGAAGGTACCTGCCGCACCAGGTGATACAGAAGTTCGTGGCGATCGACTACACCAAGCAGATGGTGCTCCTGGCCACGATCCAGGACGGAGGCAAGGAGCTGGTCGTCGGCGTCGGCCAGTTCGTCGTGATGGAGGAATCCCACACCGCCGAGATCGCCCTCGCGGTCAGGGACGAATATCAGAAGCAGGGGATAGGGGCGGAGCTACTGAACTACATGATCCATATCGCGAGGCGGCAGGGCCTGCTCGGTTTCACGGCGGACGTCCTCGGCGAGAACGAGCCGGTGATGAAGCTCATCGCCAGGTCGGGGCTGGACTTCCACAAGGAGATCAGCGATGGCGTCGGCTACGTCAAAGCCACCTTCCGCGACTGACTCCCGCCAAAAAATGCAAACAGGGGTCAAACCTAAAAGTTTGCATAAATGGATAGGGCAAGCATGAGATTGCCCTGAATGCGTCGGAATTCCTGTAAAAATGCAAACTTTTAGGTTTGACCCCTGTTTGCAAAAGCCACCTTCCGCGATTAGGGGCCAGGTCTGACCTTGATCAGAGTCCTACTGCATCGTGGCCGCCGGACCACTTCGAGTGGTAAAGGAAGTACATCGGCCTCTCGGCGATGATGCCCTTGTCCGCCCAGACCTGCACCGAGACGTCGCGCCCGCGGCCGACCTTCGCCGGGACGTCGACCGTGACCCTGGTGCCCGCCGGCACCGATACGGCCTGCGTCATGACAGAGCCGTCCTCCAGCATGTAATCGAGCCTGGCCGTGCCGTTCTCCACGCCGGGGTTCTCGAGCGACAGCCACTCATCAAACCCGTTACGAGTCGTGCCCTCCGCGAAGTACGCGGAGTTCTTGGGCGCCACGGTTCCGCTAGCGACGTGCCCGCCGGTCCATGCGCCGTGGTAGTTGAAATACATCGGGCGCTCGACCAGCACCGAGACGTCCGAGTCAATGACCACCGAGACGTCCTGGTTCGGGCCGACGATGTCGTTGACCTTGACCGTTCTGCGGCTGGTCGGCGGGACCGCCAGGTGGCTCCTTATGCTGGTGCCGTCACCCATGATGAACCGGAAGTCCACCGTAGCCGCGACGCTTGTCGGGTTCTGGACGCACATGTATTCGTCGAAGCCCGCCCTCGTGGTCCCCTCGGCGAAATACCACCTGTTGGAGAGACCGGGGGACCCCATCACGTCGTGGCCGCCGGTCCAGTTCAGCTTGGACGCGCCCTGGTAATTGAAGTACATCGGCCGCTCCGCGACGATAGCGGTGTCCCAGCACTCCACCTTCATGGAGACGTCCCTGTTCGGCCCGACGTCCGCGTTCACGCTCTCGGTCCACCGGCTGTGCGCCGCCACGATCACGTCTTTCACCTTCGTTGTGCCGTCATCCAGCATGTAAGTGATCCGCACCGTCGCGTTGATGCCTGACGGGTTCTGCAGAGTGAGGTACTCGACGAAGCCGGGACGCGTGGTCCCTTCGGCGAAATACCAGATCCGCTGTGGGACGGTCGTCCCGACTGCGTCGTGCCCGCCGTCCCAGACACCCTGGTAGTTGAAGTACATAGGACGCTCCGCCGTGATGAGGCGGTCGGAGCTCACCTTCGCCGACACGTCATGGCCGGCGCCGACGGCGGCCCTGACGTCGACCGTCGAGCGCGAGTGAGGCGCCACCACGATGTTCTGCTCAGGGGTCGCCCCGGTCTCGAGCATGTAGGTGAGCTTCACGTGCGCGGCCTCTTCGCCCGGGTTCTGCACACAGATCCACTCGTCGAAGTTGTCTCGCGTCGTGCCCTCGGCGAAGTAATAGGTCGTGGAGGGAGGCGAGGGCTGCGACTGCTCCGAGACGTAGAAGACGTCTTTTCCGGTGGCGGCGTCGTTCGGGTAGAACACTGTCACGGCGCGCTGGTTCGCGTCACTTCTGATCCACGGCCAGTCGCCCTCCACCTGCAGGTTGCTGATGAGCCCGGGCGCCGTCCACGCTCCAGAGAGGGACTCGGTGCAGTACTTCCTGAAATCGGAGTACGTGCCCGTCCCGGCGTCGTACTTCGCGGTCTCGAACACCCACTTCTGTTCGCCCGTCGGCTGTATTTCGCAGTCGTAGAAATCTTGATCGTAGTTGACCACATGGATGATATCGTCGCTGCCGGGCACCGCGGACACCTTGTAAGCGCCTCCCCAGCTGGTGCCGTCGTAGTAGCGGGAGTAGATCGCCCCCACCTGCGGCACCACGCCGCTCATCTTCTCTTCAACCCAGGTAGCCATGACCCGGCCGTCCGGGTATGCCGTCAACCTGACACTGGTGACCACGTTGTCGGAGGCCGCCCTGAGCGTCACCGGCGTGGACACCGCGCCACCCGACTGCGGGCGGCGGGTGAAAAAGACGGCGTCGTTCGACCTGGTGACGCCGTCATTCATATAGGTCGAGTAGCAGACGTTCATTCCCCCGCTGCTGTCTAGATAAAGAAATACGTCACTCACGAATGTCTGGTGAGAGTATGGCAGTACCATGACGTAGTCGATGCCTCCGCCCGTCTCTCTCGACATGGAGACCGCCTCACCCTCGGCTACCCACGCCCCCCCGTTCCATGCCTGCACCTGCTGAACACAGGTGCAGCTGAAGCGTCCCCAGGGGTCTGTCTGGATGCTCGTGATCATCGAAACTGTTCCCGGCGCCAGCCCGGGCGTCATCTCGAGCGGGGCCTGCCAGGTGCCATCGTGTGTCAACAGGCACAGGCCCGCCGCCGGCGCGTGCGTCGCGTCGACCTGCAACACGCCCTTCGAGCTAAGGACGCGTGCTACCGGGCTACCGGGCTCGTACAATACCACCCACGGTACCAACACCTCGTTCGGCGTCGCGTTCGTCAACTTCGAGTTGCCGGACCAGGTCCCGGAAGGCGACCTGACGTCGGCCCAGATGTCGGTGTACGAATCGAAGGCGCCGGCGCCGAAGTACCCTATCCCGTAGGCAACGGTCACTTCGTGACCGACGTCCGACACGCCCAGGTGAGGTTGCCCCGAGAGGTTTTTCTGGCCGGCCGCGCTGGTGTAGTTCCAGTCATCGATGACCGATGCCGTTCCCCAGTCGCCTTTCGACCCGTCGATGAATGAGATCGTGTCGCGATACGAGTTGGCCACCGGGGCGTTGTTGGTCACCGCGTTCAGCGTACCGTAGACGTGGCCGTCCACGACCCTGAACTCTCCGCCGGTCAAGGCGACGTGCCCGCTGTGGTCCGTGATCTTCTTGGCGGAACTCCAGTCGCCTCCCGCCGGACGGTACATGTAATAGAGGTTCTCCTCGTTGTGCTGGTAGGCGACCGAGTTTCCGGGGGGCAGAAGGCCGGGGTAGTTCGTGGTGTCTCGCCACCAGTTGTAACTGGTGTAGACCAGGTGCACGGTGTCATCCGCATCGATCTCGAAGTCCACGCGCGCGTTGCTCCCGGTGCCGGTCCGGCTGGTCAATTTGACGGGCGCAGACCATGCGCCTTCCGTGTAGACAGCGTAATACAGGTCCGCCAGGTCTTTGGTCACCGGGTTCACGTCCGGCGCGGCCACGATATTGGTATTTGTATAGGACTCGTAGAGGATATGCAGCCTTCCGGAGGAGTCGAAGAGCGAGTCCTCGACCCAGTAACCGACACCAGGATCTGCAACGGGGTCATAAGGCCGGACGAGAGGGAACCACTGGCCGGAGCCGGCCCCGCCCCGCCCGGTTCGCTTTGTCTCGAGCCCGGCAGCCGGACTCCCGGGAGGATCCTGACGCAATGCTTCCGGGAGGAGCTTGTCGGGTACGGTGGCGGAAGCGTTCTTCAGCGAGGCCTCGACCCCCGGAGGCCGCGATATCGCGTCCGGGGCGTAGTAGGAGTTGTCCTCGAGTTCGCCCTGCAAGGTCCGGCCCTGCTCCGCGCCCGGCTTCCCGGAAGCGGCCGCCCCCTGGGTGAACGCCAGCAGGCAGACGGCCATCGCCGCGATGAGCCCCCATACCAGTGCTCTCCTGGCAACTGACATCATCGGTCTCTCCTCCCGATCGTTATTTCTTCTGTACGATGCGGATGTCCAGCCCCTGTATCCTCGCCGGGTCGATGCTCACATCGCCGGTGGCTGACTTGACGAGCAGCCCCTGCTGCGCGAGAAAGGTAGTCGCCTCACTGAGGGATACGACCTCGAAGACCAGCCGCACGAAGTTCTCGCCGTCACCCTTCGTGACCCTGATGGAAGGCCCGCCGTCGACCTGCATCACTCCGTCCGGGTTGAACTTCGCGGGCGCGAGGGCCTTGTTCCATGTGTCCTCGAGGGTCTTCGTGTCCTTCGACGTCAGCGTGACCTCGGATACCGACTCGAGCCCGATCCCCCCCAACGGGCCGGTGCTGTTGCCCGAGGCGAGCTTTGCCCCGACCGCCGGCGCATACTCGCACAGATAGACGATGTAGTCCTTCTGGCTCAGGGCGTTCAGCGTTACGTTCGTCCACATGGTGACGACCTTGCCGTTGAACTCACCCTGCTGCACTGTCGGCTTGCCCGGCTCGGCGCCGCGCGCCTGCAACGCGGGGACGGACTGATCGAGCGGGTAGGGGCTGAAGACGATCCCGTAGTAGAAAGCGGGCGTCGGCTGTGCCGGCGGGGGGCCGAAATGAAGAAGTTCGATGTTGACGTTGCCGGCCTTGACACCCCCGGTGGAGAACTGGGGATATCTCGCGACCGGCCACGCCTGAGGCAGGCCCAGGGTCTGCGTGAAGAAGTCAAAGAGCTGCTGCGGGTCGCTGACCATCACGGCGACGTGGTCCACTTTCTTCACGACCGGTGAGGGCGAAGAACAGCCGGCTCCGGCGGCGATGACGAAACCGGAAAACAGGAGCAGAGCGGCGACAAGCCCGCCTTTTCGCGCGATAGATCGGATTATCAAAAGGAGACCCCCTTCGAATTGTCCTTGCATGAGCGAAGGTTAAACATGTAAGCGGATTATACGGGGTCGCGCCGCCCGTTGTGAATAAGGGGTCAGGTCTAAAAAGTGGAATTTCGCGCAAAAGGGGCCAGGTCTGAGAGGATGAAACGCGCGCGGTTCTACCGATCGCTGCCCTCGAATCGCGAGCCGCAGGTCAGACGCGCGCGATCTTCCTCTTGATCTTCGAGACCTTGGGCGAGATGACGATCTGACAGTAGCCCTGCCCGGGGTTCTTCCTGTAGTAACCGCGGTGGTACTCCTCCGCGGGATAGAAGACCTCGAGCGGCTTGACCTCGGTCACGATCGGTTTCCTGTACTCGCCCGATATGTCCTCGATGAACTTCTCGACCGCGGCCTTCTGCTCGCCGCTCGTGTAAAGGATCATCGACCGGTACTGGCTGCCGACGTCCGCGCCCTGTCTGTTCCTGGTGGTGGGGTCGTGCGACGCGAAGAAGATCTCGAGCACGTCCTCGAGCGGCACCTTCTCCTGGTCGAACTCGACCTGCACGACCTCCGCGTGCCCCGTCAGACCGCCGCAGACCGTGGTGTATGTCGGGTCCGGCGATGCCCCGCCCGCGTAGCCGGGCAGAAGGCTGACGATCCCGGACAGTTCCTCGAACACGGCCTCGACGCACCAGAAGCAACCGCCGCCAAGTACTATCTTCTCCATGTCATTTCTCTTCTTTCGCGGGCTCGAACTCGAGCGAGATCGAGTTGACGCAGTGTCTGGTGTTCTTCGGCGTGAATCGCTCCCCCTCGAAAACGTGCCCCAGGTGGCCGCCACACTGCGTGCAGGTTATCTCGGTACGCGATCCGTCGGCGTCGGTGGTGCGCGTGACCGTGCCCGCTATCTCGTCGTCGAAGCTGGGCCAGCCGCAGCCGGAGCGGAACTTCGAGGACGATTCGTACAGCGGAGCGCCGCACCTCTTGCACTTGTAAGTCCCCGCCTCGAAGCACTTCTCGTATTCGCCGCTGTAGGGCCTTTCCGTGCCCTTGTGGACTATAACTTGCTCTTCTTCGGGGGTCAGTCTTCTTTCGGCCATATCTACCACCTCATCGTGTCTTTCTATCCCGATGATAGAAGGCCTGTGCGCGGGAGCATATGACTTCGGCCATTCGGGGAAAAGGCGACGAGAACCGGCTCACGTGAGCGTGTATCAGTACTACGGCTCTTGCGGGGCCTGCCCGCTCGGGCTCTTCACGTACATTACCTCGACGGTGTCGGGTGGGATCGGCGGGCCGGCCAGCTCGATCACTCGAAGTTATTATCGGCCGGAGCCTTCCGTTCGATTGAGCAGGTCCAGCGGCTTATCATTCAGGCCCGTCGGGCCTGCCGGGCAGAGAAGCGGCTCATCGCGCCCAGCGAGCGTAGGCAGCGCGCCGGCGACGGGTACGTTGGGAACCCCGCTGACTCCAGCCCGTTCTTCCACTCCGAATACATGGTCGCGTCCCCGGCCATCAGCACGGCCACGATCGGTTTCTCCGGGCTCGCTTCGCGGAGCGAACTGTAGAGCGCGACTATATCCATCTGCGACTCCGGTATCAGGGTGAAGATCGCCATCACGGCGTCGATCGACGGGTCCGCGGCGATGGCCTTGAGCCCCGCCCCGTACGCCTTCTCCGCGCCCTTGGCCTCGATGCCCGCCCAGATGTCGGCCGGGTTGGTGACCGGTATCCAGTCGGGAAGCCCCTCGCGCACCGCCTGCTTCGTCGACTCCGAGAGTGCGGGGAACTCGAGGCCGAACCGGCCTGCGACGTCCGCTGACAGAACGCAGCCGACCCCGGTGATCGAGACGATGCCGACGCGGTTGCCGGCGGGAAGCGGCTGCATGTCGAACGCCTTCGCGCAGTCGAGCATCTCCTCGAAATCGTCGACCCTGATCGCGCCGGCCTGCTCGATGAGCCCGGCGTAGATGGCGTCGCTGCCGGCCATCGAGCCGGTATGGCTGGTGATGGCCCGCCGACCCGACTCGGTGCGGCCGCTCTTGAGAAGGAGGACCGGCTTGTGTGAGGCGACCTCCTCCAGCAGCGAGGCGAAGCGAACGCCGTCCCTGACACCTTCCGTGTACATGCCGATGACGCGCGTCTCGTCGTCGGAGCCGAGGTACTCGAGCAGGTCGTTCTCGTCGATGTCCGCCTTGTTGCCGAGGCACGCGATCTTGCTCACGCCGAAATGCTCGACCGTGTTTATCCAGCGCGCGATGCCGCTCTAGAACATACCGGTCTGGCCGAAGAGCGAGAGCGAGCCCGGGCGCATCCTGTCGAGGGTCACTATCGATGTCGCGAACCCGTGCGTGGTGCAGACCGTCCCGATGCTGTTCGGGCCCATCACCCTGATGCCGGCCTCGCGGGCGACGGCCATCACGGCTTCCTCGAGCTTGCGGCCTTCGTCTCCTACGTCCGAGAAACCTGCGGCCGGTATGATCACGTTCCTGACGCCGAGCGCGGCGCACTCCTTCATGAGCGCCTCGGTGCGCTCTCTCGGGAGGACCGCCACCACGACCTCGGGCACCTCGGGCAGATCGGCGAGCGAACGGAACGCCTTGATGCCCTGGACTTCATCGACGCCGGGGTTGACCGGGTACAGTCCTCCGGAGAACCCGAACTCGATAATGTTCGCGAGCACCGTGTGGCCCGCTTTCCCGGGCGTGCGAGAGGCGCCGACGACCGCGACAGAGCGCGGATGGAAGAAGCTGTGCAGGTCGAGCAAAAGTGTTTCCCCCTTCAAACGGTCATCGACGGCCGAAACGCCGTGGTCGAAAATAGATAACACAAACGGGCCGGGAAGGGCAAAGAAGAAGCGAGGGTTCGAGGCGATGCCCGAGCGCGTCAGCGATTATCTTCTCAGCCGTTTATCAGCCCGCGGATGGTGAACTCGAAGCAGGCCCCGCCGTCGTTGAAGGCCCGTATCTCCCCGCCGTACAGCTTCACGATCTTCTCTACGATGGAGAGGCCGATGCCGGTCTGGCCTTCGGCGCCTTTGAAGAACGGGATGAAGATCTGTTCGATCTCTTCTTCCGGGATGCCGATGCCGTTGTCGCACACCCGGTAACGTCTGCCTCCCTCTACGGCATCGGGGCTGGTTATCGAAAGGGTAAGGCCTTTTCCGTGGTTGTGCAGGATCGCGTTGTCCACCAGGTTCGAGAAGACCTGGTAGAGGTGCGTCTCGTTCGCCGGAAGCTTGCCGAGGTCTTCGTCGACAGTGACCGACACTCCCCTGCGCGCTATAACGTCGGCCTTGTCCTCCAGGACCCGGCCGACCACGGCCCCCACCTCCACGTCCGTGAGGCTTTCCGGCACCTGCCCCGCGCGCGCCAGCACGAGCAGGTCTTCTATCAGTGTGGACGCCTTTTCAGCGTTCCTCCTTATCATGGTCAAGAGCTCGGCAACGTTGGCAGCGTCTTCCTGGGTCTCGAGCTTGATCGTCCTGCTCAGCACGTCCGCCGCGGTGTCGATGACCGTCATCGGGCTCTTCAGGTCGTGGGAGACCGTGTTAGCGAAGCCCTCGAGCTCGGCGTTGATCCTCTCGAGCCTGGCCTCGGCCCGGTTCCTTATCGCGATCTCCAGTTTCAGCGACTCGTTGACGACCTTGACCTCCGCGGTCCTCTCCCTCACGAGCGCCTCGAGCACCTCGCGGTTCTTCGCCCACTCCTCCTCGATACTATCCCGCGCCTCGAAGACGGCGTGCATCTCCTCGGCGAGCATGTTCAGGCCTACGTTTACCGCGTCGAGCTCGTCCATCGCCTCGGAGATATCGGCCCTGGTCGCCAGCTCGCCCAGCCCTATCTTCGCGAGGGCCGATGCCGTCCCGTCCGCCCTGCTCTCCAGGTGAGCCGGCTCCTCGAACCTGTTCGAGACGTCGTCCGGGTCTTTGAGCCAGCGGATCGCCTCGTCGCGGTCGCCGGTGATCATCATCGGGACCCGCGGGCGCTCGACTCCCACGAAGAAGGCAGCGAGTATCCACTGCACGGGGTTCCTGTAATAGAGCGCCCACTTGCTGGTCCACTCGGGGTGTACGAGCTCCACCGCGCATATCCGCGCCTCGAGGCCGAGCCACTCCAGGTCCCCCATGTCCATCAACACCGGAAGGACGATCTGGCCGGTCTGCTGAGAAACGGAGAGAAGAAGTGAGAAATGTTCATGGACGTTCTCGGCGGTGAGGGTCTTCTTGTCGACGAACACTTTGGCGATGCCGTCCTCGACCCGCACCTTCCCGATCGCGGTTTGTATTTCCACTGGTTCTTCAGGGATTCCGGTTTCTTCTTTCTGTTCGTCCATCGTATTCAATGATAGAGCACGAATCGGCTCAAAGAAATCTAACATTGATATAAAGCACGCAAAAAGTGTTCGTAAGGCCTTCTGAAAACGAGCCTGCGTCGAACGGATGAGATAACATTTACGAGGCATGAACGAACCGGTCAGGCCCGCGCGGCACGAGGAACGGTATCCATGATCTGCCAGAGCTGCAACAGGCGGATGGCGACGGTCACTCTGGCGGTCGTCGGCGCCGACGGAACGAAGAGGATGGCGAAGGTCTGCGGGATGTGCGCACACCGCCTGTCGCGGGTGCCCGCGAACGTGTCGTCGGGCGCGGCCTCGATCGGCGGCAGCGAGGACCACCTCTTCCCCCAGCTTTTCAACGAGTACCAGTTCCCCACCGAGCGGTACGGCGTCTTCATGGGTTTCTCCCAGACGATGCAGCATGTGCTGCGGAACTCGGAGAAGGCGGCGCGAAACCTCGGGCTCGCGTATATCGGCACGTTCCCGTTGCTGATCGGCCTGTTGACGATGAACTCGGACGCGAGCAGGCTCCTCAGCGCGGCCGGCATCGACATGAAGGACGTCCTCGGAGCGGTGTCCAGCCCGAGCGCCGGGCAGGTCTTCTCCCAGTCGGGCCAGTCCAGTTTCTCGCACGACGCCCTTCGCGTTCTCGAGATGGCTCAGCACCAGGCCAGGGGCACGGGCGGCTTCGTCGAGCCGGAGCACCTGCTCCTCAGCCTGCTCCAGATCGACGACTGCAGCGCGGCGAGGTGGATGAAAGAGAAAGGCCTCGACTTCGCCGCGATGGAATCGAACCTCGCGGCGGCGCTGCAGAAACGAATGTCCATCCCGCCCGCCGCTCCAGCGACCGCGGCGGCGACCGGCACGGCCGCGGAGACAGCAACTGCTGTGGAGCTGTCGCCGGACAGCGCGCTCAACAAGTACGCCAGGAACCTCACCCAGCTCGCGAAGGAAGGCAAGCTAATGCCTGTCGTCGGCAGGGACGCGGAGCTCGGCCGATGCATAAGGACCCTGAGCCGCCTCCAGAAGAACAACCCGATACTGCTCGGCGAGGCAGGGGTCGGCAAGACCGCCATAGTCGAGTCGCTCGCGCAGCACATCGCCGCCGGCGATGTGCCCAGGGGGCTGAGGGACTGCTCGATCTGGGACCTGGACCTCGCGTCAATGATCGCGGGGACCGAGTACAGGGGCTCGTTCGAGGAGAGGATGAAGCAGCTCATCGACGAGGCGAAGACCGCGCCTCCGAAGATCCTGTTCATCAACGAGATACACAACCTGGTGGGCGCCGGCTCGACGGAGGGCAGCATGGGCGCGGCCAACATCATGAAGCCCGCGCTGTCACGCGGAGAGCTTCACCTGATCGGCGCTACCACGCTGGAGAGCTTCAAGAAGTACATCGCGAAAGACGCCGCGCTATCCAGGAGGTTCCAGCCGGTCCTGGTCGGCGAGCCGACCATCGAGGACTCCATCGAGATACTGAAGGGCGTGCAGCCGAGGCTGGAGGAACACCACGGGGTCGAGCTCTCGATCGAGGCGCTTTCCGCGGCCGTGACGCTGACCAACCAGTACGTCAACGACCGGTTCCTCCCGGACAAGGCCATCGACGCGGTGGACGAGGCGTGCGTCGGCGTCGCAATGGAGAACGAGGAGAGCGGGAAGAAGCGCGCTGTCATCGCCGACGACGTGGCGGCTGTCGTGTCGACGTGGACCGGCATCCCTCTCGCCAAGATGATCGAGCCGGAGAAGAAGAGGCTGCTCGACATGGAGGACATCCTGCACGAGCGGATGGTCAACCAGGACGAGGCTGTGCGCGCGGTCTCGGAGGTGGTCAGGCGGAGCAGGTCTGGCCTAAAGGACCCGGGCAAGCCCAACGGGGTCTTCATATTCGCCGGCCCGACCGGCGTCGGCAAGACGGAGCTGGCGCGGGCGCTGGCGGGCTTTCTCTTTGACAACGACGCGGCGCTGGTCCGGCTGGACATGTCCGAGTACATGGAGAAGGAGTCGCTCTCGCGTCTGATCGGCGCGCCGCCGGGGTACATCGGCTACGAGGAGGGCGGCCAGCTGACAGAGAAGATCAAGTTCCAGCCGTACTCGGTGGTGCTGTTCGACGAGATGGAGAAGGCGCACCCGAAGGTCCTGAACGTCCTGCTGCAGATCGCCGACGCCGGCCGGCTGACGGACGGGCAGGGGACCTCGGTGAACTTCAAGAACACCATCATCATCCTGACCACCAACCTCGGCGCGCCTCTCTACTTCGACAAGGAGTTCATCAAGGACAGGGTGGCTCTCAAGGAGAGGATAAACGAGCTGATCATCTCGACGACTTCGCCCGAGTTCTTCAACAGGATGGACGCGGTGGTCGCCTTCGAGCCGCTGACCGCGGAGCAGGTGCACGACATAGTGAGGAAGCAGCTCGGGTACCTGGCGCGGCAGCTCGCGGACCAGGGGATCAAGCTCGAAGTCGGCGAGGGTGCGGTCGGATATCTCGCCGCCAAGGGGTTCGAGCCCAGCATGGGCGCCAGGCCGGCGAAGAGGGTCATCCAGGACGAGGTCACCTCGCTGCTGTCCAGCATGATCATCGGCGGGGTCCTCTGCAGCGGGGACACCGCGAACGTCAAAGTGGCCGAAGGCAGGATCGAGATCGTGCCCGTAAAGGGGGCGCCCGCTCAGCCCTGAGGAGGTCGCTCCACGGCCTGCTCCGACGTGATGATGACGACCGTAGAGGTCGCGGTGCTCACCAGCTTGCCCTCGCTGTTCACGATCTTCGCCTCGAGGAAACCGATGTTTCGGCCTCTCTTCGTGACGAATCCTTCTCCTGTAAGCGTCTCCTTGAAGACCGGCCGCATGAAGTTGATCTTCAGCTCGGCGGTCGTGAAGGATTCGCCTTCCTTCAGCGTCGATACCATGCATGAGCCCATCAACTCATCCGCGAATACGGCGATAAAGCCGCCCAACACACGGCCGATCGGGTTGTCGAACCTGTCGTCCCGGATCGTCCAGGTCCACCTCGCGTAGCCTTCTCTGAGCTCCTCGACGCAGAAGCCCATCGTCACGTCGCATGGAGGCGCATTGCCCATCATCTGCTCGCTTCCCACGTGCCTCTCCTTGGTCAGCCACCCCGGCGCTTTCGACTCCTACCAGTATCCCACTACTCCCCCCACCCCCAAAAAAGTCAAAAAGGGGTCTGACCCCTTTTTGACTTTATTTGCCAAAAGGGTCAGACCCCTTTTTTCCTAAATGCAACAAATTTGGCAGGATTTGTGCTCAGACCCGCGTTTTCTTGCCAATCGGTGCCAGGCACCAGTTTGCGTTTTTTTGCGTTTGGTGCCAGGCACCGATTTGCGTTTTGGGGATTCTGGGGGGTCATGCTCGAAATCAATGCGGATGGGCCCCTGAACGAATAATGTGGGATGGCGGGCCGGACCAGTTCAGCTTAAGTAATCCGAAGCCGTCTTTGATAGATGAAAAAGAGCAAAAACAGGACCATTAAGATGAAAGACCGGACCAGACCTCGACGACATGTGCGCGCACTTGCGTGCGCTCTTCTTTTTGCGCTTGTTCTGTCGGCTCTTTTCGCCGGCGGACTGCACGTTACCGCGGCAGCCGCCACGACTCCGAAGACGTGGACTATCTCCGGCGACGGGCACTACCTCGGCTGGCAGCGGTCGGGGTCAGTAGAGGGACACGACCAGCTCGTCCTTCCACGAAACTACGGCGCCGGGCAGGTGTACGGGACCTCGGCTGACCTTTCCTCACAGCTGCCGCCGATTGGTGACCAGGGCCAGCAGGGAAGCTGCACCGCATGGGCGACCAGCTACTATTACAAGACCTGGTTCGAGAAGAAAGAACATACCGGCTGGAACATCACGAACCCCAACTACCAGTTCAGCCCTTCATTCATCTACAACCAGATAAACGGCGGTGTGGACGACGGGTCGAGCTTCGACAACGCCTTCTCAGTGATGCAGACGCAGGGCGACGTGGACATAGCCGAGAGGCCGTACAGCCAGGCCGACTACACGACGCAGCCGACCGCGGCACAGCTCGAGGCCGCGAAGCCGTACCGCATCCCCGGCAGCTGGACCTACTTCTTCGTGCAGCCCGGATACTGGCCGTACAGCCCGCCGAACGACATCTCCGCCCTCAAGACCTGGCTGGACAAGGGGAACATCCTGGTCGTCGGACTACCGATCTTCCACGATTTCCCCGACGACTACGGCAATCCGGCAAAGGCATACTACGACTACAACGAGACGTCCGCCTACGAGGGAGGCCACGCCGTCACTATCGCCGGCTACAACGACACCATCAACCCCGGTGGAGCGGACACGGACCACAAGGGCGGCTTCCTGATGGTGAACTCCTGGGGATCGACCTGGAACGGCAACGGGCGCGTATACCTGAGCTACGACTTCGTTAAGAGGTTCTGCTACGAGGCCTGGACCATGAGCGACCTCAGCCCGGACGACGCGAACATCAGCAGCGCGTCACCGAACACCGGCGTCCCGGGCGACACCATCACCATCTCCGGCGCGAATTTCGGCACGAAGAGGCGCTCGGCGAAGGTGACATTCAACGGCATGACGGCCGCGACGACGACATGGGTCGACGGCCAGGTTAAGGCGACCGTTCCGGCGGGCGCGACCACCGGGCAGATACTGGTCTACGACTGGGACGGCAAGGCCAGCAACGGCGTGCCTTTCACCGGCGGTGCTCCGCCGCCGCCGCCGTCCGTCGCATCCATCACACCGAACAGCGGGATGAACAACGCATCCGTCAGCGTGCAGATAGGCGGCACCGATTTCTCGAACGGCTGCCACGCGAAGCTGACCTCGGCTTACGGAACGATCAATCCCACCAGCGAGACCCGCGTCTCGTCGACGGAGATCGACTGCACCTTCGGTCTTGCCGGCGCGCACGTCGGGGCCTGGGACGTGGTCGTGACGAACAGCGACCTGCAGACCGGAACGCTTGCCGGCGGATTTGCCGTCAACCAGGCGCCGGTGCCACCGCCGCCTCCGACCGTCTCGTCCATCACCCCGACGCGCGGCTACAACGACAGCGTCGTCTCGGCTACGGTCAACGGCTCGGACTTCTCGTCCGGCTGCCACGTCACGCTGACGGCCGGCACGGGCACGATCAGCCCGATATCTGAGAACCGGGTCTCACCCACGAGGATCGACTGCACATTCGACCTCCACGGCGCTACGCCGGGGAGCCGGGACGTGGTGGTCACCAATGGCGACGCGCAGACCGGCTCACTACCGGACGCGTTCACAGTGGACGCGGCGCTCCCCGCGCCCGTGGTCAGCGCGGTGTCCCCCGCGACCGGCTACAACAACGGCACGGTCGACGTGTACGTGTCCGGAGGCAACTTCGTGGCGGGCGGCCACGCGAAGCTGGCCAAGGGCGCAGCGGTCGTCGAGGGAACGTCACGCAGCATGCTCTCCTCTTCACTCATCGCCTGCAGCTTCAACATCAACGGGGCCCAGGTGGGAGCCTGGGACGTGATAGTGACGAACATCGACGGAAAGACCGGCAAGCTGCCGGGCGGGTTCGTCGTCTCGGTGGAGCCTGCCCCGGAGCCGCCACCGGCCCCCACGCCTGAACCGACTCCCGTCCAGGGCAAGGGTTCGACCTGGTACCTGGCCGAGGGCTCCTCCGCCTACGGCTTCGACACGCTCGTGAACATCGAGAACCCGAACGGCAATGCCGTGACCGCGATCGTCACGTACATGACTCCCGGCGGACCGAGGACCAGGTCCGCCATAGTCCTGCCGGCGCTCTCCATGACCGTGATAAACCCGCGCGACGACATCGGCTCCACGGACTTCTCGACCGTCGTCGAGTGCAAGGAAGGCGAGCCGATCGCGGTAGACAGGAGGATGACCTGGACAGGCCCCGGGGCCCGTTCGTCCGAGGGCCACTCGTCCGTGGGTGTCACAGCGCCGTCAAATACCTGGTACCTGGCCGAGGGTTCTTCGTCCTGGGGGTTCGAGTGCTGGCTGCTGGTCCAGAACCCGAACGCGCAGGCCGCGAACGTGGCACTGACCTACATGATCGAAGGCGAAGGGCCGAGGACCGTCTACCACAAGGTGCCGCCGGCATCGCGTGCCTCCTTCAACATGGAGACCGATATCGGCCGCAAGGACGCATCGGTCAAGGTGACGGCCGACGTGCCGGTCATCCCCGAGAGGGCGATGTACAGGAACAACAGAAGAGAAGGCCACGACTCTGTCGGCACAACGTCAGCCTCGAACGACTATTACCTGGCGGAAGGAAGCACCGACTGGGGCTTCACCACTTACGTGCTCGTGCAGAACCCCGGCGACAGCGCCACGCAAGTGGACGTCACCTACATGACATCAAAGGGCCCGGTCGGGATGCCGGCGTTCAACATACCGCCGAACTCCCGGAGGACGATCAAGGTGAACGACCTTCTCCCGGGCGCCGATTTCTCGACGAAGGTGCACGGCTCGCAACCGATCATCGCCGAGCGGGCGATGTACTGGTCGACGGCGACGGGGGAGGCGTGCCACGACTCGATCGGAATGAACGCACCCCACGCCGTGTTCTATCTGCCTGATGGCCAGACCTCGAACGGCTACGAGACGTGGACGCTGGTACAGAATCCGAACGACGTCCCCGTGCGGGTCGATGTCGCCTACCTGACCCCGAACGGGCCGGGGCCCACCGTCGTCGACACGATCGCGGCGAACTCGCGCAAGAGTTACTACATGGCCGACTGCATACCGAACGGCAGGGCGTCCGTCGTCGTGACATCAGAAGATGCCTCCCGCAAGATTATGGTCGAGAGGTCCATGTACTGGAACTCGCGTGGAGCCGGCACCGACAGCATCGGTGGCTTTGGCGATAAGTAGTATCCCGTCCAATGGACTATGAGCACACCCCCCATGGGACGGGACACCCGCAGGCTTGAGGCGGATCGAGATACCGGGGTATTAGGACAGGGAACGGGTGTAAGATAGTAGAGTTAAGTTTCCTGGGCTGATCAGACAATAGATTGTTTGACCCGGGCCGCCGGACGGAAGCGAGACTCCGCTGGCGGCTTATACGTTTCGCGGAGAGTTTTTGGAAGCGGTAGAAGAAGTGGGAGCACCACCCGCAGACGTCAGTAAAATCCCCCGGGGTAAAAAGCTCTGGATCTATATCTTCATCGCGCTCGGCCTGTCGGTCGCGACGATAGTTGCCATCTCGTTCGCGACGATGGACAAGAACACTTTCAAGGCGCTGTCACGTATCGAACTCCTCTCTTTCGCCGTGGTGATCCTGCTCGTCGTCTCGAGGTGGCTGGGCGAGTGCGTCAGGTACAGCCTGGTGATCAAGGCGATGGACAAGAGGCTCGCCTTCGGGAAGACCTCGAAGGCGGTGCTCGGCAGCGCGTTCGCGGGCACCATCACTCCCTTCCGCTCGGGTTCTTTCCCGGCGCAGGTCTTCTTCTTCACCCGGTACGGGATGACGGGCGGAGAGGCGACCGCGGTCTCGGTGTCGGCCGGCTCGGTGTCGATGCTCGTGATGTTGATCTCGATGCCGATAGCCCTTCTGGTCGGGGCGTCGAAGGTCCATATCGGCATGGGCTTCCGCACGGTGCTGATGGTAGCGGCGTTGCTGCTCTTCTTCGTCTTCGTCTTCATGCTCGCGTCGATGAAAGACCCTTCGAGAGTACCGCGGATGCTCCGCAGGATCAGCCCGGGCTTCATCAAGCGCAAGCCGAAGTTCGAGAGCTTCGAGGCGCGGCTGACGAAAGGCATGGGCGATTTCTCCGCCAGTGTCAGGACCCTCTTGAAGGCGAAAAAGAGGACGCTGCTGGCCATCGTCCTGCTCACGATATTCTTCTGGTTCACCGGCTTATTCACGATTTGCTGGATACTGCGCGGACTCGGGTTCTCGCAGTTCTTCTGGAAGGCGCTGCTCTGCCAGATGCTGGTGTCGAGCATCCTGCCGTTCACGCCGGTGCCGGCAGAGAGCGGCGTTGCGGAGCTCGCGTTCGCCGGCGTGTTCTCGATCTTCATACCGAAGAGCGCGCTCGCGCTCGTGACGATGTCCTGGCGCTTCTTCATGTTCTACCTGCCGCTGGCCGGGCTGGGAGTGTTCTTCATACTCGCGGCCAATGACTCGCGAAAGATAGGCATCGAGCAGGAGAAAGTCAGGAGAGACCAGCTGATCGCGTTGCCTCTGCCCAAGCCCATCACCGCGCCTCTCCCCGAAGAAGTCTGACCGCAACCTGTTTTAGCAGGCTGGAAAATATTACGGGTGCTGTGCGCCGGGTAACGCACCCGCCGTGCAAACCCGGATTCCACTTTCCAGACCTGGCCCCGGATTCCCGAAATTCAAGATTTCGGACCTGACCCCGGTGCACAGTATTCACTCGATCTATTCGTTGACTTGCTGTAATTGCCGATTGTAGTCTTTCGTCTAGGATGGAGACACAACCATACCGGTGATTGGGGGCAGTCATGCAAGCCAGCATCAGGAAAATTCTCGCGGCCTGTATCATCATTGCGATCGTCGTTCCCGCGTTGCTGATAGTGACCGGCACCGCCTCCGCATACTACACCTGGACGAGACTAGGCCTCTCGAAGAATGTCTACTCCCTTGCCAGGGACTGGCAGACCGGAACGATCTACGCGGGCTGCGACGACGGCCACGTATACTCCTACGCCGGAAGCAGCTGGTCCGACACCGGAGCCCCCGGGACCGGCACAGTGCACGACCTCGCCTACGACCGCACGACCGACGCTTTGTATGCCGCCTCGAACAACGGGACCGTCTACAAGAAGCAGCTGAACCCCCCGGGCGGGTGGATGACCATCGGAGAACCGTCCAGCCCGGCGTCTATCGTCAACACGATCGAGCACGGCGAGGGCAACTTCCTGTATGCGGGCTGCACCGACGGCACAGTTCACAAGAAAGACCTCAGCGGAGCGGGCCTTTGGATAGACACCGGCGCACTGGCCGGTATACGGATCAATGCTCTCTCGTATGATCCCAGCGGGGTGATGTTCGCAGCCGAGAATACGGTGCCAGGTGACGGAGGCCGCGTCTGGGCGAAGGTCGGTGCCGGCGTCTGGAACTCGCTTGGCGTTCCCGGGACCACCCTGGCGGCCACGTCAGGGCTTGCCTACGACTCGATCGACAACGCTGTTTTTGCCTCCAACAACAATGGAGTATTCAAGAAACTGCTTCCATCCGGAACGTGGACCAATACCGGCCTCGCACATGGCGACATCATCACCCTCGCCTACGAACCCGCCAGAAATGCGATCTACGCCGGACGTTCAAATACGATCGGCCAGGATAACGTGTTCAAGCTCAACGTGACGACGGGGAACTGGATCACGGCCGGCAAGCTGTGCGGCGGAGGCAGCGTCAACGCCATCGTCGCGCCTCTGGGCGCCGACTACATGTATGTCGGGACATCTGATTCGCCCGCGACCAACCAGGATGTGTACGCGTTCAACCTGCCGACGCTGGGGGCGCTGAATCCCGATTCGGGCGCCAAGGGTTCGACGCTGAACGTCGCGATAGCGGGGAACTTCACGGACTTCGCATCGAACGCGCAGGTGGCGTTCTCCGGCACCGGTATAACGGTGAACACCGTGACCGTGAGCAGCGCCATCGGGCTGAGGGCTAACATCACTATAAGCACCGCGGCCGAGATGATCGCGCGCAACGTCACAGTGTCTTACACCGACTCGCTAGGGGGCATCGAGACGCTGCCGCCAGCGATCAACGCCTTCACCGTGCTGCCCTCCGCGCAGTCGACGTGGTACCTGGCGGAGGGCTCGACGAGCTGGGGCTTCTCGACGTTCATCTACATCCAGAACCCGAACAACGAGGCGGTGACCGCGTCCGTAACCTACAACACCAAGGATGGTACGAAGCCGCGCGCGGACCTCATCCTCCCCCCGACGTCGCAGACGACGCTGGTACCGGCGGACGACATCGGGGCGACCGACTTCTCGACGGTGATCACCTGCCTCGACGGGAAGCCGATCGCGGTGGACAGGGAGATGATATGGCTGGGATCCGCAGCACAGTCGACCGAAGGCCACTCGTCGGTCGGCGTGAACTCGCCGGCCACCACGTGGTACCTGCCGGAGGGCTCCTGTTCCTGGGGCTTCGAGTGCTGGCTGCTCATCCAGAACCCGAACAGCCAGGTCGCCACCTGCCAGATCACCTACATGGTTGAGAACGTCGGGCCTCGCACCGTCACCAAGACCGTGCCGATCGGCTCGAGGCAGACCTTCAACATGGCGGACGACCTGCAGGACGTCGCGATCAAGGACGCTTCGATCAAGGTGACCTCGGACGTCCCGGTCATCCCGGAGCGCGCGATGTACCGGAACAACCGCAGGGAGGGGCACGACTCTATCGGGACCACGTCGCCGGCCACTGACTACTTCCTCGCGGAGGGCGCGACGGGCTGGAGCTCCGGCTTCATCACATACGTCCTCATCCAGAACCCCCACGACACGGCCACGGACGTATCGCTGACCTACATGACGCAGGCGGGCTCGAAGGCCGGCCCGTCGTTCCAGATGCCGGCGAACTCCAGGAAGACGGTCAGGGTCAACGACCAGCTGCCGGCGAACACGGACGTATCGACGAAGGTGCACGGCAGCCAGTCGATCATCGCGGAGCGGGCGATGTACTGGGGCGGGACCAGCTCGCTGGGCGAGGCGTGCCACGACTCGATAGGCATGTCCGCGCCGCACACGTGCTTCTACCTGCCGGACGGCGGCACCCAGAACGGCCAGGAGACCTGGACGCTGGTGCAGAATCCAAACTCATCCGACGTGGTCGTAGAGATCACCTACATGTCACCCAGCGGGACCGGGAACACGGTCTTCACGGACACTGTGCCGGCCCTGAGCCGCAAGACGTACAACATGGCCGACAAGATCAAGAGCGCCGGGGCGGCGGTGATGGTGAGGTCGACGGACGCGTCGAAGAAGATAATGGTCGAACGGGCCATATACTGGTCGAACCGCGGCGCGGGCACGGAGACCATCGGCGGTTACTCGGACTGAGGGTACCGGCCTCGTTTAGAAGGCCGGAAGTGACGATATGTATTTGAGACGCGGGCCTGCTTTGAATGGCCGTCTCGCGCAGTGTATAGTTGACAGGTCCCGGCAGGTTCGAGACAAATGGGGGAAAGATGGACAGAAAAGACTTTTCGATCGGTGACGCTGTAAGCTTCGGATGGCAGACCCTGAAGGAAAACCTCGGTTTCCTGGTGCTGGCGATGCTGGTCATATGGCTCATCCAGATCGTGTTCTCAGGACCGCAGAGTGCATTCTGGATGTACGGCTCGGCAGGCGCGCAGGTTGCGGGTGCGATATTCAGCCTGCTGTCGATCATCGTGGGCATCTTCGTCACGATAGCGACGGTGAAGATCGGGCTTCGCTACTGCGACAGCCAGAAGGCTGACTGGCCTGACCTGGTCGAGGGGTACACGAAGTTCTGGGACGTCCTCATCGGGTCGATACTCTACGGCCTGCTGGTGCTCGCGGGGCTCATCCTCCTGATAATACCGGGAATCTACTGGGCGATCCGCTATCACTTCTTCCCGTACCTGATCATCGACCGCGACATGAGGCCCGTGGAGGCCATCAAGAAGAGCGGGCAGATGACCAGGGGAGTCTGGTGGCACTTGTTCGTGTTCTGGCTCGCGGCTATCGGCATCGAGATCATCGGCGCGATCCTCTGCGGCATCGGGCTCCTCTTCACGACTCCGATCGTGCTTGTGGCAGTGGCGTATGTCTACAGGACTCTGCTGTCGGAGACACCGGTGGCGCAGGTCACGGAGGGCCCGGCAGTTCCGCTGATGGCACCGCCCGAGACTCCGCCTTCGGACAATCCTCCGGCCGCCACGGTCTGAGGAGGACGCTGGACCCGCAGTGTGAACAAAACCGAATAGACGGAAGGGCGGCCATGAGGCCGCCCTTCTTCTTTGGGGTCAGGTCTTTAATCGTGAATGGCATCTTTCGATTCGAGCCAGGCCATTCACGATTCAAGACCTGACCCCATCCTCTCTGACACCATCAGAGGATGTTCTCCTCGCGCTCGATCTCTTTGATCGCGCGCCTGAGGTACAGGACGATCATGGTCAACACGCTTATCACGATGATCCCGAGCGGGATTAAGCCGTACCACCATTTCACAGACATGAACGCGAGGACGGTGAAAGGGATCATGACGATCGCGACGCTCGCCGCGAGCGCGTCGAAGATGTTGGGTCCCGCCTTTCCTCCCATTGCCGATTCTCCTCTTACCTGAGCATCATGAGCTCGTAGAGCGCGGTGCCCTTCTCGGTCGCCTTGACGCCCTTGATGTCGACGGTCAGCTCGAGATCAGCGGTGAAGTCGTAGTAGTAGGGGCTCGCTATCAGGTGGATGAGAGGTTTGATCCACTTCGGCTCTCCCTCGAGGAGGTCCACCGCCTCTATCATCTCCGGGTTCCTCAGGCTCAGGGTGGCAGTACCCTCGTCGCCCTCCCACTTGAAGTCAAGCCGGGTCGGGTATTTCCGTCCACCGGGGCCTTCCTTGAAGTCCTCCGTCGCCAGGATGAGGGGAAGGCCTTCGTCGGTGACGATCTCCTGCCCTTTCGCCAGGTAGAAAGTGTGCAGTTTCAGCTGGCCGAGGCCCAGCACGTGCCGGGTGACCATCTCGACGAAGATGATCGAGAAATCGCCGACGTGGGCGCGTCCCCAGTACCAGTGATCGAACGCCATGCCCGGCGAAACGTTGCCCCAGTTGTGGTCGTGGTAGCAGATCCCCTTTACCTGGTGTTCCTCCCCCTCGAACTTCATGGTGCCTTCGACCGTCCCGTATGGGACGGGGACGACCCAGCCGAAGAGCTGGTCCTCGTTGCGGCCGGAGTAGGTGATGCCCGCGCCGGGCCTCCACGATGGAGACTCCCTTTTTATCCTGACGTCGACAGCGCAGTCTTCGGCTTCGGCGTGCAGCTCGTAACTTTCGAGGTCGCCCTTGACGTGGTTCGGCCCCATGCGGACGTCGCATCCGTCGGTGGAGCCCGAGAGCTCCTCCGGCTTGAAGACCGGTGCCATCTTCTTCTGCTTTCCGTCGGGCGTCTTCATTATCATGAGGAGCGAAGGCTCGAGCGGGTGGTCAGGGTGAGTCAGCGCCTTGGTATTGAAGGTGACGACCGCCGTCCAGCCGCCATCGAACTGCATGTCGAAATACCACCACTCGAAGGAGCCGCCGGGGTCCTTCTTCGTCCGGTACCCGTCCTCCCATGGCTCCACGACGCCCTCTTTGAGGCCTTCTTTCTCCAGCGCCAGGGCGTTCTGCTTCTTCATGGTCTCTTTGATGTCAGGGATCTTCTTCTCGAGCTCCGAAGTCATCTGGATCTCCTTCGCCTGCCTGCCCGCCTTGAGACGTTGCTTCAGCCGGGCGTCCGCCCGCCCGGATCAGCACGAATTGTATCAGGGTTGGTCCCGAAGACCGGACTCATCCTTCGCCGTGCGATATGATTAGGTCAGGAAATGCGTAGTATCTCAGGGAAGAAGGAATCAATGGGAGACACCAGGCTGCTAGTCGTTTACCATCCGGATTTCTCCGAGCTCGGCTACCCACCCCTGAAGGAACGTGTGGCGCCGGTGTTCGAGTATCTGAAGGAGCAGGGCTATCTCGACCGAAAGGGCGTGGAAGTCCTTACCCCTGAGCCGGCGGACCTTTCGATAGTCGAGTGCGTGCACACCCGCCGGCACGTCGCCGACGTCGACCAGGCCGGCCAGCTGGAGGTCTCGCTGCTCTCGACCGGCGGGGTCATCGAGGCGTCCGAGAGGCTCGCGAAGAAGACGGCCGACAACGCCTTCTGTTTCGTAGGAGCAGCCGGCCACCACGCGAGCGCCGAGGGGTTCTGGGGCTTCTGTTTCATCAACGACATCGGGGTGGCGGCGAAGCACCTGCTCGACGAGGGGATGGCCGAGAGGGTCGCCGTGATAGATATCGACCCGCATTTCGGGGACGGCACCCGCGACATCCTGGGTCCTGACAGCCGCGTCCTGCACGTCAACTTCCACTCCGGCTACGGGAGGCGTGCCCTGGACAGCGGCCCGAACAACTATGACGTCGGGCTCTCACACGACGCGGCTGACGACACCTTCATCACCGAATCGGGCAACGCGCTCTACAAGGCGCGGGACTTCGACCCGGACGTCCTCTTCATCGTGTTCGGGTACGACTCTCATATCAAGGACTACGGGGCTTTCCAGTTCACCGCCGATGCTTTCAGGCGATTCGCCGTCACGGTCAAAGAGTACTTCCCGACCGGCGCGTGCTACGTGCTCAGCGGCGGCGCGGACGTCGAGGTAGGCAAGGAAGCCATCGGCGGAGTGATCGACGAGCTGTCGAAATAGGGTCGCCAGGATCGGGGCGCGAATTTATCTGATCTCGCGGCCGGAAGCGCGGTTAAAACCGCGCCCCAATGATGATGTTTCCCCCCACGAATTGGGCCGCGACTTCAGTCGCGGTTGGAGGTTGCTCGATCAGATGCGCGGTTGAAACCGCAACCCGATGAACGACCTATTCGTACCGCTCCACGAGGCCCGCGGCTATCATCCCCGAGGCCACAACTGACGGGACGCCGCCGCCCGGATGGGTCGAAGCCCCCGCGAGGTACAGCCCGCCGATGGCCTTCGACTTCGAGGCCGGCCGGAACACTGCAGACGCCGTGACCTCCTGCTGGAGCCCGTAGATCGCTCCCCCGGGAAGCTTGAGGCGGCGCTCGAAGTCGAGCGGTGTGGATATCTCCCAGACCTTCACGTGGTCGGCGAGCCCCGGCACGGCTTTCTTGTCGAAGGCGGCGATGGACGCCTCCACCACGTTCTGCTTTTCCTTGTCCCAGTCGGTCCCGTCCAGCTCGTAATGGCCGGGCGGGAGGATGAGGTTCAGGACGTGGTTGCCGTCGGGCGCGAGCGCCGGGTCCGACTTCGTCGGCCAGCAGAGCAGCCCGAAGTACTCTTCAGGCAGCCGGCCTTTCTGGTACACGTTCCACCAGTAATCGTCGAGGTCCTCGAACGTCTCAGTGACGAGCGCGTGATGGGCTTTCAGGGGCGGCCTGTAATCGATGCCGAGATAGACCATCGGGGTGGACATCGAGACCCCGTAGCTTTTGATGCCCATCCGGGAGAGCCATGGCAGGTGCTCTTCGCCGATCATGTCCAGGTAGAGCGTTTTCGCGTTGTTGTTGGCGATGAGCACGTCGCAGGTTATCTCGCCGCCGCCCGCGAGCCTGACGCCGAAGGCGCGCCGGTTCTGGACCAGCACCTTGTCGACGAGCGTCCCGGTGCGCACCTCGAGCCCGAATCTCTCGCCGCACCTGCGCAGCGCGTTCGGGATCTGGATCATCCCGCCCTTCGGGTAATAGATGCCCTCGTGCTCGGAGTAGAAGAGCATCGAGAAGATGCCGGGCGCCAGCTCCGGCGGAAGCCCCAGGTAGAAGGACTGGAACCCCGCCAGCTCGCGCACGCTGTCGCTCTTGAAGCGCCTGGAGAGGACGCCCTGGTAGCTGTCCATGAAGAGCGAACCGAATTTCAGGAGCGCAGGCTTGCTCGCGAAAATGCGTGCCATGTCGGCGAGGGTGTTCACCGGGCTGACGAAGAAAGTGTCGACCGCCAGCGTTGTGAACTCCTTCATGTCGTCGGCGAAGCCGGGCCATGCGGCCGCGTCGGCGCTCGAGAGCTCTTCCAGCGCGACGCGGGTCCCCTCGATCGACAACGGGACCTGCATGCGCGTGCCGTCGGAAAGGAAGTAGTCGTAGATAGGGTCGCACGCGACCAGGTCCAGCTCGTCGGAGATGTCGGTCTTCATCATCGAGAACGCCCGCTCCAGCGGGCTGAGCACCTCGACGATCGATGCCCCGATGTCGAAGTGGTAACCTTCGCGCTCGAATGTCGAGCAGCAGCCGCCGATGATGTCGGACTGCTCGAGGACCAGCACCTTGCGCCCCCCTGCTGCGAGGATGCCGCCCGCGGTCAGGCCGCCGCATCCCGAACCGATGACTATGACGTCGTAATCAGCCATGATGGCCTCCTTTTGCTTTTACCTCCGGAGATTCTACGCGAAAACGCAAAAAGGGGTCTGACCCAAAACGCAAGAAAATGCAAAAAGGGGTCTGACCCCTTTGTCAACAAAAATCAAAAAAGTGCCAGACCCCTTGGTAATAATTCGCGGTCTTAAGCACAAGAATTGGCAATACAAGCTAAAAATGGAAAAAAGGGGTCAGACCCCTTTTTGACTTTTTGCCGGCGAGAATGCTGTCAGGAGGAGCGGAAGCCGATGCCGTTCTTCTTGCACAGCATCTCGATCGTCTTCTTCCCTGACTGTGCGTTCGCAAAGAGGGCGCCCGCCTCGGTGGCCCAGGTCCCGACCATGTACATGTCCTCGAGGCCGGGCAGGGTGAAATATCCCTTCCCGAAGAACATCTTGTTCGGGCTGAACTTCTTCTTCGGCCCGACCATGAAGCCGTGGGTCCCTCCCATGAACCTCTCCCAGGTCATGAGTGTCGAGACGTCTACCACCTCGACCTGGCTCTTGATGCCGGGGAACCTGGTGGAGTCCAGCAGGTCGATCACCTGTTCCGCTGCCATCTGCTTCTCCTCGTCGTACCTGGCCCGGTCCTCCGACAGGCCTTTCCAGTACGAGTAGCTCGAGAAGAGCTCGACCTTTATCGTCCCCTTGCCCTCCGGGGCCATCGTCGGGTCCATGCCGAAGATCTGCATCTCCAGGCTGTCCGTCGTGTGCTCCGCGATCGTCACAGGGCCGTCGAGCAGCTGGACCAGGGCGGACGGCTCTTCCGAGAGGTCGCGATCGACGCCCAGGAAGACGTGCACGCCCCAGTTGGTCACGTCTTCAGGCTCCGAGCACCAGAGATTTATCTTCTTGTCGACGAACTCGCCGCCGAGCATGTCCATGATGGTCTTGCGGCCGTCGGCGTTGGAGATGACCACGTCCGCGCGATGCACGCTCCCGTCGGACAGCTTAACGCCAGTCGCCTTGCCCGCGTCGGTCAGTATCTTCACCACCGGGCTCTTGTAGACGACCTCGCCGCCGAGGTCCTTGTATCGCTTCTCGATCGACTTCGCTAGCCCGAGCGCGCCGCCCTCCGGCCACTGGATGTCGCCTTTAATGCCGCTCGCGTGCTTCGCCAGGTGGAGGAAGAACGGCGATATCGGCGTGGAGTACTCGACCAAGGGGAAAGCACGCGCGAGGAACGGGTCCTTGAAGCGGCGGGCGAAGTCTTCCATGGTCGGCTTGAACCATTTCAAGAGCGGCACGGTGGAGACGCCGGCCTTCGCGATGTCGCCCATCGAACCGAACATCACGTTGTCCAGCAGGTCGACTTCGGCGAAGTCCCGGATGCCGCCGATGTAGTCGTCGATGACCTCCGAGTCGGCGGGGGACAGGTTCTTCATGTGCGCGTCGAGAAGGCCGATGTCCCACCAGTCGTTGAAGGTCGTACCGTCAGGCGCCGCGACGCTGACGCACTCCTTAGTCTCGCCGAGCGTGCGAGGCATCGCGCCGAGCTCCTCCCAGAACGAGTAGAGCTTCGTCGAAGGGTCGCAGCCCATCAGGTGGTGGATGCATCCGTCGAACGTGTAGCCCTTTCTCTTCCATGAACAGCACTGCCCCCCCGGCAGCGAATGCATCTCAAAGATGGTCGTGTCGAACCCGTTCAGCCGCCCGTATATGCCCGCGGCGAGTCCACCCATACCCGCCCCGATTACGATGATCGATTTCTTCATTGAGTCCTCCAGCCCGGTTTCCGTACGTTACTTCGATGCTACCGCAGCCGGGCGGTTTCGCAAACCTGCGACCCGGAAGTAAAGGACGCGGGTCGCCTACAGCATCAGGTCCTGGTCAGAGAGGAGGAACTTCTTACCGAGCGCGGCCGACTGGACGACATACCTGTTCGCCGGACTCGCGGTGTCCGGATTCACACCTTCCACCTGGACGATCTCACCTTTGCGAAAAGCCACCGCCCCTCCGACGACGACGTCGCGCTGGATCACACCGGTCCCCACCTCCGAAGCCTCTTGCGCGGCGGATCCTTGTGCGCTGACATGAGAACCACAGTTGGGACAGCTCACGGCCCCGGCGGCCATCGGGAACCCGCACGATTTGCATGCAGGCTGCTCGACATCAGACTGGCTGTCCGCGTCCATCTGAAGCCACTGCTCCGCCAGGGTGGCGTCCTTATGGTTATCGCTGCTCCTCGGACGCCGCTTGAGAAAGATAGCGAGAGGAACTATCAACAACGCGACGACGACAACGATTACTACAAGGAGAATCAGTGCAGTCGGCGTGAGGCGGTTGCTGCTGGAGCTTATCGAAATAGAAGCCTGAAGGTGCATGATGCCGATCACCGCATCACGTCCTGGTCCGACGGCAGGAACTTGAGCGAGGTCATCTCGTCCGGCCGAGCAGCTTTCCGGTGAAGTCCCCGTATTCGGAGAAACCCCAGCCCTTTACGGGCCAGGAACGGCCGTGCCTCTCGGCCTCTCCCTCGAAGTCGAAGCCCATCATCGCGCCCCCGGGGACGAGGTCCGCGGCGGGGGTGCAGGCGGTGGCGGTGTAGGTGAGACGCTGGTGCGGCGCCCTCATGTCGGAGCACCAGACCAGGGGCAGGGCGACGCTCTCCCCGCCGGGCATGGGTTCCTCTTTCATCTCGATGTACTTCACGATCCCGCGGCGCATCGGGACGGGCCTGCCGCCAGGCAGCTTCGCGCGGCCCTTGAACCCGAGCAGGCTCCGGCCGCCGGCGCCGAGGTAGAGGCCGGCCGACGAATCCAGGGTGTCGTCCTCGAACACCACGACGTCCCAGTGAAAGCTCCCGGGGAGGACGTTCAGGAAATCGAACGGCAGCTTCGCCCCGGAGACGCGCTCCAGCACGCCGAAACCGTCGAGCTGGAATTCTTCCGCCTCGACGTTCAAGGTGACGGACACACGCGAGTGAAAGCCTGTGTAGGCGATGACCGGTCCGCCCTGGGCCCACCTGACGGGCCATCCGGGCTCGAACGAGAACACCGCCCGGGCGTCTTCGCCGGGGACCCTCAGGGCCATCTTGCATGTCGTCGCGTCGGTCTTGTTGAGCTGGAAGATGTCGCCGAACGTTATCTGGTTGCCGGCGATCCTCAGGTCTCCGCCGGGGACGAAGGCCCTGTAATACTCGACCCGGTCCGTCCAGGCGACCGCCACCATCGCCTCGGTGCGGTCCTCGAAACCCTCGAGGGCCGCGAGCGGATAGCCGGTCCCTCCCTTCCACTTGAAGAGATGGATCTTCGCCCAGCGGATGGGAGACCCCGGCGGGAAGATCGCGATCCCGAACCACGCGGTCCACGCGGGCTTCTTCTGAGCGAACAGTACGGAGACGTCGGGTGAGCCCAATTCTACTCCCGCGCCGGGCGGCCTCCAGAGGCCGCTAGAGGTCTTTCTCTGACTTCAGTGTCTCGGCCTGCTTCACCAGGTCCTGCAGCTCGCCACCGACTTTCTGGAGGTCGTTGTTGATCGCCAGCATCCTCGAAACATTGGGCGATTGCCCGGTGGTGACGGCTGTCTCGATCATGCCTACCAGCTCGAGTATGATCGCGTCGACCTGCTTCATCTTGTCGATGGTCTTGATCGCGACGTCGGCATACTCCGCGTAGTCTTCGACTCCCTTGAGGTCCAGGATCTTCTCGAACTGGGCCTTCGCGGAGCCGGAATCGGTCTCGGTCTTCTTCACCAGGTCCTGTACCTCGTCGATCTTCGCCTTTGCGACTGCCGGATCGGTTATGGTCCCTGCGTTCAGGTCGGTGAAGAACTGCGATATCTTTTTCTCGATGTCTTTGTAGATGAGCATGGCACTCGCCATCACCTCGTCGCCACTGTCCATGGCGGCCTGTGCCTTTGGCTTGTCGCTCGAGCAGCCTGCCGCACCCAGCGCGAAGAAGACGATCGCTATGATGACGGCAACTGCAGCCAGCCTCCTCAAACATGCTCCTTTCAAAGCTTCCGGCTGCCATCAATCTAACAGTGCATGCGGGCCGGCACAATGGCAGAATAAGGACATGAGGATATCTCTCGATCCGGCCGCGAAAATGACGCTCGAGATCGAAGGCCCGTTCGACTTCTGGACGACTGTCCACAAGCCGGCGGGCTGGAGCTGGTCGACACCCGAGGAGGTCTTCGAGAAGGATACGCTGTGGACCGGCATCCATGTGCGCGGTGAGGCCGTGGGGCTGAAGCTGCGCGCGAAGGGGCCGCGCGTCTCGGTGACTGCGTACGCCGCCGGGCAGCTCGAGAAGGACAAGCGCGACGTACTGCGCGCCACGCTGGCCCGCGCGCTGGGGGGCGGCGACGACATCGAGGGCTTCTACAGGTTCGCCCGCAAGGACCCCCTTCTGAAGAAAGTGATCGACGACCGGCACGGCATGAGGGTCGGCAGGCTCGACGAGCTGTTCGGCCGCGTGATCCTCGCAATCACGCTTCAGATGGCGCCCATGGCCCGGAGCAGCGCCATGATGCGGGCGCTGCTCGAGCTGTACGGCACGACGGCCGCGTTCGACTCGCGGGAGGTCACGCTCTTTCCCACCGCCGAAGAGCTGGCGAAGGTAAGAGAGTCCGAGCTCAGGAAGAAGGCGAAGCTGGGCTACCGGGCCGGGAGGCTGCTGGACGCCGCGAAGTACCTTGCCGCAAACCCGACGACCATGGCGGACTTCGATGAGCTCACGGACGAAGAGGCGGTGCAGAGGATCCAGGACATCCCCGGCATCGGGATATACTCGGCCGGCATCGTGCTCGGCAGGTCCGCCCCGATAGACTCGTGGAGCGTCATCCTGATGAGCGAGCTGCTGCTCGGAAAAACGCCCGAGCACCCACGCCAGGACATCGAGGACGTCACCAGGGTCGTCGAGAAGCGATGGGGCAAGTGGAGCTGGTACGCTTTCGCCTACATCCTCAACGACCTCGAGAACCTCGCGCAAGAATATCCCCTCACCCGATTGACCTGAGGTCTAAACCCGGCCCTCACCTTGATCACGGCTATGCACTCTTTTGACATTCGCACTTTCTGAATTGGGCCGGGTTTATCGCGAGCCGGCGCTCAACGAGCGCCGGTCGCACACTGGTCGGCGCACGCTTGCGTGCGCCATATCTGGACGGTGACTTGGGACCCTGAGTCATGGCTGACCTTAAAAACTGGAATTCGGGGTCAGGTCCGAAAAGTGGAGTTCTATTATGACCATAAAAAAAAGAGGCGCGGCTGAAACCGCGCCCCGATTATCGCTATCTGCTAGCCGATCTTGGTGGTCAGGTTCCGGATGACCTCTTCCGCGTCCCTGACCGTGCCGGTTATGACTTCCTCGACCGTCGGAATGTCGTGGATTATGCCCTGCACCTGGCCGACCGGCAGCACGCCGATCTTCGTGTCGCCTTCCTCGGTCGCTATCTTTATCTGCTTGAAGGCGTTGGCCATGAAGGCGAGCTGCCTGGCGTTCTCCCACCCTGACGCGAGTACGCCCATGAACAGCTTCCAGTAAGGAAGGTGGACCTGCTGCGCGATCGCGTATGAGTTCACCAGCGCCTTCAGGTAGTCGATCGCCGTCATCCCGTGCCTGATCGACTTGCGGCCCGCCTCGGTGTCCATCACGCGGCACCAGAGGCCGTCGAAGTTCTTGCTGTAGAGCGTGTCGTAGACTTGCTTCTCGCAGGTCATCTTCTTGTATGCGTCGTTGAGCGGGCTCTCGACCGTGGTCATGAGCCGCGTGCCCATCGCGGCGCCCTCGGCGCCCAGCGCCAGCGCCGCGGCCAGGCCCCGCCCGTCGCCAACGCCACCGGCGACGACGACCGGGATGTTGACCGTCTCGGCCACGCTCGGCACCAGGCAGAAAGTCGTGACGGTCTCGCCGTGGGCCGCCGCCTCGTTGCCGGTCGCGATGACGCCGTGGCAGCCATAGTCCTGCGCCCTCTTCGCGTGGCGCGCGTTGGTCACGGTCGCGAGCACCTTGCCGCCGTACTCGTTGGCCGCGGCAACGATCCAGTCGCCCTTGCCGAGCGAGAAGTTGATGACCGGCACCTTCTCCTCGAGCATGACTACCGCGTTCTCCGGCGCGCCGGGGAACAGCAGTGACGCGTTCGCGCCGAACGGCTTGTCCGTCTTCTCTCTTATCTCCCTGATGCACTGCCTCGTCTGTGCCGCGTCGAGCGGACCCGTGGCGAGCATGCCGAGGCCGCCGGCGTTCGAGACAGCCGCGACCATGTCAGGGGTGCTGATCCAGCTCATGCCGGAGAGGATAATCGGGTGCTCTATGCCGCAGAGCTCGGTGATGCGGGTCTTCATGGGACATTCCTTTCGTTATGCGATCTCCATCTCCCGCCGAGGCACAGCGATCCTCGAGGCCCGGCGTGCGAAGAAGTATATAACAAATCGAGCGGACGTTTTAACGCCCCCGCCTGGCGCCGTCGCGGCACTGTCGCCGAGCCACGTGGATAGGGTTATGCTTTACGGGATAGAAGTCAGATCGGCGGAGGTTGGAGCGCGATGGCGGACGAAAGAACGGCGCAGGAGAAAGAAGAAGCTGAACTCAGACGGATGGCGGAGAAGCGCGTGCGGGAGCGCATGGAGCTCTTCTCGCACATCGTCACCTACGTCCTCATCAACGGCCTCCTGGTCGTTATCTGGTGGCTGACTGGCCACGGCTACCCGTGGTTCTTGTGGATAACCGGTTTCTGGGGCCTTGCGCTGATCTTCCACATCATCAACTACCTCACCGGGAAGCGAAGCGAGTCCCGCCGCGAGGAGATGATCCAGCGCGAGATGAACCGGATGCGCAAGTGACCCGGGCCTCCCAAGAGGAAGACCATTGACCACCACCCCTAACGAATCGAAGCTTTACGGCGACGGCTGGGACAAGATCCACGGAGGATATTTCAGCAATCGGGACGTCGCGACGCCGCTCGTCGAAGCGATATTGCGGTCCGCCGAAGAGCTCAATGCTTCCGTCGTAGCGGATCTCGGCGGAGGCACGGGCTTCGTGCTGTCTCTGGTCGCCGAGCGACTTCCTTCCGGGTGTGATCTCGTTAACGTGGACGCCGCGACGGCCCAGCTGGAGGAGGCTCGCTCGAGGATACGGACGGTGGCGGCGGACCTCGAGCGCGTAGAGCGGGAGCAGCTGATCGACGGAGGCCGGCTGCTGCTCTCTATGCGCTCGGTCCTCCACTATTTCGGCCGCCGGGGCCTCAAGCCGGCGCTGGCTGACATCCGCTCAGTGATGGAGGAAGGCGAACGTTTCGTGCACCAGACCGCGTGCTTCGAGAGCAAGGCCGACCGCGACGTTCTCAACGACCAGTACGAGCTGCTGGGCACGGGCAAGTGGTATCCGACTGCCGAAGAGCTGACTCATGCCCTGGAGAAGGAGGGGTTCACAGTCGACACCTCCGACAGGATACCCCCGCTGCGACTTGACAGCGGAGAGGTGGCCTACCGGTACGACGTCGATGCCGCCGAGATGGCGAGGATAGGCGAGCAGCTGTTCGAACGCCACGGCGAGACGCCGGAAGTGCTCGAGCGAAACGGAAGCGAGTACACCACCTACCTCCACTACCGGGTGATGACGTGCACGGCCGGGTGAAGACCCCCATGATACTCCTGGGCGATGATGGAGCCCGTCTCGATGACGCCTTGCGAATAAGGCGCGAGGTGTTCGTGGACGAGGGCGGCCTCTTCGCTGGCTCCGACCTGGACGAGCGCGAGCGCGGCGCCCTCCACCTCGTGTATTACCTGGACGACGAGCCGGCCGGGACAGTTCGGATGAACGATGAGGGCGGCGGGAATTGGACAGGCTCGCGCCTGGCGGTCCTGCCCGGCAGCCGCGAGGGCGGAGCCGGGGCCGCCCTGATAAGAGCGGCGGAAGCGGTCGTGGCCGCGCGAGGCTGCTCCGACTTCACGGCGCTCATCAGGGAACCGCGCGCCCCTCTCTTCGAGAAGATGGGATGGAAGGACGAAGGCGATGGAGGTGTCGTAGCCGGGGAGAGGCACCGCTCGATGAGCTCCTCGCTGCCGTCGAGACCGATCATGTTCACAATCGGTTACCAGGGACACACACCCGAGTCGCTTGTAGAAATGCTGCGCGCGAGCGGAGTGCGGACGCTCATCGACGTGCGTCAGCGGGCCTCCAGCAGAAAGAAAGGGTTCGCCAAGACGGCCCTAAAAGAGGCCCTCGCCCCGGCGGGCATCGAGTACGCACACCTGCCGCAGGCGGGGAGCCCGCCCGACGTGCGAAAGGATTTTATCGCGACCGGAGACCGGGTGACATTCACCTCGCGGTACCTGTCGCACCTGGCCGATGTGCCGGGCGTCCTTGTTGAGGCCGCATCACTTCTCGAGAAAGGACCCGGCTGCCTGATGTGCTTGGAGGCGGACCCGCTCGGCTGCCACCGGCTTCTGTTCGCCGGCGAGCTCGTCAAGAAAGACCCGGACCTGGTGGTCGTCCACCTCTGACAATTCGCAAAACTGGAATCCGGGTCAGGTCCAAAAAGTGGAATTATGGCAGATCTTGGCGGAGGCTCGTCTCGAGTCTTGTTCAAGGCAAGGGTGTGTGCCCTCTTCGGGCTTCAAACGCCCTCGAGGTCACACCCCCAACACCTGAGTAGAAGTCTGGATATGATCAAGACGCGCTGGATCCGCCTCCGGGAGGCTTCGATGGAGCAACTATTGCTGGCTCCAATTACCAAAATGCAAAAAAGGTGCCAGGCACCAATGCGAAAATATGCGAAAAAGGTGACGCCGACAAAAGGGGTGTAAGCCCTTTTGTCCGCCCAATGCGAAAATGCGCGCCTCGATTGGTTGAATCTCGGGCGCGGCTTTGAGAGCATAAGCGGGGGCAACGGGCCCCGGCGTCATGGAGGTTTCGCCAGTGAAGAAGAACTTGAAGAGAGTGCTCGGCCGGCGCGCCGTTTTGGCCGTCCTGGCCTTCTTCTCCTGGCTGTCCCGCAACACGGCGGGCGACCGGCTGAAGATAGATGCGACTTTCGCCCGCTGGTGCTGTTCGCTCGGCCGCGCCTTCTACGAGGCGGGCCGTTTTGACGCCGCCCTCCAGTGCATCGATCGCGGCATCAAGACGAACCCACTCGACGCCAGGAACCTCATGCTCTACAGGGGATATTGCATGGAGGGACTCGGCCGCGATCCCGAGACCGTCGAATGCCTCGACGCTTACATCGAGCTTGCCGGGATGGACGAGGAGCCGCTGGCGGACGCGTACCTGGCCAGGGGCGAGGCCCTCTTCAGGTTGAAGCAGCACCGCGCCGCGAAGGAGAGCTTCCTGATGGCGCTGGAGCTCAGGCCTTACTTCGCCACCGCGTGGAGCTGGAAGGGCATCGCCTGCGACATGCTCGAGCAGTACGACGAGGCGATCGAGTGCTACGACAGGTCCATCATGATAAACCCCGGCATCGCGATGACCTGGGCCGACAAGGGTTACACGCTCCTCGGGATGGACAGGCTCGAGGAGGCGGTAGACTGCTTCAGGCAGGCGACCGAGCTGGACCCCGACTTCGTCGAGGCATGGGAGTACGAGGGCCAGGCGCTCGAGGAGCTCGGCCGTTCGGCTGAAGCCGGGCTCTGCTTCGAACGGGTGACGCGGCTCGAGACCAGGGGCATCGACTGGCGCGAACCTTTCCTCGAGCGAGGCCGCCAGACCACCCGCTGACGAGCACCGCGCGATCGGCTTCGCCGTATCGTCGCGTGTGCGAGTCGGATATCTCCCCGGGGCGGAGGACGGCTGTTTCAGCGCGCATGCGCTGAAACGTAATGTGCTAGGACCCGGTCTTTCTCAAGGGACTCGGGCTGGGACATCACACCCTGGGTGTCCACCCGCTCAAACCTTGATCTCCGGTCTGTTGAATGAGCTATCTTGCAAAAGGGGTCAAACCTAAAAACTTGCATCGCTCTCTGCCAACAAAACAACCTGTTATGCAAGTTTTTAGGTTTGACCCCTTTTGCAAGCGATGCGACATGTCGTTCGCGAAGCGAATGCAAGAGACCGGGGTTTAATCAGAACTCTTGAGAACGCAGAGACCTGGCACTTTTTGCGCATAATTCAAGATTTCGGACCTGACCCCGATGCGACAATAGTGCTTATCGCGCCCGCTGAGTTATAATTCTTGAGCGTTGAGGCGGCTTCTGCGAAAGACGTTGCGGGCCCGTGCCCCCCTGGTTCGAGGTGTTATTCAATGCGCTACTGTAAAGGCTGCGGCCTACCGGTCCCGTACGGCAAGTTCCTGGAGTGGACCTCCGACGGCACGATCATCGGCAATGATTCGGCACACACCCGCCTCGTCTACCTCAAGGTAGAGGACATCCGCAACATGTTCAGGGGCATCACGCAGCGCATCGGCGTTTCCGTTGACCAGTACGTCGCGCAGGCGGAAAAGGAAGTCGGCAAGCGCTTTGCCAAGGCACTCGTCCCCGGCTTCGTGGCGCACGCCCCGCGCGGGCGCATCGCCCGTCCCGAGATCGGGGTAAAAGCCGCATCGCACTTCATCTTCAACTACATGGGCGGCCTCGGCATGGGCTGCGCCGAGATGCTCGAGTACCGGAGCGGCCAGGGGGCGCGCATTCTCATCGAGAACAGCCATTACATCCCGCTGGTCGTCGGAGACGGCGCCGGCGTGTTCGAGTTCCTCGAGAGGATCCCGGTAACCGCGAGGTGGGAGCCGGTCGGCCCCGACTCGTACGTGGTCTACGTCGAGAAGGCCGACCAGCCGCAGCAGGTGGAGCTGGCGCAGGAGCTCGCGCTCGAGAAAGACGCAAGCATCCCGGGCGACGTGCAGTTCGAGAGGTGCCCGAAGTGCAAGATACCGTTCCTGGTCAGCAGGAGCCTGTACCTCGACCTGGACAAGGGCTCGCTGCGGAACACCGTCACCGGTGATCGCGAGGTCGCGCTGCCGGTCGAGAGCTTTCACGCTGTCGCGAAAGTCCTGACCTCGCAGTTCGGCGCGGAGCTTCCTTACCTGATGGAGAAGCTCGAGCAGAAGCACGTGCGGGAAAGCTCGGGCGTCCGGTACTACGCGGACGTGTCGGGCGACAAGGGAATGCTCGGCATCTTCAGCGACTTCACCTGGCGCGGAGTGGGGAACCCGGTATGGGCCGGCAACACCGCGCGCGGGGTCGAGGTCGTGGTGGACAACCCGTTCCACATGGGAATGGTCGCCGGAAGGGTGGCAGGGCAGTACGAGGCCTGGACGGACAGCCTGGTGCGCTCCAGCTGGACAGAGGAAGCGCCCGGCCGTCTCCGCGTTCTTATCGAACCTGTCGCGTAGGGTCACCCGCGGCGGCAACAGTTTTTTCTCAAACGAAAGGACAGGGCGATGTTCTGCCAGCAGTGCGGCGCGATCGTGCCGAAGGGCACTACGTTCTGCGAAGCCTGCAGCCAGGCGCTCTTTCCTCAGCAGCCTTCAGCATCGCCCGGCGACGTTTTCGCCGGACAGGGTCCCCCGGGGCAGCCGGGGCAGCCGGGGCAGCCGATCTACGCTCCCGCCCCGCCGGTCTCCGACTATCTCCAGCAGCAGTCGCACGGATACCGTCACGCGGCGCCTTCAGCCACCAGCGTCAGGACGAGGAAAGCCGGCAACCGCAGCTATGCGATCGCGGGCGTTGTCGCAATGGGCATCTCAGGCGTGGCGGTCCTCCTTTCGACGTGGATCGCGTGGATGTCGGCCGACCTCGGCGTCATGGAGATGGGGAGTTCCAGCGCGAGCGGCTGGCAGTTCATGGTCCACGGCGGCAGCCTGCCGGGCGGCAACTTCGTGTGGTTGAAAGCCGAAGGCATCCTCTACTTCTCGGGTCTGTGGTCGCTGATCGCCGGGGCGGGCATCCTCGCCGGCCTGGTCATGCTCCTGGCGGGTAGCAAAGCGGGCGGGCACGTATCGGGCATCTTCGGGGTGGTCGGCATCGGCGCGGCGACCGTGAACCTGATCATGTCTTTCAAGCTCGGCGCCGGTAACGGCATCGGGATCTGGCTCTTCCTTCTTTTCTCGGTGGCGGCGGTGGTCGGCGGCGAGGTCGCCCACCGCTACTGGACTGACGAGCCGCTTTTCGCCAGGTGATCTGACTAGTGGCCTTTCAACTTCCGGAATATCGAGAACCTGAACTGAGCAGCAGGCCGCTTGCGTCGTGCCCGGACGCCAGGCTCGAGCGGGTCGAGACAGCGGGCGTGGCCCCTGCGGGCTACCACGCGACGACGATCTACCCGGAATACGTGAAGCTGAAAGGCGACTGGGTCCTCGCGACCGAGAGCCGCATGGACTCGGTCATCGTGGTCGGAGGAGACGGGGGGCTCGACGTGAAAGAGTTCCGCCGCCTCGAGCCGGGCGATATGGTCGTCGTCGGGCGCCGCGAGGACGGCAGCGAAGGGATCCTCGTCCACTCTGACGGCTTCGAGTCCGGCGAGGCCCTCGACGAGCCATTCATCTTCAGGACGGGAAGGACGCGGGAGACCGCTTACTCCCGCGACTACGACCGCATGTACGACCTTCTCAACTACGAGCGGGAAAACGGATACATCGTCTGGGTCCTGGGCCCGGCCGTCGCCTTCGACCACGACTCGCGCACCGCGATGTCCTCGCTCATCGAGAGCGGATACGCGCACGCGGTCCTCGCCGGCAACGCGCTCGCCACCCACGACGTCGAGGCAGCCCTCTACCGCACCGGTCTCGGCCAGGACATCTACACGCAGCGCTCCGCGTCGAGCGGCCACTACAACCACCTTGACACCCTCAACCGCGCCCGCGAGGCGGGGAGCCTCCGCGCGATGGTCGAGAAGGGTGAGGTCGAGGACGGGATAGTCCGCACCTGCATCCTGAACGACGTCCCGCTCGTCGCCGCCGGCTCGATCCGTGACGACGGCCCGCTCCCGGAGACCATCACGGACTGCGCCGTCTCGCAGGACGAGATGCGACGGCACGCCCGCAGGGCGACGACCGTCATCGCGCTCGCCACGCAGCTCCACGCCATCGCGACCGGCAACATAACGCCTTCGTACCAGGTGGTTGACGGCCGAGTTCGACCGGTGTTCATATACGTAGTGGACGTGAGCGAGTTCGCGGTCAACAAGCTGCGCGACAGGGGGACGCTCGAGGTGACCTCGATTGTTACCAACGTACAGGACTTCCTGGTACACCTCGGCAGAAAGCTTCTCTGATCGCGGTGCGTGGAGGGCAGATGAGGAGTTGCAGGCTCTGTGGTTTCCCGCGGCCCGTCTCCCGCAACCTGGACTGGCGGAGCGACGGCACCATAATCGGCTCCAGCGGGGGAGGCCCGAGAGCGCGCGCGTGCTTCATCGAGCCGGCCGAGCTGGAGGACGTCTTCGACGACCTCTCCCGCACCATGGGGATGCGTCTCGATCCCTTCCTGGTGAACGCGCAGAAGGGCGTCGGTAAGGCGATACTCGAGAACCTCCCTGTCCGTTACGCCAGGTCCCTTCCGATGAACTCTTTCTTCCGCCCCGAACCGGTCGTCCGCCTGCTCGCGGGACTGATCGCGGGAGAGATGGCAGCCCTGGGCGGGGGAAAGTTCTCGATCGAATCTTACTCTCCGGCCGAGCGCGCCGTGATACGGGTGCGGAACCCTGTCCTCATTCCCCGGCAGGTCGGAAACGCCATCGGCGTCTATGAAGCGCTCGAAGGGCTTGGCTCGACCGACGTCGAGTACGATGTCGAAGGCGACGACCTCGTCATCGTCCTGAGGCCGGGAGAAGACATGCCGGGAGACGAAGCGGAAGCGAGGCTGTACCTCGAGGAGGCAAAGCCGGGCACCGGGTGGCTCGAGTACGAGCGATGCACCGAGTGCGGCGTTCCGCTGGGCGCGGCGGAGCTGTTCACCTGGGACGTCTCGCGCGGGATCATCAAGAACGCCGACACCGGGCGCCGCGAGGTCGTGATAGCAGAGCAGTCTTTCGAGGCTGTGATGCGCGAGCTCGAGAGGGAGCTGGGCGAGGATATTACGCGGCACCTCTACGAACACCAGAAGGCCCAGTCGCGCAGGCGGCTCGAGGTGGCCGGCGCGGAAGAAGACGAGGACTTCTGGGAGGACTACATAGAGGAGCTGGCGCTTCGCGGCCTCGGTTTTCCCGAGTCATGGGAAAGGGAGCCGGGCTCGATCACGATCAAGACCGGGAGCACTTACAACCTCGACCTGTACGCCGCGAAAGTGGCCGCGGCGATCGAGGCGGTCGAGGGCAGCAACACCAGCATCGAATGGCTCGAGCGCGAAGGCAGCAAGGGGGCCTTCGTCATCACGACCGGCGCGCCGCCCTGAGCACCGCCGGCGGCGAGCTTACGATTCCGCGCGACGAGAGGCGAGACAGGAGACAGCATGGAAGTCGAACTCCCTAACCTCCTCTGGTATGGCAACAACCCGAGGATGATCGAGCTCCCCGACAACTGGGACGTCGAGGTCCTCGACGCGCCGGGGTTTCACAAGCCCGCCGTGGCGCCGGCCGCTATCGCCGACGCGCTGGCGAATCCCATCGGTTGCCCGACGCTGAGAGAGCTGGCCGAGGGCGCGGAGCGCGTCGCCATCGTGTTCGACGACATGACCCGGCCGACGCCGGTCAGCGACATCGTCCCGTTCGTCCTCGCGCCGTTGAAGGAGGCGGGAGTGCCCGACGACGACATCAGCTTCATCCCCGCCCTGGGGATGCACGGAGCACTGACCAACATGGAGTACCGCAAGAAGCTCGGCGACGCGATCGTAAGGAAATATCCCATCTACAACCACAACCCCTACGACAACTGCGACTACGTGGGCGACACCGGGACCGGCCTGCCTGTCTGGCTGAACCGGGAGTACCTGGCCTGCGACCTGCGGATCGGCATAGGGTCCATCACCCCTCACGTGCACGCCGGTTTTGGAGGCGGAGGCAAGCTGATACTACCGGGCATATCCGGGATCGAGACCATCACCGGCTTCCACAGGGACGTACAGATGAGGGACCCCGCGAGCACCGGCCTCGGCAGGTACGACGGCAACGAGATGAGCGCCGAGATAAAGCGCGTGACGAAGATGGCGGGCATGGCGATGAAGATCGACGTGCTGCTGAACTCCCACGGCGGGATCACGGACGTCTTCGCAGGGGACCCGCTCGAGGAATACGAGGCCGGAGTCGCGGTCGCGAAGGAGCACTACGCGACCAGGTCGGTCACCGGCTGTGACATCGTCATCGTTAACGCGTACGGGAAGTACAACGAGATGGGCATCTGCATGATAATGGCGCTCAACTGCGTCAACTTCGACCGCGGCACGATCGTCCTCATCGTGGACGCTCCCGAGGGCCAGGTCTGCCACTACCTGTTCAGGAGCTTCGGGAAGGGGCACGGCGGCAGGCTCTACTTCCCGAGGACGACCATGCCCACCGGGACGGTGCCCGAGGGGCTCGAGTGCATCGTGATGAGCGCTTACCACGACCGCACGATGTGCGACCTGTTCGCGCCGATCGGGGACGTTCAGCTCACCGATGACTGGGACCAGACGCTGGCCCTGCTGGAGAAGCGGTTCGGAGAACGCGCCCGCGTCGCGGTGGTCCCTGACGGCACCATGCAGTATTACACGGACCCCTGGACCTGATGACATGGCAGACGCGCTCGTGATCAACGAAAAAGACAACGTCGCAGTGGCGCTGCGCGACATCCCGGCCGGGACGCTCGTGGAGCTCCAGGACGGCAGGATAATCCCCGCCGCGGAGGACATACCTTACAGCCACAAGCTGGCGCTCGAGGCAATTCCGGAAGGTCGGGAGATCCTGAAGTACGGAGAACCGATAGGTATGGCCGCCCGGGACATACCTCGGGGCGGATGGGTGCACGTGCATAACATCGAGGCTCATAAGGGAAGTGGCGAATGCGCTTGATGAAGTCGTTCATGGGGTACGCGCGGAGCGACGGTACGGCAGGCGCCCGCAACCACGTGGCGATACTTCCAACGGTCGCCTGCGCGAACGGCGTCGCCATGGCCCTCGCCCGCCGGGTGCCGGGTACTGTTCCGATGCCGCACGCGCACGGCTGCGGGCGGGCCGGCAGGGACCTGGAGCTGCACTACCGTGCCATCGAGAACCTCGCCGCTCACCCCAACATCGGGGCGCTTCTCCTGGTCGGCCTGGGATGCGAGCTGATCCGCACCGAGTTCATCGCCGAATCGGCCGCCGCAAGCGGCAGGCCGGTCGCCCGAATCGATATCCAGAGCGAGGGAGGCTCGAGGCACGCCGTCGCGAAAGGCGTCGAGATCCTGAAGGATCTCGTAGCCGTGACAGACGGAGCGGAGCGTGTGGAGACCTCACTGGACAGGCTCACAGTCGGTCTCAAGTGCGGCGGCTCCGATGCCTTCTCCGGCGTAACGGCCAACCCGGCCGTCGGCCTGGTCGCGGACAGGCTCGTGGAAGCCGGCGCGACAGTCATCCTCACCGAGAACACCGAGATGATAGGGACTTCTCACATCCTCGAGCGGCGGGCACGGGATGCGGAAGTCGCGGGCAGGATAAATGAAATGATCTGCCGCGCCGAAACGAACGCAAACGAGATACTCGGCCCGCTGGCTTCGATGGTGATAGCGCCCGGCAACATGGATGGCGGCATCAGCACGATCAGCGAGAAATCCCTGGGATGCATCGCGAAGGGCGGGTCGGCGACTATCGAGCAGGTGGTCGACTGCGGCGAGCGCCCGACCTCGAAAGGGCTCGTCCTGATGGACGCCCCCGGCTACGACATGGAGTCCATGGCCGGCGTCGCGGCGGCCGGCGCCCAGGTGATGCTTTTCACGACGGGACGGGGAACACCTGTCGGATTCCCGACCGTGCCGGTCATCAAGATCGCGAGCAACCCGGCGCTTTACCGGTCGATGCTGGACGACATGGATGTCAACGCCGGCGCCGTGCTCGAGGGCGCGACCCTCGCGCAGGTGGCCGACACGATCGAGAAGCTCCTCCATCACGTCCTCGACGGCGAGCTGACGAAGGCCGAGCGCAACGAACAGGAAGGGATCGTGTGCCTCTATACGACACAGCCCGCGTTCTGAACCTGTCCGTGAGATGCGCGGCGCTATAGGATAGTGCGAGCGGCAGGGACCGAACTTGAGAAAGCCGGCGACGGGAGAGGTGACCTTTGAAGTGATGCGTCGATTGCGGGAAAGAGCTCACTGACAGGAGCAAGTTCTGTCCGAGATGCGGGTCCGGGAATCTCATATTTGAGGAACGGCAGCAGGATGCCGCGCCGCTCGAAGGGCCGCCCGTAGCGCCACCGCCGACGGGACCGGCGCCTTACGGAGGACCGCCACCGCAGGCACCCGCGGGATTCGACCCCGGCCCGCCGAAGAAGCGGGCCACCGAGAGCCACTGGTTCTGGATCACCATCGGGCTGGCCGTGCTTCTCGTAGCCGCCGGTGTGTTCGTCGTCATATGGTTCGCGGTGGGTCCGGGCAAGAGCACGACCGAGACCACGAAGGACACTACGACCACGACGGAGACGGACCACGGGGTCACCGATACGAACGGCAACACGACTACCGGCACAACGACTTCCACGAAGCCGGCCCAGTCCGGAGACCTCAATTCATCCGTCTCGACCGTGAGCGCGTCTTCGGTGACCAGCGATCAGGGGACCGTGTATGCCGCCGCGTACATCAGGGACAACCGCGAAGACACCTGCTGGGCCGAGCGCGCGGGGACTGGACAGTTCGTGGAGTTCTACTTCAGCAGGCCGGTCGTCATCGAGTCGGTCAAGGCGCTGCCGGGCTACAAGAAGTTCAACGTGGTGGACAGGTACCTGCAGAACAGCAAGCCCAGGCAGGTATCCCTCACTTTCGACAACGGCACCAGCCAGACGCTGGCTGCCTTCGACCTGGCTTCATCCTGGGCGACCCTCGACTGGCAGACACGGCCGCTGGCCGCGCCGGTGACCACGAAATACGTGAAGGTGACGATACTGAGCACGTACCCGGGCCAGAACATGGGCGGCGGTCACGCCGCGACGAACGACGTGAGCACCTCCGAGTTCCATTTCTGGGGGAGACCCGCCAACAATGTCTAGGCGTTAGCCGAGGAACCAGCAAGCCCCAGAGGTTTCAGTTCCCCACCAGGTTCAGCATCGTGTTCGTCGGGTCGACCAGGTTGGCGGGCTGGGCGCCGTACCAACTGAGCCAGTTCGTGGTACCGGCCGTGTAGAGCTCGAAATGGAGCTGCTTCGTCCCGCTGACAGTGCCGAGCACCGCTCCCTGCCCGATCGTGTCACCCGCTTTGACGGCCGGCCGCAGCTCCGCGTAGTTGGCGACGAAGCCGCCGTGATCGACCAGCACCCCGTAGGTCTTCTCGCCGTCCGCCCGCGTGTAGAAGAGCGCGACCTTTATGACCCTGCCCGCCTTCAACGCCTTGACCGGAGTCCCGACGCCGGTGGTCGGATAGACGTCGATGCCCGCGTGCAGCCTCGACCCTTCCCGCGGGGCGCCGAAGTAAGGATAGTCCGTCGACCCCGCGCCCCAGTGGCCGCACGCGATGGACTCGGCTTTCGTGTAGGGGTACAGAGGCTTTGCGTCCATGGGCGCCACCAGGTCCGGCGGTGGCGGTGGAGGAGGCGGAGCCGGAGGGCTCGTCGCGACCGGAGCGGGGCTCGTCGCCGGCTGGGCCGCCACGGCCGGGCTTGTCGCTTCCGGCTGTACCGCGGACTGCGGCACGGTCGCGGCGACGGACTGCTGCTTCTCGGAGAGTGCCTGCGTGCTGGCCTTCGCCGGCTTCTTCTTACCCGCCGGCAGGACAGCGACCAGCGTTACTGCCACCGCGATCGCCACGACAAGGGCGCAGCCGATGATGATATTGCGCTTTCTTTTCTTCTTTCTGATAGCGGCCAGCCGCGCCTGGCGGCTCCGTGACCGCTCCATGTGGTCGTTTTCCAAAGACCGTTCACCTGACGTTCTCGATCGCGAACCGTTACTTAAAGAAATACTTGTCGAACCACTTCTCTTCCTCTATCAGGCGGCGCTGATCAGCAGGGCTCGGCCCGCTTTCTTATGACCCACCGGCAGGAATCGTCACCCCGCGGTAGCGACTTCACGATCTCCATCTCGAGCGTCGGATCGACGGCGGCCAGCCATACACGGAAGGTGTTGTTGTCGACTTCTTCGCAAGGTACGAGGTCGCTCCGGCCTGCCCTCTTCAGGTTGTCCCACCAGGAGCAGCGGTGTACGACGAACGTCGACTCGTCAACGCCCGCCATCTCCCAGCCGCACTCCGTCCCGTCGATGCGGCAGAGCTCGACCAGCAGGTCGTTGACCGTCGCGAGCGAGGGCGGGTTGCCGGGGTCCAACGATATTCCGGCGGCCTTTGCCAGGCGCCTCAGCATGACGAGGCCGTACGCGCGCCAGACGTTCATGTCCAGCTCCAGCGCCTCCTCGAAACCGAGCTGCTTCTCGGCCGCGAGGAACCAGAGGCCGTCGATGGCAGTGATCGCTCCCAGTCTCAGCCGCTCCAGGGACTCGGCGTCGATATGAATGCCCTCTTTACCGTCGCTCATACTCAGGAAGCCTCCTTGTGATCGGGTTCATAGATGATAACCCACAGCTGGTTCGCCACGCCCCGCGGCCAACATGCCGGAGGCGCCCGGACCGCGAGACCCCGGGACGTTTTTTCAACTAGAATTGACCGAGGGGAATTCATCGACGGTCTCACGGCCGATCGAAGAGGAGGAGAGACATGGACTGCTCGAGCTGCGGTAAGGAACTGAAGCCGGGGAGCAAATTCTGCCAGGCGTGCGGCAGCAGCGTAGAAGAAGCGCAAGGTGAAGCGGGTGTGGCGAAGGAAGAACAGGCCCCGCCGGTCCAGGCGACTCCTCCGTGGGGCACCACGCCGCCTCACATGGTGCCGCCCGCGGGAAAGACGCCACCACCGCCGGTGACGCCTCCGCCGGGGCCTCCCGGGAAGACCACACCGCCACCGACGCCTCCGGCGCCGACCGCGCCGCTGTCGAAGACACCGCCACCGCCTTCGAGTCCGCCACCGCAAGGAGGAGCGCCACTCGGAGCCCAGCCTCCGCCCGCGCCGGCGCCGGTCACGTACGGCTCGCAGCAGGAGAGGAGGAAGTCGAGCGGGTGGGCGGTCGCGTCGCTGATCTTAGGCATCCTCGGCTTCACGTGCCTTCCCGTCCTGGGGAGCATCCTCGCAATAATCTTCGGGGCCGTCGCGAAGGGCGAAATCAAGCGCAGCCAGGGGACGAAGACGGGCTCGGGCATGGCGATCGCCGGAATAGTCATGGGCAGCATCGTCCTCGGCGTGATAATCATCGTGGCCGCCGTGTTCATCCCCCTGATGCTCACTCAAATTGGTCCCACTCGCACTGTCACCCGTACCATCGTTCCCAACGGCGCCACCAGGGCAGTCGTCAACGTCAGGATGAACACTGGCACCCTGAGGGTGTCGGGGGGCGCGGGCGACTTGATGGACGGGCGGTTCGTCTACAACGTAGACAAGTGGAAGCCGGTGGTGGATTACAACGTCTCGAACGGGACGGGCACCCTGAACGTAGACCAGTCCAGCTCGGGGTGGTGGTTCAACTGGGCTGCCCGGAACGAATGGACCCTCAACTTCAACGACCGGATCCCCATCGACATGACGGCAAAGCTGAGCGCCGGGGAATCCTTCCTGAACCTCGGCGGCATGAACCTCACCTCCCTGGACATGCACTCGAGCGCCGGTACCACGAACGTGGATCTGCCCGGGGACATGAAACTGCTTCGCCGGGTGAAGGTCTCCGAGACCGCCGGGGCGATGCAGCTGGTGATGAACGGAACATACTCGACGCCGATGAACCTGAACATCAACAACACGAGCGGGAGTACGACCGTCGACCTGACCGGGACCTGGAAAGCGAACATGGAGGGCGACATCCAGTCGACGGCCGGAGAAGTCACGATCAAGCTGCCACGGGACGTCGGGGTGCGAGTCACGACGTCGACAACCGTTGGAGACGTCGAGGCCAGCGGCCTTACCTCGAGCGGTACGAACACTTACGTCAACACCGCGTACTCGAATGCGAAGGTGAAGATAGAGTTGACCATCGAGTCGACGGCGGGCAGCATCGAGCTGCGATCTCTTTAGAAAACAAACCGAGAAAGCGACCGGATGAGCATTCAAGAGGAGCTTTCGCTCGTCATGGCGAGCCTGGACGTCGACGGCTGGGGATTCGCCGACATCTCCGGGCTGCCGGGCGGCCCGCCCGACGGCTTCGAGGTCGCGATCTCGATAGTCGAGGCGAACGAGTGGGAGGGCGGCATCCCGCTCGGCGAGGAGAACGAGGAAGAGGAGTTCAACCGGGCGCACCTCGAGTCCGAAGACCGGCTGAAGGTGGCCGTTGCGGCGGTGACGGGTTTCCTGGACGAGCGCGGCATCAGGAACCTGAAGGTGAAAGGGCAGTTCGACGAGACCCTGACGAGCTTCTTTCAGCACAAGACCGCCGCGAGGCTCGCGGGCCTGGGCTGGATAGGAAGGAACGCGCTTCTGGTCACGGAGCGCTTCGGCCCGCGGGTCGAGCTGGCAACAATCCTGGTGGATGCCGACCTGGAGACCGGCGCGCCTCTCGACTCGGCCTCACCCTGCATCGAATGCTCGGCGTGCGTCGAGGCCTGTCCGTTCGGCAGCGTCATCGGGGGACTGTGGGAGCCGGGGATGTCACGTGACGAACTCGTCGACGTGCGATCGTGTGACAGCGCGAGGAAGTCTTACATACCGGAGCTCGGCCGGAAGCTCGCGTGCGGCCGCTGCGAGGTGTACTGCCCTGTCGGGCGCGTGGGGTGGCGCGTGGGGTCAGGTCTTGAATCGTGAATTGAGAGGCATCGTGTAGAGATCAGGCAGGAATTCACGATTCAAGACCTGACACCGATCTTTACTCTTCCCAGGTCCTGAACCCGGCCTCGTAGCCGCCGTCGTGCAGCTCGATCCCCAGCTTCCTGTGGAGCTTCCCGTAGAGCGAGTTGCGCTTCGCCTCCCACTCGGCGAAGCCGTCGGCGTACCTCGGGAAGGTCGTGTAGTGGTTGTGGAGCTTCACGCCGATATCGAGCGCCTTGCCCGCCTTCGACATGAGCGACGGCCGCGACAGGCCCTTGCCGGCGCGCGACATCTTCTCGCTGAAACCGTACGTGGTCGTATGCGAGTTCCAGCTGCAGTCCAGCTCCTTCTCTCCGAAGACGCCCTTCTTCATGAGCCAGTCGAGCTCTTCGTCCGTCCGGCTCTGCGCGAACTTCCGGAGCGCGTCGAGGAAAGCGAACGTGGCGCCGTAGCTGCGCTTCCACTCGGTCTCGTAAGCCCACAGCCCCGCGATCGACACGTCGTCCGCCCTCACCGCCTCGGCCGCGGCCTTTCCCGCGAGGTGTCCCGCCTTCATGCCGGCGTACACGCCGTACCCGGTGCCCGGGCAGACCTGCCAGGCCGCCTCGCCCACAGCCATGAAGCCGTTGGCGACGCTGCAAGGAAGGCCTCCGGCCAGCGCGATGAACGGGGTATTGCCGTAACCCTTCAGGACCACATCGTCCGATATCGCCGGCTGCGAGTCGCAGAAAGACCTGACCGCCTTACTGGCGGGCTCGGAACCCTCAATGTCGAGCTCGCCGATGCCGACGTTCCACAGGTCGCCCTTCTCGCGCACGACCCACAGGTATCCGCCCCGGTAGCCCAGGAAATCGTAGTAACCCTCGTACGAATCGGGCGGGCAGAGCCCCTGCTCTTTGCCCGGGACGCTCTTTCGCACTTCGCGGTACGCCTGCACGACGTCCTCGCGGGCGAGCCGGTACCGCGGCATGAGCCCCGGCGGGAGCAGCGAGCGGACCGCCGCGAAGAAGCCTGAGCAGTCGGCGGTCACCTTCCCGCGGACTTCCTCCTTCGCGTCGCCTTTTCTGCAGGTGACGCCTCGCACGAAGCCGCTCTCGATGATCGGCTCCACGACATGGCGCGAGACGCGCACCTCGGCGCCGGCTTCAACGGCACGGTCGAGGAGGCGCTTTCCCAGAAGCGAGCGGTCCACCAGGTAGTTCGGGACTTCCAGCTCGACCGACATGCTCTTGTCGGGAGAGAAGACCTTGAGGAACCTGCCGACCTCGTCGAGCTCGTCGCCTGCGGGCGGCGCGATGTCCAGTTCGTCGAAGATGCGCGGCGTCACGGAGTCGAAGCTCACCTTGGCGCCGACGTGCTCCAGCGGCCGCTTCTCGACGACCACGACGCTGGCGCCGGACTGCGCCGCGGACATCGCGGTAAGGCAGCCGGCGGGGCCGGCGCCGACAACTACCAGGTCGAAGCTATCATCCATGCCGCATCACTTCCCGCAACTTATCACGTACTCGGAATGGCGAGGTTCGCGGACGCGCCACTCTATCGATGAATCCGCGCCCTCGAGGTGCTCGATGGCGCCGGCGAGCCTGGCGGCGTAAAGGTCGTGGTCGTACGCGCTGTCTATCGAGACGGTCGCGCGCCCGTCCTCGTACTGGAACAGCGTCGGGTAGCCCATGCCCCTGACGCCCATGTCCAGCAGGATCCCGTCCATGAAGGCGTCTGAGTCCGACCCCGTCTCGGCCAGCCTCTCGCGGGTGTACTCTTTCTGTGCCTCGTACAGGATGCCCGGCACTTCGTCGCCCAGCTCGTTGGTCAGCTCTCGTACCATGGCGGCGAGCGACTGCACCGAGATCATTCCCTCCCGCCGGGAGCTCTTCGTGTTCGTTATGGTGCCGCGGCCGGTGTCCCACTTGAGCGACCGCGCGAAGACCAGCGGCACGCCGCAGGCGGAACACGGCTCGTACTCGAGCGCGCCGATGCCCGGCTGAACTTCCTCGAGGTAGAGCCTGGCCTCGACCTCGGAGACTTCGGCCGACGGCCTCATCATCACCACGAGGTCGCCGTTCTCCAGCCCGTATTCGGCCTCGGCGGTCGGCATGCGCTCGATCGATTCGTAGATCCCGAGGCAGTTGCCGACGACCATGGTAAGCAGGCTCGGGTTCTCGAAACGGAGGTTGAGGGCGCTGCCGGCGCGGTAGCCGACCAGCACCGGGCGGCCGGCGCCGAACGACGAGAGGTCCTGGCGCATGGCGCGTACGATCAGCTTGCCGAGCCACTGCGGTCGCAGGTAACGCGTCACAGGGATGCGCCTGACGTCCAGGTTGACGTAGACGCTCCGGACCATCTCGTAGAGCTCTTTGCCGATGTTCTTCTGGGCCTCGATGAGGATGTGATCGATCGGCAGCCCGAGCTTCTCCGAGACGCCCGTGAAGACGGCGTCCCACTCGCCGACCTCTATGAACATGAGAGGGATCCTGGGGCGGACGCTGCCGATGATGGTCCCATCGCTGTGCCACTCGAGGAACTTCTTCAACCTGTCAGGAAAGCCGCAGGCCCCGCACTCCTTCATTACCCACCTCCGTTTGCGACTCCGATTGCGGGCGCCCGGCCGGCGGCCAACGCCGGTGTGAAGCCCGCATGGCATATTTTACACCCTGACGCTGCCCAGTTTGCTTCGCCGCAAAATGCAAAAAAGGTACCTGGTACCAAACGCAAAAAAATGGGTCCTCACAAGAATCTGTGGGTGACTGAACCCCAACAAACCTTGCCATGACGGCATTCTCCCTCTAGTTTCTGGTTGCTGCAAAACAAACCGGAATACAAGGAGGGAGAAATGCACATTGCCAGTCTAGTACGGCGCACTCTGGGATTGAAGGGGCACAGGGTAGAGAAGGT
>Ga0209539_1000064_pt1 | contig 62152 bp, 43 predicted proteins | sample BarGraNGADG00312_2_FD_184499 | JGI IMG/M metagenome (GOLD analysis project Ga0209539, IMG submission 184499) | Arctic peat soil microbial communities from Barrow, Alaska - Barrow Graham LP Ref core NGADG0011-312 (SPAdes) (version 2) | ecosystem: Environmental > Terrestrial > Soil > Wetlands >...
GGTCGCTACGGTTGGAGTTCTTCCTGCTGCAACATTAATTGACACATTTGAAACACTTTGAATAATATTTGCATCAAGCGTTAGAGTTTGGTTTGCAACTCCTGCCCCATTAATCACAACTATATGAGTTTCGCCTCCTACCTGTCCAGGATAAATTGCTGCTGTAACAGTACCGGTTTTTGTCCATCCTGCAGTTGTCCAGTTTGCATTTGCACCTAAGTTCAGGGTGAATGTTGTCTGTCCCCAGGAAATAAGTGAAATGGAAAGCAGTGCCAGGCATACTATTCCCCACTTCTTCATAAGACTCAACTTAGAAAAAACATCGGTAATAATATTATTACAGCTGGCATTGGTTTTTATGAAAGTTGACGGTAAATGTGAAAATAGAATTTTTAAAAATTCGGATAATGGATTCTTAGGCTTCATATCGCAAGGTTCGGTTATTTCTTATTCAAATGTATTCTACTGTCAGTCATCCAAATAGGACTCATCAGGTTATAGTTTTCCCACGTAAACCAAAGGTTTAGTAACTTCTATTTCTAACAAAAGCGAATGTAATCATTTTTTCTTCACTTGTATCATACTAATTATAACGTGTTTTCAACATATTAACAATACTTATGATACCTCTCCTGAGTTGATAATAAATCCCACACAGATGACAAGCTATCCGCTTATGTTAGTTGCATCGGGATAATTCAACAGATCTCATTTAAGATGCTTTTTTGACTAATCCACCTATTATGAGCTTAAACACTTGATTTAGGTTGACAAAATCCTGATATATTGTCAAAAACCATCTCTTATCAATTCAATTTAAATACAATAGACATTCATAAATGTTCTGTAATATTTATTTTTACTTAATTTTTTGCAGAAAAGAAAATGTAATCTATATTTGCACTCTCTTTTCAGGGGGTTTAGCTCAGCTGGTTCAGAGCATCCCGACTGAAAGTCGGGAGGGTCGGTAGTTCATTGTTAGAAGAATTTATTGGGGGTTTAGCTCAGCTGGTTCAGAGCATCCCGACTGAAAGTCGGGAGGGTCGGTAGTTCATTGTTAGAAGAATTTATTGGGGGTTTAGCTCAGCTGGTTCAGAGCATCCCGACTGAAAGTCGGGAGGGTCGGTAGTTCATTGTTAGAAGAATTTATTGGGGGTTTAGCTCAGCTGGTTCAGAGCATCTGCCTTACAAGCAGAGGGTCGGGGGTTCGAATCCCTCAACCCCCACAGATTTTAAGCCCCGTTTTTGACGGGGTTTTCAATTATGTACACCGTCTATATTATTTACTCTGAAAGAATTGATAAATATTACATTGGATTTTCTTCCAACGTTCAAGAGAGACTTTGCAAACACAATAGAAATTCCAAAGGTTTTTCATCCTCTGGCAGACCTTGGATAATGGTCTACTCAGAGGTATTTGACAATAAAAAAGATGCTATGGCCAGAGAAAAACAACTTAAAAATTGGAAAAACAGGAACGATTGGAGAGCCTGATAAAGTCGTATTCAGAGCATCCCGACTAAAAGTCGGGAGGGTCGGTCCCGCCAAAGCGGGATCATCCCCTACCTTGAAGATGAAACAATTACAGGGATTAAACTTAGTAGGTGTTTTTTATTTGCACACGTTTTTAACACAACTCATCGATTAACTGTGCAAAAGAGACCAACGGAACAAATGCTAAAAGCGATAACAGAATTTTCTTAATAGTTTTAAGAATTGAGTTGATCAAAGTTACAGATTACGAGTTTGTTCAAGCACAAACCTCCGGATTTCTCCAGGGGCCTCGCTGCATTGGAAAGGTGTGCTAAGTCCCGACCAACAGACACTAAACTGATGTTGATTATTCTGCCTCCGATAACACGTTAGTTTTTTCTTTGTTCCATTTTTATGCCGACATTATCTGCCCAATATTCTGTAGCCAAGTGATATCTGAAAAGACTTATTTTCCCAGGTTTCAGTATACTCTGCCCCTGTAGTTGCAGTATTTAATCCTAAAACATACCTTATTGTCAGGTTAACTTTGAAAGGGAGATTTGCTTCAACACCGAAGGCAAGGCCAAGATCAAACTTGTAATAATAATCCATTACGTTAGTTTTTTGATTATTCCCAAAATCTTTCTGATTAGCGCTTACAAGGTAGCTAAGTTGAGGACCGGCATGAATATTAATCTGTGCGACAGGCTGATATTTTATCAATATCGGCAAATCGATATAGGTCAGATTATATTTGGCATCATAATACTGATTCTTCCAATGGGATCCTTTACCGGACACCATTAACTCAGGCTGGATGGCCAGGAAATCCAGAAGAAAATAATTACAGTAAGCGCCAGCATTAATCCCGATGATACTTTTAAAATCAACACTGTTAGCTGTACTGCTGGTGTATTGACTAGCATAATTGAGCCCGGCTTTGACACCTGCTCCTAATTTTGGTTGGGGCTTTTTGAAATGTCTGGATTGTGCATTTGCAGATGCACATAATTCTGGCAGGGGCTTTTTGAAATGTCTGGATTGTGCATTTGCAGATGAAAAAGTGAATATTAAAGAGGTAAACAAAAGAAGAAAAGCCTGTTTTTTCATCTTAATAAAATTAGATAATAATCTTTTATCTGTTAAAATTAACTATTAAATGACTTTTTACAATATTATTCCGGATTCTTTACAAGCTTCCCATCGGAATGAGTCCAAAATAGCCCGGGAAGATTTAGCGAGAATATTTATGATAAATGAAAAGCCTTCCTACGCATTACAAGCAAAGGGTCGGTGGTTCGAACCTGTCATCCCCCACAACCCAAAAACCGGTCATGAAGGTGACCGGTTTTATTTTTAGTGGACGTTCCAGGCTTGTCTGGATAATGATATCAAAAATAAAAACCATAGCGCTACACCTCCGGTGCAGCGCCGGTTTTTGGGTTTTGTTAAAGATATGATGAACATTCTGGAAAAGCCAATCCTTACAAATTGGGATGAATGAGCAGATGCCAAAAATAGCGGAGCATTAATAATAAAAGCCAGGATTTACCTGGCTTTCCTGATTCTGACAATTGTTATTGTAGAATAATTTAGGATTCTATTCCCCGAAAAAAAGATTAACAGAGATTTAATTGGCTTTTTTGTACCATACAAACCATGCAAGGTTATAAAGGCCATGTGATGCAAGCTCCGCTGTCGTGGCTGTTGAATTTGGAATAGAGGGGACTAATACATCTTCCCCTGCTTTCCAGTTGGCCGGTGTCATTACTTTTTCAGAAGATGTTTTCTGAAGAGCTGTAATCACCCTTATAAGTTCATCTGTATTTCTGCCAACAGCCTTTGGATAAAAATAAATAGCCTGAATAATATTGTCAGGATCAATTATAAACACTCCTCTTACATCTCTTGTTGTATTAGATGCTGAATGAATCATTCCATACTTTTTTGAAATTACCAGATTTTCATCATCAACAAGAGGAAAGTTTATTTTGACAGCCTCTCTGTCCTTATAGACGAGGCTCTCCATTGCTGATTTCCACTGCCTGTGAGTATCAAGTGGATCTGTAGAGATTGATATTAGCATTACACCCATCTTATTAAATTCGCTCTGCAAATTAGCCAATTCAAGTATTTCAGTTGTACATACGGGTGTAAAGTCCTGAGGATGACTGAACAGAATTTTCCAGTTACGACCATAGTCTTCAGGAAATCTTACCTCACCATTTGTGGAATATGCGGTGAAGGAAGGTGCTTTCTCTCCTATAAGAGGAATGCGGAAGTTCCTGTCTTCAACAGGTTTCTTTGTTTCAAATTCGACATTGTACTGTGACCATAATTTTGTCACAGAAAAAGCGATTAACAAAATCAAAAGCATCTTTTTCATAGAATCAAAATTAAGTTTATACTCAGATATGTTTATTTAGACTAATTAAATAAACAATGTATAAATGCTAATGTTCAAAAAAAATTAGTAATATTTTTTTTGATTTAATCTTGTCTAAGCAATATAAAACTTTGATAGACAAAAATATAGATTCCTGATGCAAAAAAAACTTAAACCCTGGAATAAGGAATTGTAAAAACAAATTGTGTCCCTTTTCCGGGTTCTGATTCAACCCTGATTGTACCTCCAATGAGTTCAACATACCCTTTACAAATTGAAAGTCCCAATCCGGTACCGTTATATTGTCTTGATACTGCACGGTCGACCTGATAAAACCTTTCGAAAATCAGGGAATGATATTCCTGAGGAATACCTATTCCTGTGTCTTTTACATAGAATTCAAGAAAATTATCTTTCAGAACATATCCAAAATCTATCCGCCCTTTCTTTGTGAACTTAATAGCATTATTTATCAGGTTTGAGAGGATTTGAACAAGCTTGGTACTGTCTGTTAATATAGCCGAATCGCTATCAGATAATGCCGTTTTATGATTTATTGAAACGCTATTTTGTTTTCCATTTATACTGAACTGTTCATTAAGACTTTTCAACATCAGATTCAGATTAACTTTCACAAGGTTAACTTTTGCCTGACCACTTTCAACATTAGCAATATCAACAATATCGTTTATTATCGAAAGAAGTTGACTTCCGCTCTGAAAAATGATATCAATATACTGACGCCTCTCCGCTTCAGTCACATCGGGTTCATTCAAAAGAGTTGAAAACCCGATAATCGCATTCATCGGAGTTCGGATCTCATGAGAAACATTATGCAAAAAGGAGGTCTTTAACCTGTCACTCTCCTCAGCCTTTTCCTTTGCTGCAATAAGATCTATTTCTGCCCTCCTTCTTTCAGTAATATCGCGAAAACTCCAAACACGCCCGACACTTTTTCCGTTGATCTTCTGTGGTTGTGAATAACGTTCGAAAACCCTTCCATCACTGAATTCAAGCAAGTCAGAGCTGGTTGCTTCCGGCTCTGAATAAAGGTTCCTTACAATTTCCAAAAAAGAATCAGGATTAATCAATTGATTCATGACATATTCCAACGCATCATTATCATTTCCATCAGCCAGTATTTGATCCGGGATTCTCCACATCTCTGTAAACTTCTGATTATACTGTACAATTTCCCCGGATGAATCCACAACGAGAAGTCCATCCTCTGTTGATTCCAGGGTAGCTTTTAGGAGGGAAACAGAGCTCTCGAGTTCAGACGCTGCTTTCTTTCGTGAGGTAATGTCGTCAATCATTACGAGAAAGAACTGGACCTCATCATTATTATTGCGGATAATGCTGACAGTTGTAGATCCCCAGATAATTGATCCGTTTTTCCTGATATACCTCTTTTCAGTGTGGTAAACAGGTATCTCCCCTGCAATCAGCTTAAGAAGCGATATCTCATCGCTACTTATATAGTCGGGATGAGTAAAATTCCTGAAAGTAAATAGCTTAAGATCTTCTTCCCGGTAACCAATCAGAGTGCAGAATGATAAATTTGCCCTAATTATGCTAAAATCTTTTCCGGTTATCAGCATGGAAAAAGGACTTTCCTCAAATATTTTTCTGAATCTGTCTTCGCTTTCTCTAAGTGTGTTTTCAACACTTTTTCGTTCGGTTATATCGCGGCCGATCGTCTGATAGTATTTTGATCCATCAATATTCACGATTCTTGAGCTGATTTCTATAGGGAAAATAGTTCTATCCTTTCTAATATGAACAGTTTCAAATGTCGCAGATTCATTTTCATCAACACGATTAAGTTGTTCGGTAAACTGTGATAAGGATTCCGGAGCCCGTATCATTTCCAACTTCATCCCTATGAACTCATTACGGGTATATTGATAGAACTCCAGAGCACGATCATTGGCCTCAATAATGTTCAGATTTTCATCAATTAATAAAATAATATCGTTGGCAAATTTCAAAATATAGTCAAAATGTTTGACCAGGGCAAGACGATTAAGCTCATTCTCGTACTTCTCCCGATAAAACCTGACGCGCTGATTCCACCAGATAAATCCCAGGAAAAAACCGGTAGAAAAAATGAAAAGAACCAGTATAATAACACCCATATTCATCTGGTCGTTAAGGGAAGACAATATCTCATCGCGATCTATTTTAGCAACCATATACCATTGTGTTCCCGGAATTTTTTTCATCGCTGCCACTACCGGAACATTCCTGTAATCAACTCCATCCGTTGTACCAGTAATACCCTTAGTAGCCAAGGCTGCAGGTAGCTTTTCTGTCGCTACAGGTTTTCTCAAAGTAAGTTCAGAGTTCTTTAGATGCCTGAGTTCATTCAGATACACTACTTCATTACCATCCAATCGGAATATAAGGGTCTCAGCACTTTTACTGGGCGTAGGCCAGGATTGTATTAAGGGGTAAAGTATTTTTTGGGGATCAATCCTGAGGGCAAGGAAACCCAGGACCGTGGTATAATTTACACTCCTGTCGATAAGTGGTACGATCAGATCAAGATGAACAAAGCTTACAATATTTGCCCGGTGAAGATCTGTAAGCAACACCTTACGTTTTTTTAATACTTCAGGTAATAGCGGCCTCAGATGATCTCCTACCAGAGTATCCTGAGGAGGATAGCCAAGCTTGACATTACCAAGAGTATCTAAAAGAAGAACACTTTTGTAGTCAAAATTTTCTGTAAGTGATTTAAGACTTTGAAAAACATTTTTACGCAATGGCAGTAGTCCTGGTTCGGTAACAAGTTTTGACATCCTTCTGACCAGTAGTGTGTTTTCTCCAAGGAAGTTGGCATTCCCCAACCGATCAAGCCGCCACTGAGTTATTTGCCTGATCTTTAAATCTGCTATTGCAGAAAGCTCAATCTGTTTTTCAGTTAATAGATTTTTTTTCTGATAATTATAATATATAAAGCCAAATATAATGGCACTGATTGTAATAACGATGAAAAGAACCAATAACGGCCATGGAGTAGGTGGGTTTTGCCTTTGTGTAATCATCAGTCTTTTCTTTTTATAACAACAGAAGCAAGAATTGAAATCAGAAGAATTAAGATAATTATCCCCAGAGATGTAACTATTGGTATCTCAAAATGGAAATATGAGGCAAGCATTTTCACACCAACAAAGGTAAGAACAAAAGCCAGACCAACTTTCAGGTAACGGAAGTATCCCATAATGCCTGCAATGGCAAAGTAGAGTGACCGCAATCCTAATATTGCGAAGATATTCGAAGTATAAACTATGAATGTATGCTTACTTATTGCCAGGATTGCAGGAATGCTGTCGACAGCAAAAATAAGATCCGAAGATTCAATGATAAGAAGAACCAGGAATAATGGCGTCGCATACATTCTCCTGTTCTGCACTACAATTAATTTGTCACCATGCAGGGAATTGGTAACAGGAAGAAATCTCCTGAAGAATTTTACAATAGCATTCTTTTCAGGATCAACCTCTGCCTCTTTCTGAAATAACATCCTGATCCCTGTAAAAACAAGAAATCCGCCGAAAATGATAACAATCCATTGAAACCGGTTGATGAGTGCAACACCGGCAAAGATAAATATACCTCTCATAATCAACGCTCCGAGAATCCCCCAGAATAATATCTTGTGCTGATACTGATCTTTTACGGCAAAATAGGAGAATATAAGAATGAAAACAAAAATATTATCAACACTAAGTGAGTATTCAATTACATACCCGGTAAGGAACTCCAGGGCTCTGATTTTACCGAAATCGTTATCTAAATATATAAATAAATCAAATAAAAGAGCAAGAGTTATCCAGACGCAACTCCATATAATTGCTTCCTTTACTGGCACCTTATGCGTGTGTTTATGAAAAACACCAAGATCAAGTGCAAGCATTATGAACACGAAAATATGAAACCCAATCCAAAAATAAATACTCGTCCCCATTAATTTTATATCAGTTTGCAAACTTATGAAAATAATTCCTTAAATCTTTATTAACTTTGGCCCAATGCAAATCATCAATTGAATTTATTCACAATGAAAATATTTTATATTTGTCTGATTACCATGTCTTTGGTGACAATGGCTCCTGTTTCTGTTTACTCCCAGAGAAACATCGACTCCGAAAAAAAGATAACTTATTCCGACCTTGAGAGTTATGTTTCATTCCTGGCATCTCCCCTTCTCAAAGGCAGGAAGGACGGAGAAGAGGGACTTGAAATTGCTGCGCAGTATATAGCTTCACAGGCTAAATTAATAGGACTTAAACCTGCAAACGGATCGTCATATTTTCAACCTTATCCCATTATTAGAAAATCAATGGATCCTGATCAAACTAAGATTCAGATTATTTCTGACGGCAAGGACACGGTTACTTTAAAAGATCCATTTTTCCAACTTGTCCCGACAGGACCTTCAGATTTGATAATTGAAGGAGAAGTTGTATTCGCCGGATATGGAATCAAAGCAGACAAATATAAGTACAATGATTTCGCGAATATTCAGATGGAAGGGAAGATCCTGTTAATAATGGAAAGAGCTCCGATGTCAGAAGATGGAAAAAAATGTCAGTTTGCAGAACCGAACTGGTCAACCTCACTAAACTTTCAGATGAAATTGCCGGTGTTGATGTTTTCTAAAGCAAAAGCAATCCTGTTCGTACCTGATCCAAAATCAGGATATAAGTCATTAAGTGAATCAGGTCCGGGATTTGCCGGTTATTTAAATACAAGTGTTACCCTCAAGTCGGAAAAAGAAGTAGTTAACACGTTTATGCAGGCTATGCCAAAAGTTATCTTTATTAACAAATCAATTGCCGATGCGCTTCTGAATGGAACGGGACATACACTTGAAGAACTGCAAAAAAAGATAGATTCCACACTTACACCCAATTCTTTCCTGATACCCAATAAACAGCTCAAAATCACTGAAGTAAGCATTAAAGAAGAAAAGATACTCAATAATGTTGCAGGATATATAGAAGGAAGCGATCCTCTCAGGAAAAATGAAGTAGTTGTATTTTCCGGACATTATGATCATATAGGCATTACAGGAAACAAAGTTAATCCGGGTGCTGACGATGATGCTTCAGGATGTGCTTCTCTTCTTTCAATGGCTGAAGCATTTCAGAGTCTGGATAAAAAACCTTTGAGATCAATTCTATTCCTCTGGGTTTCAGGTGAAGAGATCGGCTTATTCGGCTCACAGTCATATATTAACAATCCTTTATTCCCTCTGGACAAAACCGTTGCTGATCTGAATATGGATATGATTGGAAGAGTTAAAGGTATTGCAGATACTACAGCTGATCATCCGATGACAGGACCCAATTCAGTTTTCGTTATTACCGATAATCAGAGCAAAGAGCTGACAGAGATTGCAAATGAGATCGATAAAAAATCTCCTCTTGATTTTGACTATAGCCTGAGTGGCAGAAATCATCCGTTGCAGCTTTTTGCACGTAGCGACCATTATAATTTTGTCAAAAAAGATATCCCTGTCCTATTCTTCAGTACAGGACTACATACGGATTATCATACCCCAGGAGATGTTATTGAAAAAATCGACTTCAAAAAACTGGCATTAGTTACCAGAACAATGTACGATATAGGATTAGCTGTCGCAAACAAGAAAACCAGATTAATTGTTGATAATCCATATAGCTCATGGGGGAAAAAATAATAAGCCGTAAAGAATTCTTTTCCAAAGCCCTTACAGGGATTGCCGGAATAAGCCTGGTATCAAAAAACTTTTCCAGCCTTATTTCCTCAGGACCTGAATTGAGAGATCTCGGTAATTGCGGTATAAAGGTAAGTCCGATATGCTTTGGAGCTCCAAGAACAAATGAAGAATCGTTAATAAAATATGCACTGGAAAGAGGGATGAACTTTATTGATACTGGCCGTGCATATGGCAATGGGAACAACGAGAAACTGGTTGGAAGAGCAATATCCGGAATCAGAAGCAAGGTAGTTATTCAGTCAAAAATCCGTCTTGAAGAAAACGAGCTACCCTCAAAAGGAAAAGGAAGGAAAGGTGCCGGGGAGATAAGGAGTGCATTATCTCTAAAACTTGAAGCCAGTATGAAGGCTCTTAATAGTGACTATATAGATGTTATGTTGTACCATGATGCAAAAGATGAAAACCTTCTTTTTCATCAGGAAACAATGAAGTTTTTTGCTGAAATGAAAAAGTCGGGCGTTATAAAAGCCCATGGTTTCTCAACCCACAACGATTATATGAAGCTTCCTGTAAGAAATAATTCAGAAGTTTTCTACAACGTTGTAATGGTCCCTTTTAACCATAAGGGTTCTTTTGTGCACTCATTAACAGGTAATTACTCGGAATGGGATCAGAATAAGCTTATTTCAGTTCTTACTGAAGCTGCGAAGAAAGGAATCGGGGTAATAGCTATGAAAACCTGCTCCGGTGGAAAATACTCTCCATCAGCAAATACAGAGCCTGATTATAAGGAAGCTGTACTATGGGTTCTTCAACATAAATTTATTAGTTCAGCAGCTATTGCCATGTCGGGTTTTGAACAAGTTGATGAACATACATCGTGGCTTAAGGATCAATAATATTAATCTCAGAGTCAGCTATCAAGATTCATCTGGTTTTTACCGGGAAGAAACACCTCACAGGAACAGCATATTTCTTATCAATATCTGGAATACCATTACCATTTGTATCTTTCATTGAATTAAGGAATTCCAGGAGTGCCAGCCACTCTTTACCCTCCTGGACACCTTCCAGCTTTTCATCCATATCGATGACAGTGGTTTTCATATCTTTCACTTTATTTCCGGCCACATCTTTTGGAACTACATTTATCAGGCCAAAGCTCATTTTTTTTATGATACCTATAAATCCAAGCATATAGGAATTTGCTGTGACAGAATATAAACTTTTATTCTTTTTCGAAAAGTCAACATTTACTATCCGGCCATCGTAATGGAGGATCTCTATCTTTTTTATCTTTTTGAGCAGTCCTTTATCAGGATTATATTCAACTCTCAGACCGGAATAATAACAATAGTTATCAGGACTCGATTTATAAGCAACCAGCAATATTTCCATAATACTCTTTAATTCCCTTCCGGTAAAATAGGTCCTTGAAAGAGGATAACCCGGGACGTTATCATTTCCTGACCCGAGTGGCACAACCCTGAAAATATCTGGTGCCGCCTGTACTCCGGGAATTATCTTATCAAATAGTACACCTGCAGCAACCATACTGACATCTGTACCTTGCGCGGTATGATTATTGACAGAATAATGGATTGCATCAGCAACGATTGGTCCGAGATTACTATTAATATAGTCACCTCCGTCGTTGCCTTCCAGTACAAAATCCGTTTCAGCCACAGGCTTGAAATAATCCATACCAAGAGGTTTAAGAATTTCAGCTGATATTCTTTCTTTTTGTTCATCAATGAGTTGATTTACATTTTTATCACCCATGATTTTGTCGTCAACAGGAATTAACCTGTATCCATCAACTTTTAGATTTCCATTTGAATATGTCAATGAAAGCCGACCTACAAACTGACCAAATTCACCTGCTTGTACAATAGGAATCCCATTTATAATCAGGGGCTGTTCAAGTTTTGTATGCGAATGCCCTCCAACTATAAGGTTTATTCCCCTTACTGCCCTGGCAAGCTCAACATCTTCCCCTCCCCATTCTCCATTCTTGTCTTTACTTACACCGGCGTGTGATACACAAATTATAAGATCGCATTTTTCGCTCTTAAGTTCTTTTACCATCTTCTTTGCAAAAGAGGTTTGCTTTGCAAAAGTGACTGGTTTAGCTTTAGGAGCAACACGGTCTGCATCTTTGCCAAGGATTGAAAAAATACCGATTTTAATTCCATCCTTTGTCAGTACTAATTTCCTGCTGATAATATTATCCGAGAATAGTTTTTCAAGATCATCATCCCTGTTATCTTTATGATCAAACACTGCATTGCTTGCAAGAAGTGAAGGAATTTCTCCCTTAAAACGGGAAGTATTTATAACGGCAGCCAGCCATTCTGGCCCGAAATCATATTCATGATTGCCAAGGCATATGGCGTCATACCCCATCGTTTTCATTAATCGCAGCTGAAAACCGGTTTCTTTCTCAAGACTGGGAAAGAGTGTGCCCATCAGAAAATCGCCGGCATCCAGGATCAAAGTGGTTCCATTGTTACTTTCTTTTTCTGCTTTCATAATGGAAGCTATCCTGGCAAACCCGCCAACTGTTTTGTCATCGTTAACTTTAAGAGGTGTATAAGCTGATTCAGGGGCGTAACCCATTAGACGCGAATGAAGATCATTTGTATGGAGAATGGTAATCTTCTTTTCTGTTTGGGCTAATAGTGAATTGATTGAAATAAACCATATTAAGAAAACTAATGTCTTTCTCATAATCAGGTATATTGAGTAAATACAAATCTAAATAAATAAATTCCAAATCTGCTCTAAACCACCTCAGCCACAATAAAAGTGCTGCCTCCAATGAATATCATATCCGTCTTTTTTGCGTTTTTTCTTGCCGAGGAAAGAGCAGTCTTAACATCAGGAAAACTCAACCCCTTTAGTCCGTATATTGCAGCTTCCGATTGAAGATTCTCTTCATTAAGTGCCCTTGGGACTGATGCTTTTGTAAAGTAATAATACGCATCTTTTGGGAAGAGTGGCAAGACTGATTTCAGATCTTTATCATTGACAAAACCAAGGATTATATGTAAAGCCGATTTTTGAATATGCCGTATCTGATCAATCACATATTCCAAACCTTCCCTGTTGTGTCCTGTATCACAAATAGTTAATGGAGCTGTACTTAATATTTGCCATCGTCCGTAAAGACCGGTGTTTAAAATGACTTTTCTGATACCATCAGAAATATTCTTTTCTGAAACGTCAAAGACTTCTTTTAAAATATCGAAAGATGCGAAAACTGCCTGAAGGTTTTTTGACTGATAATCCCCTCCGGGTAATATCGTTCCCTGGTATTTGTGACTGGTTGACAAATCAGTCATTAAATATTTTCTTTCTCCATTCTTACTTTGGGATTTTTTAAGATCGCATGAAAAGTTTTTATCAGCAAAACAGATCTGTGAATCTGATTCATTCGCTTTTTTAATAAAAACTTCTTTGGTTTCCGTTTGAGTTTCACTTATTAATACGGGTACCTTCTTTTTTATTATACCTGACTTTTCAACAGCGATCTTTTCAAAAGTATCCCCCAGCAGGTCCATGTGATCGTGGCCGACATTTGTAATTACTGATAAAACAGGATTTATAATGTTTGTTGAATCAAGCCGGCCTCCCAGACCAACCTCAATAACAGCAGCAGATACCCTGCATTCAGCAAAGTAATTAAAAGCCATTGCCACAGTCATTTCAAAAAATGAAGGTTTCATTGACTCAATGATTTCCCTGTGTTTTGTAACAAATGCCACTACATCATTTTCAGCGATCATCTCTCCATTCACTTTTATTCTTTCCCTGAAATCTTTAAGGTGAGGTGAAGTATACAGTCCCGTTTTGTAACCGGCTTCCTGCAAAATGGAAGCAATCATATGTGAAACAGATCCTTTCCCATTTGTTCCCGCGATATGAATTGTAAGGTATTTAAGGTGAGGGTTTTTGAAATAATTGTCGAGGGCATTTGTATTATTAAGATCATTCTTATAGGCAGCCTTTCCTATCCTGTGATAAGCAGGAAGCTGACTGAATAAAAACTCTAGAGTTTGGGAGTATGTCATGATGCAAAATAACAAACTTAACTATTACATAACAATTTATACCTTAAAATAGTTATTTTTGCAGAAAGGAACATGTCTGTATCTTAAGATGTAAACTATTGATATTAAATCATTAACGATGAGAAAGAAACACAACAAGAAACTTTTTATAATAGATACCAACGTTTTACTCCATGATTATAAATGTATTTACAATTTTGAAGAAAATGATATTATAATTCCTATTGTGGTACTGGAGGAGCTAGATAAATTCAAGAGGGGAAATGATCTGATCAACTTTCATGCACGTGAGTTTACCCGGGAGCTTGACAAACTCTCAGGGGATATGCTGCTGACTGCCAACATACCCCTGGGGGATAATCTTGGGAATATGCATATTGAGACAGGCAAAGACTTCTCTGAAAAGGTGAATCAATCCTTTCCTGAAAGAACAGCTGATCACAGGATTCTTGCCATTGCCGAATATGTCTGCAGTGCCAATAAAGATAAAACAGTTGTTCTGATAACAAAAGACATCAATCTCAGGATGAAGGCCAAATCGTTGGGTATTATAGCCCAGGATTACGAAAATGATAAGGTTGCCAATATTGACGATCTCTACAAAGGGATACGGGTACTTGAAGGGGTTAACCAGGAATCAATAAGTAAACTTTATGAAGTTCCTGAAGGAGTCGGTTCAGCAGAATTTAATCTTGAACCGAATCTGACCGGACACCAGTTTTTTATCATGAAAAATAACGGGTCAAGTGCTCTCGCGCATTATAATCCTGTTAACAAAACCCTCAGCAGGGTTATCAAACAAACAACTTACGGTATAGATCCAAGAAATGCTGAACAGACATTTGCTATCGAGGCTTTGTCGAACCCTGATATTCAACTGGTTTCCTTAACCGGCAAAGCCGGAACAGGGAAAACGCTTCTTGCCCTTGCTGCTGCTCTCCAGCAACATAAGAGATACAAACAGATTTTCCTTGCACGTCCGATTGTTCCTCTGGCAAATCGAGATCTGGGTTTTTTACCTGGTGACGTTAAAGAAAAAATGGACCCGTACATGCAACCTCTCTATGATAATCTCACTGTAATCAAACATAAGTTCAGCCATCAGAGTCCTGAATTTCTTCGGATCAATGATATGATGAAAGATGATAAACTTGTAATTACACCCCTGGCTTATATAAGAGGCCGGAGTCTTTCCAGTATCTTCTTTATAGTTGATGAAGCACAGAATCTTACCCCGCACGAGATTAAAACAATAATTACCAGAGCCGGAGAAGGAACAAAAATGGTCTTTACGGGTGATATTGAACAGATAGATTCTCCATATCTTGATACGGCATCAAACGGATTAAGTTATCTTTCTGATAAAATGAAGGATCAGGACATTTTTGCTCATGTGAACCTTGTAAAGGGTGAACGCAGCTTCCTGGCTGAACTTGCCAGTAAATTATTGTAAGATAAAAGACAAAAGTAAAAAGACAAAAGTAAAATGGAAACAAGAAAAATCCGGTTGGTTACATTGCTGATAATTATCCTTTTAGCAATCCAAAATGTTACACCTGCTCAGGTTAAATCAAAAAATAATAAGAAGGCTGAAAAATCAAAAAGCGAAAGCATTCAGCTATTCAACGGAAAAGATCTGTCAAACTGGGTATTTAAGCTAAAGGATCCTGTAATTGATCCTGCTACTGTTTTCACAGTTCGAGACGGAGTTATCCACATTTCAGGTAATCCATTCGGGTATATGCGGACGAAAGATATCTACTCGGATTATAAACTTAATGTTGAATGGCGCTGGCCATCAGAAGCAACCAACAGCGGAGTCTTTGTGCATGCCCAGCAACCGGATACTATCTGGTTAAAATGTATCGAATGTCAGTTAAAGGCCGGAAATGCTGGGGATTTTGTATGCATGAACGGCGCTGATATGATGGAAAGGACAGATAAGTCGAAAGCATCCGTAAAAAAAATAGCTGCTTCTTCAGAAAAACCAGCGGGTGAGTGGAATACAATGGAAGTTGTCTGCAATGAAAACACTATTGAGGTTTATGTTAACGGAATACTTCAGAATAAGGGAACAAATGTATCTGTAAGTAAAGGAAGTATTTGCCTTCAAAGTGAAGGGAAGGATGTTGAGTTCAGAAATGTTTATCTGACCCTGGTGCCTTAGCGCCCTGATGGTAAAAAAAAATGGATCAAGAAAAGAAAAAAGTAGCTTTCCATACACTTGGATGTAAACTCAATTTTGCTGAGACATCAACTATTTCAAGATCATTTCCTGAAGAGAAATTTGAAAGAGTTCCTGCATCCTCAAAAGCTGATATATACGTGATCAATACCTGTTCCGTCACAGATGCAGCTGATAAGAAATGCAGGCAGGCAATAAAGAAATTTATCAACCTTTCACCAGAGGCATTCATCGCTGTGGTTGGCTGTTATGCCCAGCTTAAACCTCAGGAAATATCTGTAATCCCGGGTGTAGATCTTGTTCTTGGTTCGAATGAAAAGTTCGACCTGTCTGATTATTTAGTCAGTTTTGACAAGAAACAAAAGACAGAAATTCATTCGTTCGATCTCACTTCGGCTGATAGTTTTAAGCCTTCATTTTCCATGGGTGACAGAACCAGGTCTTTTATGAAAATCCAGGACGGATGTGATTATGGATGTTCATATTGCACAATCCCACTTGCACGAGGACGAAGCAGAAATCCGGAAATTTCCACAATAATCCTTGAAGCAGAACGTATTGCCGAAACAGGCATAAAAGAGATCGTTTTAACAGGTGTAAATATTGGTGATTTTGGAAGATCTACAGGTGAATCATTTGTTAAACTTCTGAAAGAACTGGTTAAAGTACCGGGAATCGAAAGGTTCAGAATATCTTCTATCGAACCAAACCTGTTAAGCGATGAATTAATTGCTCTGACAGCAAAAAATGAAAAAATCCTTCCTCATTTCCATATTACATTACAAAGTGGATCTGATAAGGTGCTTGGGCTCATGAGAAGAAGATATATCAGGGATGTCTTTTCTTCCAGAATAAAAATGGTTAAAGAAAAGATGCCTTTGGCCGGTATAGGTGCTGATGTAATAGTTGGGTTCCCGGGAGAAACAAATTCCGATTTTGAGGATACTTACTCATTTCTTGAGGACTCTCCACTCTCCTATCTGCACGTCTTCACTTTTTCAGAAAGACCTGGGACAATTGCGGAAAAGTTACCCGGAAAGGTATCATTTAAAGATAAAGAAACAAGGAGTAAAAAGCTTATAGAACTTTCTCACAAGAAAAATCTTATATTTAATAAATTGAATATTGGTAAGGTAACAAATGTACTGTTTGAAAGAACGTACAGTGAAGGATTCATAACGGGCTTTACATCGAATTATATCAGAGTGGAATATCCAGGGGAGTCCAAACTTGCAGGACAAATAAAAAAAGTTAAATTGAATAAAATATCATCAACTGGAAGAATGAGTATTGAATTAACAGAATAAGCTATGATCGATCTTAAAGATATTAGTGCGAAAATTGAAAAAGCTGCACGTGAAACAAGTTATTTTATTCTTAAGGAATCTCAGGGATTTGATATCAACAGGACAGAAAGAAAAGGATTGAATGATTTTGTCAGTTATGTTGATAAGGGATCCGAAAAGATGATTGTAGATAAGTTAAGTTTTCTGCTCCCTGAAGCCGGATTTCTTGCTGAAGAAGGAACCTCAAAAAAAATCGGAGTGAAATACTGCTGGGTAATAGATCCTCTTGATGGCACAACAAATTTCCTGCATGGTCTGCATCCATATGCAATAAGCATAGCGTTGAAGGAATACGATGAGGTTATTGCAGGTGTTGTTTATGAAGTAAGTGGAAATGAATCATTTACTGCCTGGAAAGATGGTGGAGCATGGCTAAACGGTTCACGGATACATGTATCACATGCCGCTAAGCTAGCTGACAGTCTTATTGCCACGGGGTTTCCTTACAGTGATTTCAATCAGCTTGATTCTTATATGAAATGCCTTACTTACTTCTGTAAACACACCCATGGTATCAGAAGACTTGGATCAGCTGCAATCGATCTTGCCTATGTTGCCTGCGGCAGATTCGAAGCATTCTATGAGTATGGTCTGCACCCATGGGATATTGCTGCCGGGATGCTTTTAGTCAGAGAGGCCGGGGGTAGGGTAAGCGATTTTTCAGGTAATGAGAAGAATATTACAGGAGAAGAATTTGTAGCTGCAAACAGCATCGTTTTTACTGAAGTTCTGGAAATTGTCAGTAAATTTATGAAAATTTAAACCCTTTTCCGAAATGGATTCAATCGGATACTACATATTTTACGGAATAAACTGGGTATTATCATTTCTGCCAATATGGATTTTGTATATCCTTTCCGACTTCATCTATATTCTGCTTTATTACTTCCCGTCATACCGCAGGAAAGTTGTTGAAAATAATCTTAAAAACTCATTCCCTGAGAAAACTGCCGAAGAGCTTAAATCCATAGAAAAAAAATTCTACAAACACCTTGCAGATCTTTTGATTGAGACCTTTAAGCTTGCACACATGTCCAGGACTGAGCAGAAGAAACGATTCACCTACAGTAATCTTGGAATTATTGACAAGCTTCGGGAGGAAAAAAGGGATATAATTGCTGTTCTCGGTCATTATAATAACTGGGAATGGCCTACTATGCTTCCAGAATTCCTGAAATACAAAATTGTTATAATCTATAAGCCTTTGCAAAATAAGTACTTCAATAAATTTATTAATGATCAGAGATCAAAATATGGCATAGTTCTTACTCCAACATCACAAATAATAAGGGAAATAATAAACTACCGGAATGATAACATAAATACACTTTCAGTTTTCCTTTCTGACCAGATCCCTGCAAAGGTAGATATCAAATACTGGACAACTTTTCTGAACCAGGATACTGCAGTATTTACAGGGGCTGGAAAAATTGCATCAAAGTACGATATGGCTATAGTTTTTTTCCATATTCAAAAAGTAAAACGTGGTCATTACAATCTTGACATAGAACTTCTTCTTGAACATACCGCCGGACTTCCGGAAAATCTCATAACAGAATCACATGTCAGGCGACTGGAAGAGATCATCAGGGAAAAACCTGAGTACTGGATCTGGAGCCATCGTCGCTGGAAGCACAAAAAGCCTGTTGAAAATGTATAAGACAGCAATTGTAATTCTAAACTGGAATGGACTTGGTTATCTGAAAATGTTCCTGGGAATTGTTATTAAATATTCCATGGACAACGAAACAGTAGTTTGTGTTGCAGATAATGGGTCAACAGATGGGTCACAGGAATGGGTTGCTGAAAATTACAGGGAGGTAAAACTTATATTGTTGGACAAAAACTACGGGTTTGCGGATGGATATAACCGCGCTATCAATCAGATCGATGCCAGATACTTCGTTTTGTTGAATTCTGATATTGAAGTAACCAGTGGTTGGCTTCGGCCCCTTGTAAACTTCATGGATAAGAATCCTGATGTCGCATCCTGTCAGCCGAAAATACGCTCATATTCCCAGAAAGATTATTTCGAGCATGCCGGAGCAGCCGGCTGTTTCATTGATAAATACGGTTATCCCTTCTGCCGTGGACGAATCATCAGCAAAGTTGAAAAAGATAATGGCCAGTACGATTCCCAGGTTAACATATTCTGGTCGAGCGGAGCTTGTATGATTGTACAAAGTTATGCATGGAATAAATGCGGTGGATTTGATGCCGATTTTTTTGCCCATATGGAAGAGATTGATTTGTGCTGGCGTTTTAACAAAGCAGGATATCGTGTTTGCTATTTACCCGACTCAGTGATCTACCATGTAGGTGGAGGTACCCTTCCATATAGTTCCCCTTTTAAAACTTACCTCAACTTCAGAAACAGCCTGTTCCTTCTTTATAAAAACCTTCCGGATGATAAATTACAGTCTGTTTTATTCAAAAGAAGACTTTTAGATGGGGTAGCTGCAATTTTCTTTCTCATGAAAGGCAGTTTCGGAAGTGTAAAGTCCGTCTGGAAAGCTCACATGGATTATTATAAAGCTTTGGATGAACTCAAAGAAAAAAGAAAATCTGTTAAGAGATTAGAGGTGGACCAAACTCCTTCACTTATTTTGAACAAGAGCATTGTTTTTGAGTTTTATGTTAAGGGCAATAAAACTTATGAAAGCCTTTTATCATAAAACTGAATTAAAATGAGAAAATATCAGATGATAGTATTTTTTTCCATAGTACTCATAATTTACTCTCTGGTAAATATTTATATATTTTACAAAGGGTACAATGCACTCCTGTGTCTGCAAAATCACAGGTTGCTTTATTCAATTACCTTTTTTTTATTTTCGGTGATTTTTATAGTTGCAAAGATACTTGAATCACGACATTCTTCAGTTATTACTGATATTCTGAATATTCTGGGGGGATTCTGGCTTGCATTCATGCTCTACGGTTTTTTATTTTTCCTACTATCTGATATCATCTCACTTTTGCTTCGAATTCCCGGAGTAATAAGAGGAGAAAATATCTTTCTTTTCCGGAAATGGTCATTTATAATTATTGCATCTGTCTCTTCTTTGCTTATTATCGGAGGGTTTATCAATGCATTAATCCCGGTTACCAAGGAATATAATATTACAATCAACAAATCTGCCGGGAAAATAAAAACATTGCGCATTGCCGCTGTATCTGACATTCATCTGGGAAGCATTATAAGAGAACGAAGTATTAAAAAGCTATCTTCAATTCTTAAGGATCTGAAACCTGATATGGTTCTGCTACTTGGTGATATTGTTGATGGTGAAATTGGTCCGGTTTTGAGAGGAGACCTGCTTCAGTACTTTACAAGTCCCAGGAGCATTGATGGTCTGTTTGCTATAACCGGTAACCACGAATTTATCGGAGGTGCAAACAAGACTATTCCCTATATCGAAAGCAAAGGGATAAGAGTTTTAAAGGATGAAATTGTAACTCTTGAGGGAGGCATTCAGCTGATAGGAAGAATCGACAGGGATTCATTCCGGTTTTACAGAAAAGAAAGATTACCGCTGGGGGAACTTATGAAACAGGTAGATACTACAAAACCTGTCATTCTGCTTGATCATCAGCCTTTCCATCTTGATGAAACAGCCAAATATGGTATTGACCTTCAGCTTTCAGGACATACACATAACGGACAGATGTGGCCCCTTAATTATGTCACCTCGATGATTTATGAATTAAGTTATGGCTATCTGAAAAAAGGAAACACACATTTCATAGTCTCTTCAGGCTACGGTTTGTGGGGACCAAGAGTCAGATCGGGCAGCAGATCTGAAGTCCTTTTAATCAAAATAAAATTTACAGGAACCGAAGATGGTTTAAAATGAATTATTAAAGCAGGTCATAAACTTTCTCAAGTCTTATTCCTCTTGAACCCTTAATAAGTATAGCCTTCCCGTTAACAGGCTCATGTTTAAGAAAATCAATCAGTTCATCGACATTTTCAAAAGCTTTATAACCCGATTTTGATGAGATCCTTTTAAACACAGGACCAACAAGAAGAGCCTTTTCTATAGTGTATGCCTGAAGATTATTTAATATTTTTATATGTTCTTCTTCGCTTTTTTCACCAAGTTCAAGCATATCACCAAGGATAACGATTTTCCGGTCAGCTTTAATTGATGAAAACGATTCCAGCGCCAGATGCATACTCGTTGGATTGGCATTATATGAATCGCAGATCAGTGTATTGCTTTTTGTTATTTTCACCTGCGACCTGTTATTGGCCGGCTGATATTTTTCAACAGCGTCAACAATATCATTTATCTCTACACCAAGGAAAAGGCCTGACGCTACAGCTGCTCTCACATTTTCCAGATTATATTTACCAAAAAGATTGGTACTTATATTAAAAGTATGATGAAGATATGCTACTGAAATCTTGAGATTAAGATCAGATGAAACACTTTCAACCAAAAGATCAGTACCTGTTGGATCAGAAAAGGGAACAGCCCGGTTTATGATTTTAAAAATCTTTTCAGCAAGCAAAGGATCTTTGTCGTTATAAAGGGCAATCCCGTTCACCTTGCGCAGATATTCATAGAGTTCAATTTTTGACCTTACAACACCATCGATTGATCCAAAACCTTCAATATGTGCAGTACCTATGTTTGTAATTATTCCGTGATCTGGCTTTGCAATAAGACATAAAGTTCTGATTTCTCCGATATGACTGGCTCCCATCTCAATTATCATTAATTCAGTATCAACAGGGGCTGATAAAATTGTAAGCGGGACTCCAATATGATTATTAAGGTTACCTTTTGTAAAATGAACCTTATACTTTTTTGATAAGATTGCAGCAAGCAACTCCTTGGTAGTAGTCTTACCGTTAGTGCCGGTAATGGCAAGTAACGGGACATTCAGCTCCTTCCTGTAATATGCGGCAAGTGCCTGCAGTTCAAACAGACAATCATCTACAAGTATGGTCTTTTCAGTTTCAAAAACAGGATCGTCAATAACAGCCCACGAAGCCCCTTTTTCAAGAGACTCGGAAGCAAATTTATTTCCGTTATACTTGTCTCCCCATAGAGCAAAGAAAATCTGGCCTTTCCCGATTTTCCGGGAATCAGTTGTCACCCCTGTGGATTCCTTAAAAAGGTCGTACAGTTGTTCAGTTTTCATATTCTTAAAAAAATGCCTCATTATGATTGCATAATGAGGCCTATTTTCAGAGAACCGTATTCTTCTAGAGACCGGCAGGGCTTCCAACCCTTATCATGGCGCATCTGAATCCGATATCATCTCTACTGCTTTCCTGATCAAGAAATCTTCTTGTCGATGGATTAAGCCAATAGGCTCTGTCTCTCCATGATCCGCCCTTATATATACGTGCATTATCGTTGATAAGTGTCACAAAATCGTTACTGCCTGCAGTATTATCCTGAGCGTACATCCTGAGGGAACCTTTTTTATTATCCTCTACTGTAAAATCGGTTCCGCCTCCTCCGGGTATTGCCGACTGAAGGTCGCCATCCCTGTAGTTTCTGTAATCGCCTTTCTGATAATTATATCTGTTTGCCACATCCGAATCTTTTACGGTATCGATAAGTAAACGTCCGAGTTTGTCTTTGGCAACTACAGAGCCATTTGCATCGCGTCGCAGATCGGTATATACATTCCCTCTGAAAGGATTAAAGCCATCGACATCTTCTGAAGTGAGGGGACGGTAAACATCCTGTACCCATTCATTAACATTTCCTGCCATGCAGTAAAGTCCGTAGTCGTTTGGCCAGTATGATTTCACGTCAACAGTAATACTTCCATTATCATTCAGACTTCCGGCTACTCCCATGAGGTCACCTCTTCCGCGTACAAAGTTAGCCATCATCTGTCCCCTGTTCTTTTTGTTTGAGTTTCTGACATTATGACCATCCCATGGATAAATTCTTCTTTCATAAACTCTCTCTTCAAAAGTGTTACCTCTGAGTGCATAAGCGGCAAATTCCCATTCTGCCTCTGTAGGCAGCCTGTAACTTGGAAGAAGGACTCCGTCTTCAAAGTTGGTTCTGCGCTCCGTCTGATTTGGATTAAGGCTCGGCCGTAACTGATTTACAACGCCTTCGTATTGTCCTGCAAGATATGCTTCTGTATTAAAGTTCTTTTCATTTGACTGGTTTGGGTCAGGGTTCAGCTCGCCTTCATCAATAAGCAGCTGTTCATTGACCCTGTCTGTTCTCCAAAGGCAAAAATCGTTTGCTTTAATCCAGCTTACACCTACAACCGGATAATTATTATATGATGGGTGCCGGAAATAATATTGAACATAAGGATCATTGAAACCCATCGGAGTTCTCCAGACAAGTGTATCGGGCAGAGCTCTTCTATATACTTCAGGATAATCTTTATATACCCTGCGCAGCCAGAAAAGGTATTCCCGGTAATCAACATTTTTAACCTCCGTTTCATCCATATAAAATGATGATACAGTGACTGTTCTTGGTTTGTTATTCCAGTCGAACATAACATCCTGCGCTACCTGTCCCATTGTAAAACGTCCACCCTCTATAAGCACCAGACCAGGACCTGTTTTCTGGTCAGCTCCAAGAGCAACTTCAAATCCACCATTGTCAGGATTATTATACTCCCAGCCTGTTGAAGTGGAAACATTGTCTTTCCCCTTTTTCTTAAATATGCAGGATGTAAAAAGCAAGACAGTGATTAAAACAATTGGTAAGGCTCTGAATTTATACATAACTCCTTTAGTTTTATGGCACTTAAGAATACCCAAATATAACAAATTTTACTAAAACAATTTTTTACTCATCAAATATAACTACAATTTAGGGAAATTTATTGTTTTGATTAGATTTCTTTTTTCAACATTATTTAAACTGAATGCCAGTCCTGTCTGATGCAGAAGCGAAAACGGCAATAATTTATTTGCTGAAACAATATTAAACCTATAATTGTAATAAACACTTATTCTACCGGCATTAAACGAAAAACCTGTCTGAAAATTCATGCTTTTACTATTATCACCTAAAATTAAAGCATTGATTGCCAGATATTTACTTTCAATTGCTGCTCCTGCACCACCGGTTAGAAATCGATTTTGCAAACTGAAATATGTAAGAGGCAGTATTCTCAGGTTCTGTGTTTTACTTAGGATAAAATCGCCGGAAAGGTGAATAAGAAGCTTTCTTTTTAGTTTTTCATTGGAATAACCAGTGGCAGACAAATCAGGTTCGGCAAGATGATTAATGGAGAAACCGCCTGAAAATTTTCCTGAAACAAAAAGAAATCCTGCCCCGACATCAAATACAGTTCTTCCTGAAGATACCAGTAATTCAGATGAGGGAATTGACACTCCTCCAAGGGGATCAATCTGGTCAGGTAATATTGCATCGGTAAAATTAAAGCCCCTGTGATAAATTGAAGCAGAGAGACCTGCATTAATAAAAAGATCCTTCCCTGCCTGCAAAAAATAGGCATATGACAATCCTCCCCTGATATCATTTATTATGCCCCCAAGGTAATTATCAGCAAGAAAAATCCCTGCCCCTCCATGTAATTCTGAAAAATAGGAATCGTAAGAAAAATAAACAGAATGAAGGTTATAATTGTTGCCGGGATAAAAATTAGAATATGACAACCTCAATACACCATCTCCTTCGCTACCGGCAAGAGCAGGATTATTCATCATCATATGCTGATAGCCGGGCCCCTCATCAGCCTCCTGGCCAAAACAATATGCAGGTATGACGGTGATTAAAAAAAGGATTTTACTTAGTCGTCTCAACATATTAATAATTACTGCAATATCAACGTAACGATGTCGTTATTATTATACCAGGTCATTGCTTACAAAAAAACATAATAAGTTAGCAAACAAAAAGCACATTTCTATCTTTGTCAGTACTAATGATAAGATTTTTTCAAATATTGTTTTTGTATTTATTGCTGTTGCCCGCTAACCTGTTTGCTCAGAATTCCAAAGATAGTTATTCTTCTACATCGAAACTCTCTGCAGGTAAATGGTTCAGGATTGCTGTCACATCGGACGGGATTTACAGAATTGATTATTCAAAGCTCAGACAGCTAGGATTGGAGAATCCCTCCTATCCAAGAATTTTTGGCAACAATTTCGGTCAGTTGTCATATTATAATGATGAACCAAAACCAGACGATCTGAAAGAGTTAGCTATTCTTACTTTTACTGGCAGCGATGGAATTTTTAACGAAGGCGATTATCTGCTTTTCTACGCAAAAGGTACCGGCAGGTGGATTTATAACCAGGCGACCAACATGTATGATTACAAACATCACAATTATTCCGACACTGCATTTTATTTCATCACCTCAGGTTCAATACCTGGTAAAAAGATGTTAATTGCTTCAGAGCCCCCGCAGCCTGCAACTTATTCCTCCTCAGAATCCGATGCCTTATTCATACATGAACAGGATGTTGAAAATATTAAAAAATCAGGCAGAGAGTGGTTTCAGGAGATTTCGACCATTCATATCGATCCCGGTTTTTCGGAACTTTCAACTTCCGAAAATGTAAAATACGATATCAGGGTAGCAGCCCGGGCATCAATTCCGACTATCTTCAGGATTTACGAAGGCACTTCTCTTAAAAAAAGTATCCAGGTACAGGGAGTCAATATGTTTGATGAGACCGGTACCTATTTCCAGATTACCGACTCAACAGGTTCAATACAGCCTTCTTCAACATCTCCTGTTTATGATATTAAATTCTCAAATAATGGAGAAACCGGAGCACATGGATGGCTTGATTGGATAACTCTGCAGGGAAGAAGATCAAATTCCTTTTCCGATCCGGCGATGAAATTTTGTGATTCACGATCCGTTGCTCAGGGCAGAATAACCAGTTTCGCAATCCGGAGCCTTAATAACGACGCTTTAGTATGGGATGTTACTGATCCGTTCAATGCTAAGCTGATTCAGTACACAAGATCAGGAGAGAATATCGGGTTTAAAAGTATTACAGATTCACTCAAGACATTTATTGCCTTTACAGCAGCCAATGCAATTGTACCTTTAATTAAGCAGGGAGCGATTCCAAACCAGGATCTTCATTCATCTGAACCTGCCGATATGATTATAATAACTCACCCCTTATTCAAATCGTATTCTCAGGAACTTGCAGACATTCACCTTAACAACGATGGAATGATTTCACAGATTGTTACCCCGGAACAGATATACAATGAATTTTCAGGTGGGATACCCGATATTGCCGCGATCAGAAATTTTGTAAGAATGAAGTATCAGAAACAAAAAGGGAGCAGCCGACCTCTTAAATATCTTCTTCTCTTTGGCGATGGCTCGTATGAAAATAAAACTCTCCCTCCGGATAATCCCAATTTCATTCCTACTTATCAGTCAGAGAATTCGAATGTGGTTGTTTCTTCCTTTACCTCTGATGATTTCTACGGTCTTCTTGATGACGGTGAAGGCGAAGCAGAGGGTACTGAAGATATAGGTATTGGTCGCCTGCCTGTTTCAGATACAACCCAGGCTGGTATTGTCCTTACAAAGATTAAAAGATATCTCGATCCTGCCAATATGGGCGACTGGAAAAATGTGATATGCCTTACCGCCGATGATGAAGATGGCAATACTCATATGTCTGATGCGGAGGGTCTTGCAGCTGTTCTTAATGATAGTGTTCCGGCTTATAATTTAGATAAAATCTATCTGGATGCTTTCAAACAAACAACTTCAGTAAACGGACAGTCCTATCCTGAGGTGAATAAAGCAATCAACGACCGCATTAATTCAGGATGTTTGATTTTCAATTATACGGGGCATGGAAACGAGAGTGGTCTTGCGGCTGAAAGAGTGGTAAAAACAGAAGATATTAACTCATGGAATAATGGTGGAAAACTCCCTCTTTTTATCACAGCTACCTGTGAATTCAGCCGCTTCGATGATATTGATATTAATCTGTCAACAAGGCAAATGACCGGGAAAACTTCTGCAGGAGAGATGGTGCTTTTGAACAAGGATGGTGGCGGTATCGCCTTAATGTCTACTACAAGACTCGTTTATTCAGCTCCGAATTTTTATCTGAACAGAAATATCTTCAATTGTGCTTTTACCCGTGACGCGGCTGGAAATTCCCTGTCTCTGGGTGATATTATAAGGATCGCCAAAAACAATTCAGGAAACGGTCCGAATAAAAGGAATTTTACTCTGCTGGGCGATCCGGCATTAAAACTTGCCTACCCATATCATGGGAAGGTCGTTACAGATTCCATCAATAAGATGCCTGTTTCTGAAAAAATTGATAGTCTGAAAGCACTCTCTGTTATTACTGTTTCCGGGCATATTGAAGATCTGTCTGGAAAACCACTGAATTCTTTCAATGGGATTGTCTCTCCATTGGTATATGATAAAGCTGTTAAAATAAAAACCCTCGCCAATGACGGAGGTCCGAGTATGACTTTCAATCTCAGGAACAATATTCTTTTCAGCGGTAAGACAATCGCAAAAGATGGAAGATTCCGCTTTACTTTTATGGTTCCCAGGGACATTGATTATTCATTCGGTTCCGGAAAAATCAGCTACTATGCGAATGATGATAATCAGGATATGAACGGGAGCTTCAACGATATAATCGTAGGTGGTTTCTTTAAATCACTCCTTACTGACAATGAGGGTCCCGAAATTAAATTATATATGAACGACACCCTCTTCAGAAGTGGCGGAATAACAGACGGCAATCCCACACTGCTGGCAATTTTAAAAGATAAGGACGGCATAAATACAACCGGATCGGGTATCGGACATGATTTAACAGCTTTCCTTGATAATGAACCAAATAAATCATTTATTCTTAATAATTATTATGAAAATGATTTCGATAATTATATGAAAGGAAGAATAACTTACAATCTTTCAGGATTAACTGCTGGCAGTCATTCACTTACAATAAAAGCCTGGGACAATTTCAACAACTCATCAGAAAAATCCATTTTATTTCAGGTGTTATCCGGGGAAGAATTCATATTGAAAAACCTTCTGAACTATCCCAATCCTTTCGTAAGTGAGACTAGTATCAGCCTGGAACACAACAGACCCGATAACGAGCTAAGTGTCACAATAAATATCTTTAGAATTGATGGAGGAATAATTAAAATCATTAAAACTAAGGTTTTATCATCAGGGTATAATCTTCCTCCTGTTTTATGGGATGGAAATGATGACGGCGGCAAGAGAGCAGGAAGAGGAATTTATCTCTACACAGTTACAGTTACAACGGGAAATGGTGAGACAGCAAGGGCTTCCGGACGCATGATCATTTTGTAAGAGTTACACAATATTAAGGATAAAAAATAGTTTTATATTTGTAAAATCGTAGAATGATAGAAACATTATGAAGAAAAAGATAATTGCAGTTGTGTTATTCCTTTTAGTGCTATCAGGCAGAACAATACTTCTTTCGCAACAGAGTACCGGGGAACTTAATGCGATACAGACTGTAGTACCCTTCCTTACAATAGCTCCTGATTCAAGAGCCGGAGCTATGGGTGATGCCGGTGTTGCCACATCTCCTGACGTTTACAGCCAGCACTGGAATCCGGCTAAATTTGCTTTTATTGATGGTAATGCCGGAGTTGGAATATCTTATTCTCCCTGGCTCAGAAATCTTGTTCCTGATATAAATATAGCCTACCTTGCCGGATATAAAAGACTCGATACCAAACAGGTGTTATCTGCAAGCCTTCTCTATTCTTCTCTCGGTGATGTCCCATTCACCGATGAATTTGGAAATCTGGAACGTACTTTTAGTCCTAATGAATTTGCAATCGATGCCGGTTATTCAAGGTTATTTTCTGAATATCTTTCCGGAGGAATTGCTTTCAGGTTCATATACTCAAACTTAACAGGCGGATCTTACTCAGGAGGAGTTGCTACCAAACCAGGAATCTCATTTGCTGCTGATATTTCAGGATATTACCAGAAGAAGGTCAGTATTTTTGCTAAGGATGGTCAGATTGGGTTTGGGCTCAATTTCTCAAATATAGGATCAAAGATGAGTTATTCAACTTCACAAACATCGGATTTCATTCCTATGGATATGCGCCTTGGTGCATCTGCTACAATTAACCTGGATCACTTCAATAAAATCATGGCTACTATCGATCTGAATAAACTTCTCGTACCTACGCCTCCTATTTATAGCAGCTCTCGTCCTGATAGTATAATCAAAGGCAAAGATCCTAATGTCTCTGTTCCTGTGGCAATATTTCAATCATTCTTTGATGCTCCAGGAGGATTTAAGGAAGAAATGCATGAAATAACCTATTCATACGGATTAGAATACTGGTACAATAACCAGTTTGCTATAAGAGGCGGCTATTTTCATGAAAATGCTACCAAGGGTAACCGGAAATACTTCACTGCAGGAGCAGGATTCAGATTGAAAGCATTTACACTGGATTTCTCCTACCTGATGCCACTCTCTCAAAATCATCCTCTTGCACGTACTTTGAGATTTTCCATCGCATTCGATTTCAATGCGCTGAGGAACGCCAACAGATCAAAGGGATGAACATCAGAATCGGGCAGGGAATTGATTTTCACCAGCTTGAAACAGGTTTGGATTTATGGCTAGGAGGCGTAAAAATACCATCTGAAAAAGGTTGTGTTGCTTACTCCGACGGTGACGTTCTGTTGCATGCAATATGCGATGCTTTGCTTGGAGCAGCAGGATTAATGGATATCGGATATCATTTTCCTGACACAGATGATAAGTATAAAAACATCGATAGCAAAATACTTCTGAAGAACACCTTTAACCTGATCAGGCAAAAAGGATTCAGCATAAATAACATAGATAGCACTGTTTGCCTGGAGAAACCTAAGATATCTTCTTTTATTCAGGAAATGAAGAACACAATATCAAATATTGTCGAAACAGAACCCGAAAATGTTGCTGTCAAAGCCACTACTACAGAAAAGCTTGGATTCACCGGACGTGAAGAGGGTATAGTAGCAATCGCTGTTGTACTTCTTTCCAAATAGCCGTGTACCGCAAACCTCACACCCCTTTTATCACATCTTCAATTAGCTTATCATCAGCAATAAATGGTACAGTTACATTAAGTCCAGGGGTCCTTTCCATCTCTCGTTTCAGAGTAAACATTGCTCCCTTATTCCTGGCCCAGCTGCGACGTGCAATCCCGTTGTTTACATCCCAATGAAGCATCATCCGTAGCTTGTTTGTGGTTTCCTGTGTACCATCGAGAACCATACCAAAACCACCATTGATAACTTCACCCCATCCTACCCCACCTCCATTATGTAATGATACCCATGTGGCACCACGGAAGGAATCTCCGATTACATTTTGTACAGCCATATCAGCTGTGAATTTTGATCCATCGTAGATATTAGAGGTTTCCCTGTAAGGCGAGTCTGTACCTGAAACATCGTGATGGTCCCTCCCTATTACCACAGGTGCTGAAATTTCACCTTTTGAAATGGCATTATTGAATGCCTCGGCAATTGCCATTCTTCCTTCACTATCAGCATAAAGAATTCGTGCCTGGGAACCAACTACCAGCTTGTTTTTACCAGCTTCTTTAATCCAGTGAATATTATCATTCATCTGTTGCTTTATCTGATCAGGTGATTTTAGAACAAGTTTCTCCAGTGTCCAAACGGCAATTTTATCCGTCACGTCGAGATCCTCCCGGTTATTTGAACAACAGACCCATCTGAAGGGACCAAAACCGTAATCAAAACACATAGGCCCCATGATATCCTGAACGTAAGAAGGATACCTGAAATCACCATTTGGTTTCAATATATCTCCCCCTGCTCTTGAAGCCTCAAGCAGAAATGCATTGCCATAATCAAAGAAATATGTCCCTCTCATGGTATGTTTGTTAATTGCTTCCACTTGCCGTCTTAATGATTTACGAACGGCATCCTTAAACTTTTCAGGATCTTCGGACATCATCCTGTTTGATTCTTCAAAGCTTATACCGGCAGGATAATAACCACCTGACCATGGATTATGAAGAGAAGTTTGGTCAGACCCCAGATCAACAAAAATGTTTTCATCGGCAAATGTTTCCCAGACATCAACAATATTGCCTTCATAAGCTATTGATGTCAATTCTTTTGCAGCAGTTGCCTGTCTGACTCTCCTGACAAGACTATTCATATCTGTATAAACCTCATCAACCCAACCCTGAGAATGCCTTGTTTTTATTGCCTTTGGGTTCACTTCTGCAATTACCGAAATAATACCTGCAATAGCTGCCGCTTTAGGCTGGGCACCTGACATTCCTCCAAGACCGGATGATACGAAAAGCTTGCCCTGAATCCCCTCCCCTGATTTACTGATCATCCTGCCTGCATTAAGAATTGTAATGGTAGTTCCATGTACAATTCCCTGGGGTCCGATGTACATGTACGAACCAGCTGTCATCTGTCCATACTGAGAAACACCCAGTGCATTAAACTTTTCCCAGTGGTCCTGGGTTGAATAATTAGGGATCACCATCCCATTAGTTACAACCAGTCTGGGTGCATCTGTTGGCGAGGGAAAAAGACCAAGCGGATGACCCGAATAGATTACCAGCGTCTGCTCGTCAGACATCTCGGAAAGATATTTCATTGTTATCCGGTACTGTGCCCAGTTCTGAAAGACAGCTCCATTACCTCCATAAGTTATCAGCTCATGAGGATGCTGAGCCACAGTAAGATCCAGATTATTAGAGATCATAAGCATAATTGCACCTGCACTACGTGTCACGTATGGAAAATCATCAATATGCCGAGCCTTAATCTCATAATCAGGTCTGAACCGGTGCATATAAATTCTTCCAAAGTCTGCCAGCTCCTGAGCAAACTCTTTTGCAAGAAGAGGATGAAATTTTTCGGGAAAATATCTCAACGCATTTTTTATTGCAAGCCTTTTTTCAGCACTGTTCAGTATCTCCTTTCTCTTTGGGGCATGATTAAGGTTCTGATCATATGATTTCAGAGCCGGGAGTTCAGATGGGATTCCTTCTGCAATCATTATTTTAAAATCAGCGATTTTCATAACAATGGATTCTGGATTGTTTATGTAAAGTTAGTAAAAACAAAAAAGCCGACCCGTAAGGAGTCAGCTTTCTATTTTTCGTCAGGTCTTCTACAGATGACCTTCCTTTATAATTTCATCATCGACGAGAATACGTCCGCAGTATTCACAAACGATAATCTTCTTTCTCGATTTGATATCTAGTTGTCTTTGTGGCGGGATCTGATTAAAACAGCCACCGCATGCATCTCTCTGGACCGGAACCACAGCAAGACCGTTTCTGGCATTCGAACGGATACGCTTGTAAGCAGTAAGTAATCTTTCTTCTATTATTGCCTCAACTTTTTCTGATTTTTTATAGAGACCCTCTTCCTCTTTCTGGGTATCGGAAATAATCTCATCAAGTTCAGATTTTTTGTTTTCCAGATCAGTCTTACGATCGGCAAGAGTAGCTTCTGAATCAGCTATAACCAATTTTTTTTCTTCTATCAGAAAATTGAATTCCTTTATTTTCTTATTGAATAATTCGATCTCCAGATTCTGGTATTCAATCTCTTTTGAAAGTGAATCAAATTCCCTGTTATTTCTTACGTTTTTTTGCTGTTCTTCATACTTTTTTATGAGGGCTTCAGCATCGGTAATCTCATTATTCTTTTTTACAACCGACTTTTCAAGGTTTCCTACCTCATCTTTCAGATTGCCTAATCTTGTCTCAAGTCCTGCTATCTCATCTTCCAGATCCTGTACCTCAAGAGGTAATTCACCTCTCAGGGTTTTGATCTTATCTATCTCTGAATCAACTAATTGTAAACCATATAATGCTCTTAATCTCTCCTCTACAGAAATTTCAGATTCATGTGATTTTGCTTTTTCCATATTTAAAAATAATTTATCGGATTCGTATTTGTTTCTGAAAACCGGACTGCAAATTTAGGGAATTTTTTAATAATTAAATCTTTTAAAATTTCTCCTGAGAATTTTTCACTTTCAAAATGTCCGGTATCAACCAGGAGAATCCTATCTTCTGTCTTAAAAAAATCATGATATTTCATATCAGCAGTCAAAAAAACATCTGCTCCCGAATTGATTGCCAGATTGAGAAGCGAGGCACCTGCACCTCCGCAAAGTGCTATTTTCCTCACTTGTTTTCCGGTAAGCGTCGAGTATCTGATTCCGTTTGCATCAAAGACCAATGAAACACGTTTCAGCAAATCATCTTCCGACATTGGATGCGGAAAACTACCTATACACCCTGATCCGATCTCAACATTGTTATTTTCAAGAGCATAAATATCAAACGCAACCTCTTCATAAGGATGAACCTCAAGAAGGGCTTGTATCACCTTATCCTTCAAATGAGAAAATAATATTGTCTCAAACCGGATCTCTTTTTCAAAGTGAATCTTGCCTTTTTCGCCGAGAAAGGGTTTGGTGTTTTCGTTTCCCCTGAAACTTCCTGTTCCCGGTACAGCGAATCCACACTGGTCGTAATTGCCTATAACCCCTGCTCCTGCTTCAAAAAGCGCATTTCTCACTTTTTCGAGGTGAGATTCAGGAATGTAGGTAATAAGCTTTAACAACATTTTCTTTGAGGGTGATAATACCGATATCTTTTCAAGACCGAGCTTTTCGGCCATCTTCCGGCTAACTCCGTAACCTAAAACATCGAGGTTCGTGTGCGCTGAATAAATTGCAATATCGTGTTTGACAGCTTTATAGAGAATCCTTTCCGTAAATGTTTTCCCGGTCAGGCTCTTTATTCCATTAAAAATAAGAGGGTGATGAGAAACCAATACATTGCATTTATGAGAAATAACTTCATCAATAACCTTCTCGGTAACATCGAGGGTGATCATTGCTGAAGATATCTCTTTGTCAGCTAAACCAACCTGAAGGCCCGAATTATCATAACTTTCCTGAAATGACAATGGGACAACTGAATCGAGATAAGATGTAAGTTCTTTTAGTTTCATAATGCTTCTTTCTCTGTATTACTATGAAAATACTCTGTGTTATTATTTTCGCCTCTCCCTAAATCTTAAGCTTCACACCCTTCTCTCGTGGGAGAAGGGGCAAGGGGGATGAGGCCACAGAGGTTTTTTATTTGTTATCTCTTATATCGAGAAGCATAGATTTGATTTTCTGAAGAGATTCATTGATTTCATACTTATAATCCGTTTCATCCCACTTTTCCGATAGTTTCTTTTTGGCACCTGAAAGAGTCATTCCTTCTTCTTTTACCAGATGATGGAGAATTTTCAGGTTTTTAATGTCAGCCGGTGTGAACAGTCTGTTACCTTTTTTATTTTTCATGGGTTTGAGAATATCGAACTCATTTTCCCAAAATCGCACGGTTGAGACTGGAACTTCCAGCATTTCAGCTACTTCCCCTATTGAATAATAGAGTTTTTCGACTTTTTTTTCTTTATATGGCATAGCGACTATTTATAAGTGATTTCACCATTATCAGAAATTTTTATTACGGCATCCGGAAAATCAAATGTTGTCAACTCGCGTATCTTATTAATGACACGGCGATTACTATCTATTTTCACTCCACCCGGCCATGGCTGGTATATAGGGATTATTCTACCTGATAAAAACTTTCCTTTTATATCAACATTAATTTTAACTATCGGGGCAATTCCATTCGGTCCGGCAAGGTTAAACCTGCCATAAGTGCAGAAATTCCCCAGGCTGTAGCTTATAAAACGGTCCTTGTAAACTTCTATCGCACGCGTCACATGTGGCCCGCTGCCAAAAATAATATCAGCACCATTGTCAACCATCGTATGTGCAAAATTATAAACATCCCCCCGGTCTTCACCATAAAAAATTTCATCTGTCTTTGGAACATTTTGATATTCAGCCCCTTCAGCTCCTCCATGAAAATAGACTATTACTATATCGCATGTATCTTTAAGAAATTTTACGATCTCTCCGGCTTTTGATACTTCATTAATGTTGACTGTACCTGCATTTGGTGCAAATGCACAGAAACCATATAAAATGGAATCTTTTCTAAAAATTGACCATGGATGTTCAATAAGTCCTCCATAGTATATTCCAACCGAATCAAGTATCTCTTTGGTCCGGATTCTGGCAGGAAGGCCAAAATCACCGAAGTGGTTATTGGCAAGACTCAGAACATTAAAACCTGAGGATGTAAGAGCTGAAATATATCTTTCAGGCATCCTGAAGAGATAGCATATAGTTGTGTCTTTACATTTTTTTGCAGCTTCCCCATTATTTAGAAAAGAACCTTCAAGGTTCCCGAAAGTAATATCTGAAGCTGCAAGTGTATCAGCTACAGACTCAAGCAGTAGGAACGGATTATCATGGGGAGGCAAAAATTCGGAGGAAGGAAATGAAGATCCCAGCATTATATCGCCGACACCTGTAATAACAATTTTTCGTGGAGTTAAAACTAAAGAGGTATCTGTCAGACCGGGTAAAGGATCTTGTCCGGCGGCACCGGGATAAGCTACTATAAAACAGTTTAAAAGGAACAAAGACACTATTGATAATCTAACCGATCTCTTCATAACAAAGTTTAAAAAAAGCCTAATCAAAAGACTGACCGGTTTTAGACGCAATCTCAACTATTCTTTCATACATCTCCGGAGTAAGATCTTCAAAATAAAAGTTAACAGGATCAACATTTACCCCATTTATTTTAACCTCATAATGAAGATGGTTGGCAACCGATGTTCCGGTACTCCCGACAAAACCGATAATATCTCCCCGCTGGACCTTCTGGCCAACCCTTACATTGAAATTGCTGAGATGTGCATATATACTTGTATATCCGAAGCCATGATCAATAATTATATGCTTACCGAGTCCGCGTTGTGCTGATAAGATGGCAACAACAGTACCATTTCCGGTTGCATAGACATCTGTTCCAAAGGGAGCTGTAAAATCCATCCCGTAATGGAACTTGCTTATTTTATAAATAGGATGAATTCTCCATCCGAATCCTGAAGCTGTTCGAGTCAGATCCTTATTGGAAATAGGGATAATCGCCGGAATTGATTTGAGCATCTCTCCCTTATTCTTTGCCAGGTTAATTAGGTCGTCGAATGATTTTGACTGGATATAAACCTTTTTCCTGATCTTATCAAGCCTGTTAGCTGTTTCAATAACAAGATTGGAATTGTTATATCCTTCGAGTGCTTCATATCTGTTTACCCCACCTATTCCTCCTTCTCTCAGTGTGGCAGGGATGGGTTCTGCTTCAAAAATGGTTCTGTAGAGATTGTCGTCTGTTTTCTGAAGATCTTCAAGGACACTTTCAACATTTGCCATCTCCCTGTGAATCAGGTCGTACTGAATGGTCATCTGCTCCACCTCCCGCTTCAGGGCCTTCTCTTTCGGAGAATCGAAGAAAGATGCAAAAATGATCCAGTAAATTAAAGCAACAAGCACTGATCCTACAAAATAAGCCAGAAACCTGAGTAACAACGCTCTTATGCCAAGTCGGATTTTGTCAAAACTCAGTGAATCAGGATTAAACTTATATTTTGTAGGTGGCATAACACGGCAAAGATAATCAATTCTAAAAAAATAAGAAACGTACTATCCAATTTGAATTTTCAGAAGATTTGAAAAGTATTGTGAAGGGATTATCTTAATTTCGATTTCGAATTGAAAGTCTGGATCATTTCAGAATATTCATCTGCAGATACGTCATCATTAAAGAAATTTATCGGGTTCTTGTGTTCTCCTAGTTTTTCTACCTGGTAATGAAGGTGAGGCCCGGAAGACAAACCCGTGCTTCCGCTTATTCCTATGAGATCACCCCTTTTAACATTCTGTCCCTTAACAACTTTAATATCGCTAAGATGGCCATAGACCGACTGAAGACCATAGCCATGATCGATTACAATACAATTTCCGAATCCGCCTGTATTATATCCCGACTCAATAACGGATCCATCACCGGTAGCATATACTTCAGTACCATAAGGAACTTCGAAATCCTGTCCATAATGTGGTCTGGGAACACCTAGAATAGGATGGATGGCCCTGAATCCAAATTTATCTCCTAGTCTGAATTCAACACTAACAGGGCTGATTGCTGGCATATGATCCATCTCCCTTCTCCATTCAGCAGACATTTCTGCAATCGATACAAAGGATTCTTTCTGGATAGTCGCCATGCTTTTTATCTGATCAATTTTTGATTTATATGCAATAAGGATATCTGAGTTTACATAACCGGTAAGATCACGATATCTGTCGACACCACCGAAGCCTGCTTTTCTATATGATTCAGGAACACTATCCATATCGAGTATTGGCCGGTATCGTTTATCATCGGAGAGCCTGAAACTATTGAGAGATTGAAGTGAATTATCCAGTTCTCTTCCAATAAGGGAATACTGAAGTTTAAGGTTTTCAACCTGCTGACTTAAAATCTTTTCTTTAGGGGAACCAAATATGTTTTCAAATATGGTGCCGTAAAGTGTTGCTACTACAACTGACCCGGCTAACCATAAAGAAATATGCAAAAGCTTTTTTGTCCACGGCAATCTCACCTGCTTATATTGCAGATTTGACAAATCAAGAACGTATTTACGATTTCGGAACAACAGGCAGTAGATTATTTAAATTTTATTTTACAATTTGACAAATCTAAATCAAAAAAACTAATTTTACAAACTAATACTTATGAATGAATATTTACCACATTCATAGACATTTAACGTATATCAGATCTAAAATGTTACACTTTTCATAATAATTTTTGAAAACAAATTCTTATTGACAAAAAAACCAGATAACATGAAGGCACAGGAACTGAGGCAGTTGTTTTTCAAATTTTTCGAGTCTAAAGATCATCTGATAGTGCCATCTGCACCCATGGTGGTTAAAAACGACCCCACGCTTATGTTTACCAATGCAGGGATGAACCAGTTCAAAGACATATTCCTTGGGAACCGGCCGGCAGCAAACAAAAGAGTTGCGAACTCGCAGAAATGTTTAAGAGTATCCGGGAAACACAATGATCTTGAAGAGGTTGGACATGACACATACCATCATACCATGTTTGAAATGCTTGGCAACTGGTCGTTTGGCGACTATTTTAAAAAAGATGCCATCAATTGGGCATGGGAATTACTAACGGATATCCTTAAAATAGATAAAGACAGGCTATATGTAACAGTTTTTGAAGGTGATAAATCGGAATTATTGGAGCGCGACAATGAATCTTTCGAAATATGGTCAAATAACATTGACAAAGACCGGATTCTTGAAGGATCGAAAAAAGATAACTTCTGGGAGATGGGTGAAACAGGGCCATGCGGACCATGTTCAGAAATACATGTTGATATCAGGGATGACATCGAAAGAAAGAAAATCTCCGGACATGAGTTAGTAAATAAAGGGCATCCACAGGTTATAGAAATATGGAATCTCGTATTTATCCAGTATAACCGTAAGAAAGATGGATCTTTAGAGTTTTTGCCAAGCAAACATGTAGATACAGGGATGGGATTCGAACGTCTTTGCATGGTTGTACAAGGTAAAAAATCGAACTACGAAACTGATATTTTCCAGGCTATTATAAAGCAAATTTCTTTAATTACCGGCAAAGAATACGGGGTTAATGAAAAATGGGATGTTGCACTACGGGTAGTTGCTGATCATCTCAGAGCTGTCTCATTCTCTATTGCCGATGGTCAGCTTCCTTCAAATAATAAAGCAGGTTATGTTATAAGAAGAATACTTCGCCGGGCAGTCAGATATGGTTATAACAATCTAGGTATCGAGGAACCATTTATGCATCAGCTTGTTCCGGTTCTTGCTTCGACCATGGGCGACCAATATCCGGAACTTTTGTCTGGTAAAGAACAGATCGCTAAAATTATTTTTGAAGAAGAAACTGCTTTCCTCAAGACACTTGGAAAAGGGTTGAAAATGATAGAAAAGATGATCTATGACCTCAGAAAAGAACATAAAAATGTTCTCCCCGGGAAAGTGGCATTTGAGATGTACGATACTTTTGGATTTCCTGTTGACCTTACACAACTTATTCTTAAAGAGAATGATATGCATCTTGATTTAAAAAGTTTCGAAGATGAGATGAAGAACCAGAAAGATCGCTCACGCGAAGATGCCTCAGTGGAAACCGATGATTGGACCATCCTGAAAGAAGCTGAGGGGACTGAATTCACCGGTTACGAAAAGACCTCAGATGAAGTGCTTATTACAAAATACAGGAGCGTTAAAGTCAAAGGGAAGGAAAACTTCCAGTTTGTTTTTAATAAAACACCTTTTTATGCAGAATCCGGTGGACAAACCGGGGATACAGGTATGATCGCTTCCGGAAACGAAAAAATTGAGATTATTGATACAATAAAAGAGAATGATCTTATAATTCATATTACGAAAAAATTACCTTCGGATCCATCATTATTATTCAAAGCAACTGTTAATGCTGAGAAACGGCTGATGACAGCAAATAATCATACAGCTACTCACCTGATTCACTTTGCATTACGTTCTGTCCTTGGAAAACATGTGGAACAAAAAGGCTCTCTTGTAACTGCCGATCGTCTCCGTTTTGACTTTAGCCACTTCAGTAAAATGACCAAAGAGGAATTATCGATGGTGGAAGGACTTGTAAACCGGATGGTAAGGGAAAATCATATCAGTAAGATAACAAACGGAGTATCTATGGATAAAGCTCAGTCGATGGGCGCGATGGCACTTTTTGGAGAAAAATACGGTGATATTGTAAGAGTTGTTGAATTTGGGAAATCAATAGAGCTTTGTGGGGGAACACATGTTGAAGCCACCGGTAGTATTGGTATTGTAAAAATAGTATCAGAAGGAGCAATAGCCGCCGGGATTAGAAGAATTGAAGCCGTAACTGCCTCAAAAGCTGAGGAATATATAAATGAAAAACTAAAAACAGTTGATGAGTTGACTACACTTCTCAAGAGCACCGGAAGTGTTACCGAAAGTGTCGAAAAGCTTATAGCTGAGAATAGTTCACTCAAAAAGGGTGTAGAAAAATTTCAGGCTCAATCGGCAACCATAGTGCTAAAAGAGCTTGCTAACAAGGCTATAAAAATAAATGATATCAGATTCGTTTCCGGCCAGATTGAATCCGGTCCGGCTGATATTCTTAAAAATATAGCGTATCAGTTGAGAACCTCTTCGGAAAATACTGTCCTGGTTATCGGTTCAGAAAGCGGCGGTAAAGCCAGTATCCTTGTAATGGTAAGTGACGATCTTGTTAAGGAGAAAAATATTAATGCTGTTGCAATTATTAAGGAAATCTCCGGTGAAATTAACGGAGGTGGAGGCGGACAACCTTTCCTGGCTACAGCTGGTGGAAAGAATCCGGAAGGTATACAACGTGCTCTGGCAAAAGCAGCTGAATTCCTTAAAAAATCCTTTGCTTAATACTAAAAATTTCTTTGATTCGAAATTTATTAAAAAATTTGTTTCTATAATATCTTGTTTATCTGATATTTGCAAACTACACTCAAATAAGTTTGTATTCTCATTGGAATTTGTTCTAAAATAATTGTTAGACTTGTTCCTGATTAATTAAATAATCGGTAACAATTTGAGATGCCTGTTCATTGATTTTCTTCGTTTACCCTGGCCCCAAGGGGAGCGAAGAAAATCAATTTACTCTCCGCCAGCTGGCGGATTGGGGTAAAAAAATTGATTTTCGAGCGAAATTGATCAGAATTATAATCAGCGTTGATATTCATATTATTCAGATTGACTATGGAAGTTAAAAGGACTTTTGATATAATTCAGTTGAATCTTGAGAAATATCCACGTAAAGACATGTATGGCGGGAAAAGAGATAAGGAATGGATAACCTATTCTACTGAAGATGTAAATAATTATGTGAACTGGGTAAGCTATGGGCTTCTTTCGTTAGGATATGGAAAAGGAGATAAAGTTGCAACAATAAGCGGGAATAAACCCGAATGGAATTTTGTTGATTTAGGTCTTGCCCAGGCAGGTATGATACATGTACCAATTTATCCCACTATCGGCACGGACGAGTATGAATACATACTTGAACACTCTGATGTCAAACTCATTATACTGGGTAATAAAACAATCTATAATAAGGTAAGTCCGATCGCCAATAAAATTCATGGACTGAAAGATATCTTCTCTTTCGATCCTGTAGATGGAGTAAAATCTTTCGATGAAATAGTTGCTGCGGGTAAAGAGAATGCTGACAAATTCAAAGATGAACTGGAGAAAATAAAAGAGAGCATCAAACCTGAAGATCTTGTAACAATAATTTATACATCAGGCACTACCGGAAACTCAAAAGGTGTTATGCTTTCGCACAATAATCTGGTAAAAAATGCGATCACTACATCAAAAGCTCACCATCTTGGTTACGGGCACAGGGCTATAAGTTTTCTACCCCTTTGCCATGTTTATGAAAGAATGGTGAACTATCACTTCCAGTATAAAGGAATAAGTATCTATTATGTTGAAAATATGGGTACCGTTTCTGAAACAGTTAAAGAGATTAAACCACATATTTTCAATACTGTACCCCGCCTGCTTGAAAAGATCTATGACAACATAATTGGTAAAGGACGTAACCTGCCATGGATAAAAAAGAAAATATTTTTCTGGGCGGTTGACCTCGGGCTAAAGTTCCGGCTTAAGGGCAACTCGCAATTTTATAAATTCCGCCTTAAGATCGCAAGGAAACTTATATTCAGCAAATGGCAGGAAGCTCTCGGAGGAGAGTTGCAGGTACTGGTCTCAGGAGGCGCTGCCCTTCAGTCGAGACTCGAAAAAATATTCTGGGCAGCAGGAATACCTGTCATTCAGGGCTATGGACTCACTGAAACCTCTCCGGTTATAGCAGTAAATCCCTTCAGAATAGACGAAATAGGATTTGGAACGTGCGGACCGGTAATTGAAGGTGTTGAAGTTAAAATTGCGGAAGATGGTGAAATTCTATGCAGAGGTGTAAATGTTATGATGGGTTATTACAAAGCACCTGATCTTACGGCAGAGATGATCGACAAGGATGGCTGGCTGCATACTGGTGATATTGGTGTAATTGACGAGGGTAAATTCCTGAGGATTACTGACAGGAAGAAAGAGATGTTCAAACTGAGCGCAGGTAAATATATTGCTCCACAGGTAATTGAGAATAAACTTAAAGAATCCTTCTTTATTGAACAGGCTATGGTAATTGGTGAGAATCAGAAATTTGCAAGCGCAGTCTTATCACCCAATTTTACTTTCCTTCATGACTGGTGTTCAATACACAAGATTCAGTTCCGTGACAATTCGGAGCTTATTGAACTGTCTGAAGTACTTGAAAGATTCAACCGTGAGGTAAGAGAGGTAAATAAATCTCTGGGTGAATTTGAGCAGATTAAAAGATTTCGTTTGGTCACCGAGGAATGGACTCCTCAAACAGGTGAATTATCTCCGACCCTGAAGCTGAAAAGGAATTATCTCTCAAAGGAATATAAAGATATCATTGCAGAAATATATTTCAACGGAGAAAAAGACGCTAATGTACTGCACCGGATCAAAAACGGCATAAATGAAGTACTCAAGAATCTGCCAAAATTCTGAGAATTTTTTTTAACTGCCCCGAAGGGTGGCAAATTAAACATTTGCGACCCCAGCGGTTAATGGATTTTAATATAAAACCCACTCCAAAAACTTTATCCAATATTCAATGTTATTACGATTCACGTCAATATTTTTGTAATTTTGAGGCTTTTAAATTAGTAATGAGAATATTTATTCCCGGGAGCCTTATTATAATTTTGTCAGGTTTTATACTGTTCTTACTTTCCTGTACACCCGGTTCATGTTTTGAAGAGACTGAATCATACCTAAAAGCTTCGTTCTATACTGAAGTTGGGACAACAAAAAAGCTTCAGGCTCCCGATACGCTGACCCTTTACGGGCTGAACCAGGATTCAATTATTTATAATAAAAAAACCGGCGTTCAGGTGGCTCTGTTCCCACTTAATGCCTCTGCTGAAAGTAGTATATTTGTTATCATTATTAACGGGGTGACTGACACTCTTGAATTCAGGTATAGCAGCTACCCTCATCTTATTTCGAAGGAGTGCGGTTATACATTTTATCATCATCTGGATACTGAACCTTTACCTAAATATCATGCCATCAAGGATATTTATACCACTAACAAGACTATTACAACTTTAAATGGGGAGAACATACGCATATTCTATTAGTCTCCTGCTTTTACTGACCTGCAATCTGATTCAGGTGAAAGCCCAGGACACTATCCCTATACCTCTTAAAATTAAGGTAGGAATGGAAGTGTCCGGTCCTGCAATCTATTATTCAGATAAAAATATTTTGAATGCGGAAGGATATATTTCTGTCGATCTGGATGAAAAAAAATCAGTAATGTTTGCTGCAGGATATCTCAATTACAAGTATTCTCAATATAATTACTCTTATCTGAATAGAGGAAGTTTTATCCGGGTTGGCATTGATTTCAATCTGCTAAAACCCGACAAATCGCTCGGTAAGTACTGGGCAGGAATTGGACTCAGATATGGTTTAAGCCGCTTCACTTCTCAAGTTCCCTTCTATGATAAGGAAGATTACTGGGGTACGACCTCCTCTTCGATTGCTCAGAGGACGAACTGGGGACATTTTGTTGAAGTATCTCCGGGTTTTAGAGCTGAAATCTTCAGGAATTTCAGTATTGGATGGTCGGTAAGTCTGAGAATGTTGCTCTATACAGGTACAGGTAAAGACCTCAAGCCTGTTTATTTCCCGGGATTTGGCGATGGTACAAAAACCGTCAATGCGGGATTAAGCTACTTTATTGTCTGGAATATTCCATATAAGAAAATAAATGCAATAATTAAAAAAGAAGTTCCTGAGGAGTCAGATGATAAGAGTGACACCAATCCTAATGCTACCAAAAGTAACACAGGTACCTCCGGTAGCCAACAGCAAGGCGGAAGTATCAGACCATAAGACCTCAAGACTTTAAGACATATCCGGCTTTCTGCTGAAAAGATATAACCCGGCAAAGGTCAGAAGTCCGTTGAGAAGCAGCAGCTCAAATCCGAACTTATACCCATTGAACAACTCTACTGAATATTTACTGAGAAAGAAACAGGCAACAGGAGAAAAAATTGCAATAGCGGGAGTTATCTTATCATTTACAATTCTTTTGGTAAACAACCCAAAAGAATATAAGCCCAGTAATGGACCATAAGTATAACCTGCGATTGTAAAAAGTTTATCTATTACGGCTCTGTCATTCAAGGATCGGAACATCAGTACACTTAAAAAGAATACAAGTGCAATACACAGGTGCACTGCATACCTTATCCTGGTCTTTGTCTTTTCAGAAATACTTTTTCTTCTGTCGAGACCTAAAAAATCGATACTCACTGATGTAGTGAGGGAGGTCAATGCCCCGTCTGCACTGGGGAATGCTGCTGAGATAAGGCCAATTAGAAATACTACTCCGGCTACAGGACCCAGGTACCTGATGGCAATTGTTGGAAAGATATCATCACTTGAAGCTATTGTCACACCTTTATTCCGGACATAAATAAGCAACAGGGCTCCGAGGAACAGGAATAACAGATTTACTGCAACAAGTATCCCACTGAATGTAAACATATTCTTCTGTGCCTCTTTAATATTTCTGCAACTGAGATTCTTTTGCATCATTTCCTGGTCAAGGCCTGTCATAACAATTGTTATAAACATTCCGCTGAAAAATTGTTTCAGAAAAAACCTGGGATGATGCCAGTCAGTTATGAACATTTTCGAAACTGAACTCTCGTGTACAATTGAAACCAGTTTAGTAAGAGGCATATGCAGGCTTTTTCCAATGTAAATAACTGATAGTACAACTGCAAGAAGCATAAAGGTTGTCTGAAGAGTATCAGTCCAGATTATTGTTCTTATTCCTCCTTTCATGGTATAGAGGATTATCAGAGTGATAAAAACAAAAACATTTATCCAGAAGGGTACATTCCATGCATCAAAAACAAAAATTTGCAGAACATTTATAACCAGGAACATACGTAATGAAGCACCCAATGTTCTTGATAAAATGAAAAAACCTGCACCGGTTTTATAAGACCAGAATCCAAACCGTTGCTCCAGATAAGAGTAAATTGAAGTTAGTTTCAGCCTGTAATATAAGGGAAGCAGAACCAGTGCAATTACAATATAGCCCAACAGGTATCCCAGAACGACAACCATATAGCTGAACTGGGTATCTTTAACCCATCCCGGAACGGACATGAATGTTACTCCCGAGAGTGATGCTCCTATCATTCCATAAGCAACAACAAACCAGGGAGATACCTTATTGCCTATGAAAAAAGACTGGCTGTCGGCTTTTCGTGCTGTAAACCATGTAACAGCAAATAAAACCAATGTATAGATCAGGAAAATTCCTAGGATCAGGAGAGGTGACATATCAGATTAAATTAGTTTACAAGAATAACAAAAAGAATGAAGACAAAAAATTCTCCGCCTGTTTAATAACACCGGAAAATTGAACTAATTTTGTTTAAAATATTTTGATCATGAGTTTTACAGAATTTCCATCGAGGCTCCTTGAAAATGCAGTGAATGAATTTGCTTCTCTTCCCGGAGTAGGAAGAAAAACAGCCTTCAGGCTGGTAATGAATCTGTTAAGAAGAGATTCTGAAGAGGTAAGAAAATTCGGGGAGAGTATTATTAGGCTTCATTCTGAGATTCACTATTGCAAGATCTGTAACAACATTTCAGATACTGAAATATGCAATATCTGCAATGATGAAAAGAGAGAGAGATCTTTAATTTGTGTGGTGGAAAACATCCAGGATGTGATGGCTATTGAAAATACACGACAGTATAAAGGTTTATATCATGTTCTTGGAGGTATTATTTCACCAATTGATGGAATTGGCCCTTCTGATCTTAAAATCGACAGCCTGGAAGAAAAAGTAAAAGCCGGGGGTGTAAGTGAAATTATTTTAGCCCTTAGTACAACCATGGAAGGTGATACTACCAACTATTACCTGTTTAAAAGGCTTAATAAATATAATGTAAACCTGACAACCCTTGCCAGAGGCGTTGCTATTGGTGATGAACTTGAGTATACAGATGAAATCACACTTGGACGGGCTATTAATAACAGAAATCCATACCAGCAATGTTAACATCAATTGATCAATTCCTGTCGAATTCGGCAAAGGGCATGAAGCGTTCGGCAATAAGAGAGATCCTGAAACACCTCCAGAAACCGGGCATGATTTCATTTGCCGGCGGTCTTCCGGCGCCTGAAACATTTCCGGTAGATGATCTGAAAGAGATCGTAAATGAGATACTTGAGAAACATGGTCCGGAAAGTTTACAATATGGAACAACAGAGGGTGACCCACTGCTTAGAAAGATGCTGGTTGAAAGACATAACAGGCAGGGATTGAAAATCGGGATAGAAAATCTAATAATTACTTCCGCTTCTCAGCAGGCCCTGGATCTTATTGCAAAAGTATTTCTGGATCCCGGAGACATCGTTTTTTGCGGGCTTCCCTCCTATCTTGGCGGATTAAATGCATTCTCACTTTACGGGGCAAAGCTGGTAGGTATCACCCTCGATGAAGATGGAATGAAGCCTGATGAACTGGAGAAGGCCATCCTAAAACTTAAAAACCTGGGACAAAAGGTTAAATTCATTTATGTTATTCCGGATTTTCAGAACCCGTCCGGAATCACTTTATCCAATTCAAGAAGAGTAAAAATTATTGAGATTGCTGAAAAATACGACCTGCTGATTGTAGAAGACAGTCCCTACAGGGATATCCGATTTGAAGGTGAACCTCAAAAACTTATGAATGAACTTGATACAACCGGCAGGGTAATTACTCTGTTTACATTTTCTAAAATCTTTGCACCGGGATTCAGGGTTGGCTGGATAGTAGGTCTCCCCGAAATACTTGACAAACTGGTAATGGCAAAACAGACAGCAGATCTTTGCACCTCATCTTTTGTTCAGAAAATTATTGCCCGTTATATGGAAAAAGGACTTCTCGAGAAAAATCTCATAAAAACAATTGATCTTTACAGAAAGAGGCGAACATTGATGATAGCCTGCTTTAAAAAATATATGCCCCAGGGAGTTAAATGGACAGAACCTCAGGGGGGATTATTCCTTTTTGTCACACTGCCATCTCATCTTGATACAGATATTATATTTAAAAAAGCCATAGAAAAAAATGTTGCATTCGTAGCCGGGTCATCCTTCTTCTGCGATAATTCAGGTCATAATACAATGCGTATAAACTTCTCCTTTTCAAATGATGAAGAGATTGATACAGGAGTGAAGAGACTCTCACAGGTAATATCAAAGGAATTGGCTGGTAAATGACTGCAGGATGGAATTATCTGTAATTATTGTCAGTTTCAATGTTAGAGATTTTCTGAGGCAATGTCTGATATCAGTTAAGATAGCCTCGGAAAAAATTAATTATGAAATATTTGTTGTTGACAACAATTCTGAAGATGGATCTGTTGAGATGGTAAAAAATGATTTTCCAGAAGTTAAACTCATAATTAATAAAGTCAATTGGGGTTTTTCGGTTGCAAATAACCAGGCAATAAAAATGTCAGGAGGACATTTTATATTGCTTCTTAATCCTGATACAACAGTTGAGAGGGATACTTTTTCCAGATGCATTGAATTTATGAACTGCCATACTGATGCAGGAGCAATGGGAATAAGAATGATCAATGGCGAAGGCAGTTTTCTCCCTGAATCGAAAAGAGCATTTCCAACTCCGGCAAGTGCATTTTTTAAAACATTTGGACTTTCTTCTTTGTTTCCCGGATCTAAGTTCCTGAACAGATATTATCTCCCTTATACTGATGGTGTCGAAACTTCAATCACTGAGGTAATTTCCGGAGCATTTATGTTTATTCGCCGCGAAGCCCTCGATAAATCAGGCCTGTTTGATGAAGATTTTTTTATGTATGGTGAAGATATTGATATGAGTTACAGGCTATTACAAACCGGGTATAAAAATTATTATTTCCCGGAAATCCAAATAGTCCATTTCAAAGGGAAAAGCACAGGCAGGGACAACTTTAATGACTTGCACCATTTTTACAGGTCTATGAGGATTTATTTAAGGAAAAGGGCTGACGAAGGAATATACAGAAGAAGCAAAATCATTTTAATAATGGCAACATACTTCAGGGAGGGCTTGGCGGTTGTAAATCGCTTTATAAAATTAACTTTCCACAGATAATCTGAAGCGGCAGAATTAGCCTTATAATTGTTTCAACATGTTTCATATATCTGAAACATTTCGTTAATCTGCTTGTTTAGTATGTAAGAAAAACAAATCACAATATATGGCAAGATTGAATATCACGTTGCCTGCAATGGGTGAAGGAGTAATTGAAGCAACGATTAACAAGTGGCTTGTTACGGAAGGTTCTCTTGTAAAGGAGGATGACCCTCTTGTTGAAGTAGCAACGGATAAGGTTGATTCTGAAGTTCCCGCACCTTCAACGGGTACCATAGTCTCAATAATCGCCAAAGAGGGTTCGGTTGCAAAAATTGGAGAATTACTGGCCATTCTTGAGAGTAATGTTTCGCCTACAAAGGAAGATTTAAAAAAGGTTGACAAAGAGGTCGAAAGAATCCGTGAAACGATTGAAACTGTAAAAAAGGAAAAAACTGAGATTGAAGTATTATCACACGACATGAAAAGCCGGACTCCTTCCGGGAAATTCATATCACCACTTGTCAGAAGTATTGCAGCCCGTGAAAGCATAAGTTATTCAGATCTTGATAAGACTACCGGTACAGGAATGGATGGCAGAATAACCAAAGATGATATTTTAAAAATTCTTGAGAGCAGGAAAGAAACTGAAGAAGCAGCAAAGGCTGCGGAGACTGTAGAAACAGTTAAGGCTGCAAAGAAAAATGAGCCGTCTGTTGCCAGGTCATCTGGTGATGAAATAATTCCTATGGACAGGATCCGGAAAATCATTGCCGAGCATATGGTTATGTCAAAAAGAACATCACCACATGTTACATCCTTTATTGATGCAGATGTCACACGGCTTATGAATTGGAGAAATGCCAACAAGGAAAAATTCCTGGCAAATGAAGGGCAAAAACTTACCCTTACTCCAATTTTTATTGATGCAGCTGCAAAAGCTCTTTATGAATTCCCGATGGTCAATATTTCAGTTGATGGTGATAATATTATCAAAAAGAAAAACATCAATATTGGAATGGCAACTGCCCTCCCCGATGGCAACCTGATTGTCCCGGTAATAAAAAATGCCAATGAGAAAAACCTCACAGGCCTCGCAAAAGCAGTTAATGATCTTGCAGAAAGAGCCAGAATTAATAAATTAAAACCCGAAGAAATTACCGGAGGCACATTTACCATTACAAACTTTGGGAGTTATAATAATCTTGCCGGGACACCTATCATCAATCAGCCACAGGCAGCTATCCTTGGAACTGGTGTTGTAAGAAAAACCCCTGCAGTTATCGAAACGACTGACGGAGATATGATAGCCATCAGACAAATAATGATACTCTCATTAAGTTATGATCACAGAGTAATAGACGGGGCACTTGCGGGAAAATTCCTGCATAAAGTGAAAGAGATCCTTGAAAATTATTCTCCAGACACAATTTAATCTACAATTCAAATCTGGATACTGATTTTGGTTTTCGTCCGGTAAAAACTTGATTTTTTAAAAAAAAGGAAAGATTTGGTAAAAAGGACTGCTATAAGTAGCCCGTTTTTCTAATATTTATCCTATATTAGTACCCTTTAGTAGAATACCTGTAAATTAACTTCCTCAATTCTAAAAACAGAAATTAAGGACTATTATTATCACAAATGTTATATGTGCCATCTCTCCATTTAGATTTAATTGTATTATGATGAAAAGGTTAGTTCTCTTAACGTGGCTGCTGGCTACATTTATCAATTCCGATTTAATTTCTCAGTCTAAAGACGAGTTGAGAAATAATTTTTATGATGCTGAAAGCTGGATCCTGTTTGAAGCCTATCAGGATGCCCTGCCATTATATCTGCAGTTGTTAAGGAAATACCCTGATAATTCGAATTTCAGATACAGGATCGGCCAGTGTTATATAAATATTCCAGGAGAGAAAAATAAAGCAGTCAGTTACCTTGAGGCTGCAATTAAAAACATAAATCCAAAATACAAGGAAGGGAAATTCAATGAGACCGGTGCACCTTATGATGCTCTCTATTACCTGGCAAATGCCTACAGGATAACTAACCAGCTCGATAAAGCCATCAGAGCTTACGAACTTTTCAGAAAAAACCTTAATCCTGAAGTTTATGATACAACAATTGTAAAGCTCCAGATACAATCATGTTTAAATGCCAAGGAACTGATGAAAATGCCTCTTTTTATAAAAGAGAAAAACCTTGGGAATGTTATAAATGGAGTTAACAATGAATTTAACCCCGTTATTTCTGACAAGGAGGATCTTCTTGTATTTTCAAGAAGTCAGGCTTTCTACGATGCGCTTCTGTATTCAACAAAAGTCAATGGTCAATGGACTGAACCACAGAATATGAATGAGCTGTTTAAAGTTGACCGGGATCTTTTCCCGACTTCGCTTTCGAAAGACGGCAAAGATTTATACCTTTACAGTTCTGCCGATTATGACGGAATTATTTATACTTCCCGGTTTGAAAACGGTACATGGTCCCCTCCGGTTAAGCTTAATGAGAACATAAATACCAAATACTGGGAATCACACGCAACTGTCTCCCATGACAATAAAAAACTTTACTTTACCAGCAACAGAAAAGGGACATATGGCGGGCTTGATATATATGTTTCAAATCGTGACAGCACAGGTGACTGGGGGCCTGCAGTAAATATCGGACCTGTAATAAATACACCATATAATGAAGAATCGCCATTTTTGAGTGATGATGATAAAACACTTTTTTTTAGCTCCAGGGGGCATTTTAATATGGGAGGCTATGATATTTTCTATTCGACACTTCTTGCCAATGGTGAATGGTCAATTCCTCTGAATGTAGGTTACCCTCTCAACTCAACCGATGATGATGTATTCTTTAAACCTCTGAATAAAGGTTATGAAGGATATTTAGCTAAAGAAAAACCTGGTGGTTTTGGTAAACAGGATATCTACCGGATCGAGATTTTTTCAGAAGATCATCCAAGAAAATTCTTTGTAAGAGGAATGGTAAAAGTTACTGATCTTATCAGCAGTTCAAGTGATAGCGTGAAAATCAGCGCTATGAATATCAAAAACCCGAACCAGACAATAATTGTCTATTCTAATCCCAGGACAGGAGAATATGAGTTCCAGCTTCCTCAGGGCGATTATCAGATCACTTACGAAGGGGAAGGAGGCGAAAAAGTCGTCAAAAAAATAGATTTACCACTCTTAAACCCCTCCGACAGTTTTGTACTTCCGGGAACAATACTGCCAAAAACAGACTTTATTGCAGATTTAAATGTTGAAACCAATAAAACCATTTCAGTTACAAAAGGTGACTCAATCCTGTTTCCAATCAGGGTTGAACCCAGATCGCTGCTTACAATTGAGCATTGGGTTGGTGATTCGCTGGTATCTGTTGAAAAATTTACAGTCCTCGATTCAATTTTCAACTATAAAATGGCACCAAGTCGTGGAAACAATAGAGTTGTCTTTAAACTGACTGACAGGTTTAACAATACAACCAAAACTGAAGTTTTCATAAACAGGGAGAATCTTTTAACAAAACAACCTTTGGTCCGTCCTGAGTATAGCAGGGTCATTTCCGACAAACAGATTGCCTCACTCGCAACAATGCTAAAGACCAGGGCCAAGGATGATCTGTTAAAAGTTATCACAGAACTGAATACCGGGAATCAACAATTCGGGAAAGTCGATGATTTTATCTCATACCTGAAGGCAGAAGCCGCCAAAAAAAGAATAGATCCTGAAGATATTGATAAACTGGCCTTGAAAGTGGCTCTGATGGATAATATCCTTACCCAGGCTGCAGTTGATTTTCTGGCAAAACACACAAATGGTGACTTGCAAAAAATTCTGACAGATCTTAATATATATGAATCCAATCTCAAGACCTGGACTGATTTGCAGGAATATATTAATACAAAGACCGGTGGCAAGATAAGCCCTGAGGAGCTGAACAAGATAGCTGCTGCAGCATTAGCTGAAATTGATCCATCCATCGCGATTTTGAGAAAGAAAATATTGGCTTTCAGTGAAAATTCATCCTTTGGAGATCTCATACGTCAATCTGTAGCCGCTGTCGACGTGAACGATATTAAAACAAAAGAGAAATGGTTGCAGGAATTTTACAGTGAATCTGTTAAACGTGGCCTAACCCAGGGCCAGATATCAGAAATGCTGGTCATGATCAGTTCATTACCAGGTACTAAAGTTGAACAATACCTCCATGATCTGATTGAACATTCTGAAGAACCATTCGCAACCTTACTGAAATCAATTGATCTTAAAAAAGAAGGAATTAAAACTCCGGAAGATCTGATCTCATATCTCTTTGCGAATAAAGAAAAGTTCCCGGGAGAAGATGTTTCCAGGAGTATTGCTAACCTTATTTCATCAAAAGATATCGCAGCAGAATCCGCTAAGGCCCTGTTGCCAGCTGCCAAAAAAGGCAATCTGTGGATTCTGTGGGTTTTGCTTGGAAGCGGACTCTTCATATTGTTCTTTATTTTGTGGAAAAGAAAAAAGAATATTAAAAAATAAAAATCTCAGAATATGACCGGCTTTTGTCGGTCATATTCCTAAAATAATAACTGATTAGTAGTTCTTTTGCCGTTTTTTTAATAAATTTGTTTACCAAAATCTCTGTCTATGAGCAAAAGAGCTGTGTGTCTGTTATTCACAATAGTTTTTCTCATTCCGGCTTATTCCCAGGAGAATAAAGAACTTCAGGATTCATTCCTCGAAGCTGAATATTTCCTTATGAATGAAGCTTATTCTGATGCGCTCACATACTATTTGCAGCTTTATGAAAAGTTGCCGGATAATTCGAATCTGGCTTATCGTATAGGTGTATGCTATCTTAATATTCCCGGGAAGAAAAGTCTCTCTATCGAGTATCTTGAAAATGCTTCAAAGAATATGTCCGCAAAGCATAAAGAAGGTGCTCTTACAGAGTTATCTGCCCCATACGATGCTTTATTTGAACTTGGAAGAGCCTATAGGATAAATTACAGGTTCGATAAAGCGAAAGATACTTTCACTAAATACCTGGCAACTCTTCTTCCTGACGATCGCGAAAACATTGATTTCGTTAAAAACGAAATTAAGGTTTGTGATATGGCGAAAGATCTGATAGCCAAACCTGTAGCATATACTGAGGAAAACATTGGCGAACTCTTTAATGATGAACAAGCAAATTTCAATCCATTAATTTCAGCCGACGGGAAATCTTTTGCCTATATGGTCTCTCTTAAATTCTATGATGCTGTAATGTTTTCAAGACTTGTTAATGGGAAATGGACTCCTCCGCTTAATATAACTCCTGAACTTCAATCTGATGGAGATTTTTATATTTCATGCCTTTCGGCGGATGGAAAACAATTATTCCTTTCTAAAGATGATCATATCAACAGCGATATCTATATGAGTTCTTACGATGGTAACAGGTGGAGCAAGACTATTAAACTCAATAAAAATATAAATACAAAATATTGGGAATCACACGGTTTTATATCTGAAGATGGTAGACAGCTCGTTTTCTCGTCAGACAGGCCGGGAGGTTTTGGGGGGCTCGATCTTTATATTTCCCGTAAGGTAAATGGAGATTGGGGGCCTGCAGTAAACCTGGGCCCAGAAATAAACACCCAATTTAATGAGGACAGGGCTTTTCTGATCAATAATGGGAAGACCCTCTTTTTCAGCTCTCAGGGGCATGAAAACATGGGAGGGTACGATCTTTTCAGATCCGATCTGCAATCAAATGGTTTATGGAGTACGCCAAAAAACCTTGGGTATCCAATCAACACTCCTGATGATGATTTTTTCTTTATGCCAATTGGCGATGGAAAATCGGGTTATTATTCAAAGTTTAAAGAGACAGGTGGATTCGGGAAAGAAGATATCTATAAGATTACATTCAAATAATAATTGCACTGTCATTTGTTTAAGCTTTTAGAAAAATGACTATATTTGTTCTGATGTTAAAACTCAGAGTAAAGATTATAAGCTTTTCACTGCAACTGTTAACTCTGGTTATTTTCCCGGTTGCTGCCTCAGCTCAATCATCCAGCGAGATGAAAAAGATTTTTGCAAAGGCAGAGTCATATTACCTTTATGAAGAATATGAACTGGCAAATCAGCTATATCTTCTTCTCGATTCTACTGATAATCTTAATATTAAATATAAAATAGGTACCTGCTATCTTAATATCCCGGGTGAAAAAGAAAAATCAATCCCATATCTCGAAGCTGCTGTTAAGACGGCAAGTTATGATTCAAAACCCGATTCATTTAAAGAAAAAAAGGCTCCGCTTGACGCCTATTTCTCACTTGCTAAAGCCTATTTGATTAATAATCAACTCGAAAAAGCACTTACAACTCTTCAAACTTTTAGCAGCCTTGCAAGGGAAACAAAAGCAAAAGGAGGCATGAAGAACTTCGAATATATTGATCAGCAGATACAAGCCTGCAAAAATGCAATTCAGTATAAAGAAAACACAGTTGAATTCAGTAAAAAGAGTATGGGCACTGATTTCAATCAGGGCTCAATAAACGATGACCCGGCTGTTAGTTTTGACGGAAACGTCATAGTTTACACTGAACACCGGGGTATTGCGAATGCTATCTTCTATTCGAAAAAGGAAAGAGGAAAATGGCAGACACCGATTGAGATAACCGCAGAGATAAATGCCGGTGAAGATTGCACTTCGAGTTCTTTAAACAACGATGGCACTGAACTTTTCCTTTATAAAACCGATAATTACGATGGCGCCATATATTCATCACAATTTGTAAATGGCGCATGGACCCCGATCAAAAAACTAAATAAGAATATTAATACCAAGTTTTACGAATCACATGCCTCCATTTCATCTGATGGAAAAAAACTATATTTTACAAGCAACAGGGACGGGGGACAGGGAAACCTTGATATTTATGTTTCTGAAAAAGATGCCTCAGGTGACTGGGGACCTGCAGTAAATCTGGGTGCAGCTGTCAATACTCCATTTAATGAGGATACTCCTTTCATTACCAAGAATGATTCTGTGCTCTATTTTTGTTCGGAGGGTCATAACTCAATGGGGGGATTTGATAATTTTAAAAGTCAAAAAAGCGGAACAGCCTGGAAAACACCGACTAATCTCGGATACCCTATTAATACAACTGACGATGATAAGTTTTTTCAACCCGTAAATAACGGACTGAATGCTTATTATTCTATGACAACCGGCTACAAAAAGAAAGAGATATTTTATCTGGGAATGGGAAAGACGAATGTAAACCAGTTATTTGAAATAAAAGGAAAGTTCAGCCTTAAAGACACTACCGTTACTTTTGATGAAAATTATTCAATACATCTCCTTAACAAAACTTCAGGAGATACACTCGATGTGGGTTTCCCGAACAAATATACCGGCCTCTACAGTTTTTCTGTAGTCCCGGGAGAATTCAGGTTGTTTTATAAAGGTTTCGGATATATAACTCAAACAATTGATACCGCAATTTTACAGGACAACCCCAACCTGGTGTTAAATATTGATGTATCGCTGGATAGAGATACAACTGTAAAAATAAGGAAGACAACTCTCCAGCCTGCGGTTTATGATAGGATAAATCTTGCATTAATCCCCACCATTGCTTCTGTAGATACAAGTATGCTTGTGAGAAACATGAATGTAAGTGATGTTGGTGACCTTTCAATAAAAGATTCAGATGTGCTCTACTATACTGTTCAGGTTATGGCTCTGCATAATCCTGTTGATGTATCCTATTTTAAATACATCACTGATATGAAAGTACTGTATAATGATATCGATAAATTTTATCGATATACTACAGGTAGATTTCAAACAAGGGAAGAAGCTTATTCTTTGAAACTGGAGTTGATGAGGAAAGGATATCCTGAAGAAATCTTTATCAAGAAAGTCTCAAAATAATGAAAACTGTACTAAGAAAGGCAGTATTATTCACTCTTTTGACTTTTTTATTCTTCCCCCTCTTTTCACAAGTGCTTTCTAAAAAGGGATTCATTAAAGCTGTCCGGGCTGCAGATATTTTTTATTATTATGATCAGAATTATGATAAGGCTGCCGAACACTATGAGTCTCTTCTTAAAATTTATCCTGAAAACTCCAACCTTTTAGCAAAACTTGGAATCTGCTGCTTAAACCTCGATGGAAGACAGGTTGACGCTCTGAAACTTCTATCAAAAGCCTCATTGAATATAGTAAGCAATGACAAAGAGTACCTGGAATACGGAGAAAAAGCACCTCTGGATACCTATCTTTACCTTGCTGTGGCATATCATCAGAATGATAGCCTCCAAAAAGCTTTATCTCTTTATAATGATGCTAGAATAAGGTTAAGTGGAACTAAAGCCTTTCGGGAAGAGTATATTGACAACCAGATCAGAGATTGCCGGTATGCGATGGAAATGAAGAAGAAACCATTGACACTGATAACAAATCTTTTCATACCATGGCTAAATGATTATCCCGGAGCCTGCAATCCTGTTCTGGCAAAAAATGATTCTGTATTTATATTCACTCAGAAAGAAAATGGGAATACCCGTATCTTATGTTCTTATAAATCCGGTACATGGAAAAGACCGGTTGACATTACAAAACAGCTGGGAGGATTTGACAGGTTCTATTCAAACTCAATTACCGGTAATGGAAAGTTATTAATAATTTATATGGATGATGGCGGTGACGGGAACCTTTATTATAGTCAGAGGAAGGACACTGTCTGGACAAAAATCAAAAGTGTGGGGAAACCGATTTGTACCATCTACTGGCAATCTTTTGGTTTTATAACTCCCGACGGCAAAACAATGTACTTTTCCAGCAACCAACCCGGGGGTGAAGGAGAACTTGATATCTGGTATTCGGAAAAGATGCCTAATGGCAAATGGGGCGAACCCGTAAATTGCGGTAATGTTATTAATACTCCTTATAATGAGGATACACCTTTCTTTGATCCGGAAACCGGCGCATTAATTTTCAGTTCAGTCGGTCATATAAGTATGGGGGGATATGATGTATTCAGATCAATAAAGAAAAATGGAATGTGGACCAACCCTGTAGGTTTGCCTTATGCTTTTAATAACACATCAGAGAACACCTTCTTTATTCTTAATAATAATGCCCCCGGGTTTATTACCAGTCTATATGATGACAAAACCAATACCAGAAACATTTATTCAATAGTCGCAGAAAACCCTGCAGATAAGATTACTTCAGGCAAAGGAAATATTACCCTGAAGGATGGATTGGCTGTTGATCCTAAACAAACCAGGATACGTCTTGTTGACCTTAAGAAAAGCGGCACCTCGATGAACATCTCGCTAAGCGATTCAACATCTTATAAATTCGAAATAAAGCCTGGCGACTATCAGCTCTTTGTAAGTCATACCGGATATAAGACCGATACAATTAACCTAAATCTCCCTTTGTATTTTTCAGGAAACTATGTTTCTGTTAGTTCCTCCCTGATACCTGATAAGGTTTTCGGTGGTGAGTTCCTGTCAATTAATAACCTTCTGTTTGAATTTAATAGTTCAGAGCTCAATGATCAGGCTAAATCAAGTCTTGAACTTCTTAAATCTATACTTATAAATTATCCCGAATTGAAAGTTGAGGTTGCAGGTTATACCGATTCCAAGGGTAGTAAAGAATATAACAGGATGCTGTCCGATAAAAGGGCACAGCGTGTTATAGATTATCTTGTATCATCCGGAACTTCATCTTCAAGATTTGTTAAGAAAGCATTCGGAAAAACTGCTTTTGTGGCATTAAACTATAATTCCGACGGTTCTGATAATCCTGAAGGAAGAAAGTATAACAGAAGAGTCACTTTTGGGATCGTTGACCCTCAAACAGGTGTTACTATCCGTCAGGAGACCTATACTCCTGAGCATCTCAGACAATCATTTTCCATGAGGTACAGTATTGTCCTGATCAAAACAGGTAAAATCTTAAGCTCTAATTACTTCTCCTCCTTAACAAAAGACGATTTACTGTTTATCAGAACAATTAAACTTGATACAGCGTCGATGTACGTACTCGGAGTATTTTATAGTAAAACAGATGCGTTGAAATATCTTAAGTATGCCAGGTCAATGGGATTTGACAATGCCTATATTCTAAATCAATATGAGCTTGATAATGAATCAAAAGTTAACTTAACCCCTGAAGCAAAAAAAGCTATTTTAGACAAAATTGATCAGGGAGTATTTACAATCCAATTGAAAGCTACACAGAATCCGTTGGATATTGACAAAACCTTCACTGGAATTGAAGGGGTTACTGAAATAAAAACAAATGACGGAATGTACAAATATTACTGTGGTGAATATAGAACCCTTTCAAAAGCAAAAGATGTTTTACTGAAGATTAAGAAGTTTGGATTTGAAGATGCATTTATTAGAAATCTCTACCTGTTGATTACCCAATAGAATTCAGGATTACTGCTCATGAAGTACAAAAACATTAAGCTCAGGGCTCTGGAACCTGAAGATCTGGAGCTTCTTTATGAGTGGGAAAATAATGACAAGTACTGGCTGATAAGCAATACTTTATCTCCCTTTTCAAGATTTACACTCAAGAGATACCTTGAGAATTCGCACAAGAATATCTATGAAACAGGTCAGCTGAGGCTCATGATTGACCATATTGAAGACAAGACTACCATTGGGACTATTGATATTTTTGATTTTGATCCCTTTCACAAAAGAGCAGGTTTAGGAATATTTATTGCTAATGAATCATATAGGAGAAAAGGATATGCTTCAATGTCGCTGACATGTCTGATAAAATATTGTTTTAAAACTCTTCAGCTTCATCAGTGCTACTGCAACATACTGGCAAATAACTGTGAAAGCATAGACCTTTTTAAAAAGCAGGGATTTGTCCAGATAGGAATTAAAAAGGACTGGATTCAGACCTCAGATGGACATTTGGATGAATATATGTTTCAATTGATTAACGAATAGCAAGAAGACCGCATGCTGCTGAAATATCCGTTCCACGTGATTTACGGATCGAAGCTGAAATCCCGGAAACTATCAGATTATGTTTGAAAAACTGTATCCTTTCATCTGAGGATGGGGAGTTTTGATCATTCAATGATGGATGATAATGCAGCAAATTAACCCTGATATCTGAATCTTTAAGCATAGATTTAAGTCCTTCCAGATGACTATCAGTATCATTCAGATCTCTGACCATAACATAAGCAAGGCTTAATCTTCTTTTCTTTTTAACCCTGTAGCTTTTCATCATATCAATTATCGTTTGGGCCGGATATTGATTTTCAGCCGGGATGTATTTTTTTCGCTCCGGAGAGAATGGTGAAAAAAGACTCAGTGTAAGATTGCATTCCGATCTTTGAAGGAATTGTTCAACTCCGGGCATTATGCCAACTGTCGATACAGTTATATTCCTCGGACTGATGGCAAGTCCCCATTCTGCTGTTATAATGCTGCAAGCCTTCAGAACATTCTCAAGATTATCCATTGATTCACCCATACCCATAAAAACGACATGGGTAACTTTAAAGGTATCAGGGATACCCAGTATCTGATTTACAATCTCACCGGCAGTAAGGTTGCCCCTGAAACCATACCTGGCTGTAACACAGAACGAACAACCCATTCTGCAACCCGACTGGGTCGAGACGCATACTGTATTTCTTTTATTATCAGGAATAAAAACAGTTTCAAACTTTTTACCGTTTTCAGTTCCGAAAAGATATTTTACCGATTTATCAGCAGAAACATTCGCAGCCAGTGGCGGATAAATTCCGCTAACTGCAATGTCAGACAGAACCTCTTTGAGGCGGCCGGGAATTTTTGCCAGCTGTGCAATATCAGATATTCTTTTTTTATATATACTATTTGAGATTGAAGTTGCATGAACAGAAGTGAATCCGTACGATCCGATAATATCAAATATTTCGCCGGATGTTAAACCACAAAGACTCTTCTTGACCATATTTGCCGGATATCTGCAAAAATAGAACGATTATCAATATCTTAGTAATTATAAATGAATTTCAGTACACTTTTCTCTATTAACCAGGATAAGGGATAAAACCTCCAATATTTCAATATAACTTTGATTGACCAAATTTATAGATAATGAAACCAGTAAATTTATTATTAATCGCCTCCGTTATAATGGCAGAATGCACAGGAAATTATCAGCCGAAAAAAACTAATTCAAAAGAGAAAACCATGATTAATGATAGTACAAAAGAATATGGAGTTAACAGGGATTTCCTGAAGAAACACACAACAATTATTGAACTAAAAATTGGTACTTCAGCAATTGTCCTGGCTCCGGAATGGCAGGGACGGGTAATGACCAGCACTGCAGAAGGTGATACGGGTTTTAGTTTCGGCTGGATTAACAGGGCCTTGATTGAATCCGGTAAACTGTTACCTCATATAAATGCTTTTGGAGGAGAGGAGCGTTTATGGCTCGGACCTGAAGGGGGTCAGTTTTCAATTTTCTTCAGGAAAGGAAAATCTTTTACCTACGATAACTGGCAAACTCCGGCATTCATTGATTCCAATCCTTTTCAGCTGATCGCGTCAACAGATACTTCAGCCTTGTTTGGAAATGATATTATCACTGAGAATTACAGCGGAACATCTTTTAAATTCCGGATAGAAAGAGAAGTAACGATTATGTCTGCTAAAGATGTAAATAAACAAACATACATAGATGTCAATGGACTTGAATATGTTGCCTATTGCTCCACCAATAAAATAATTAACCAGGGTACGGCGGAATGGAAAAGGGAGACAGGGCTATTATCAATCTGGATGCTTGGAATGTTTAACCCCTCTCCTGCTATCATAATAGTGATTCCGTTTAAACCCGGAGAGGAAAAGATGATAGGTCCTAAGGTCAATGATGCCTATTTTGGCAAAATATCAGGTGAACGGCTGAAAGTTACAAACGATCATATCTTTTTTAAGGCAGATGGAAAAAGTCGTGGTAAAATAGGTATTCCTCCTCTGAGAGCAACAGGAGTAATGGGAAGTTATGATCAGAATAATAAGATCCTGACACTTCTGATCTGCAAATTACCGGAGGGAAAAACTGACTATGTAAACTCATCATGGCAGATCCAGAAGAATCCTTATTCAGGTGATGCACTCAATTCTTATAATGACGGACCTCTGGAAGACGGGTCACAGATGGGGCCTTTTTATGAACTGGAGACCTCCTCGCCGGCTGCTGATCTTAAACCGGGAGAAAGTCTCAGTCATATTCAATTTACGCTTCATCTGACAGGCGACACTAAAAAACTTGAAGCGGTTGCCCGCAAGGTTCTTGGAGTCAGCCTGAACGAGATAAGCAATGCTTTCTAGTTCTTACTTTTTGAGTCAACCATCAGACCTCTGTTCTTAAGTAAGGGTTCAATAACTGGTTTACGCCCGCGGAAATTGATATAGCTCTGTTCAGCATCCATTATTCCCATTGGAGCCAGTACATTTTTCCTGAACGATTCAGCAGTTGATTTATCAAAAATACCCTTTTCTTTAAATGCTTCGAAAGCATCATTATCGAGCACTGCTGCCCATGTATAGCAATAATATCCGGCAGCATATCCATCGCCCGCAATGTGCAGAAAATAAGTACTTCTGTAGCGTGGTATAATTTCTTTAATGAGTCCCATTTTCTGC
>Ga0209539_1000065_pt1 | contig 62093 bp, 58 predicted proteins | sample BarGraNGADG00312_2_FD_184499 | JGI IMG/M metagenome (GOLD analysis project Ga0209539, IMG submission 184499) | Arctic peat soil microbial communities from Barrow, Alaska - Barrow Graham LP Ref core NGADG0011-312 (SPAdes) (version 2) | ecosystem: Environmental > Terrestrial > Soil > Wetlands >...
GAATGATTGCAGCCGACGGGCTGAGCGGAGGGGTGAGCGGAAGATTTCCCTGCAAATGACTGGTGGGCGCACCTGGATTCGAACCAGGGACCTCTTCCTTATCAGAGAAGCGCTCTAACCGACTGAGCTATGCGCCCACAGGGGCCTAGGAGTCTAAGAGGGCGGCGGCGCGTGGTCAACCGCGCGCGAGGGCGGGCGGCGGCGGCGCAGCCGCCCGGACCCGCCGGCCGATACGGTGTGAGGTCCGTGGACCTTGCCGTATACTCAGACCGTGATGGACGTCCAGGAAATGATCATTTACGGCATCAGCTTCGACGTCATCGGCAAGCAGCCGATCGTCCTCCTCAAGACCATGGAGGGCAACCGCTTCCTGCCCATCTGGATCGGGCACCCGGAGGCCGCCGCGATCCTCATCAAGCTGCAGGGCACCGAGCTCCCGCGGCCGATGACGCACGACCTCCTGACCAGCGTCATCGGCCAGTTCGAAGCCGAGGTGGCGCGCATCACCGTCACGGAACTCAAGGAAAGCACCTTCTACGCGACCCTCACGCTCAACAGGGACGGCGCCGAGATAGACATCGACTCGCGGCCCAGCGACGCGCTGGCCCTGGCGGTGCGCACCGACGCCCCCATCTTCGCCTCCACCGCGCTCGTCGACGAGAACGCCATCGAGTTCGAGCGCGAGGTCGATGACACCGAGGAGATCGTCGAGAGCTTCCGCGATTTCCTCGAGGGCGTCTCGCCCGACGACTTCCGCACCGCGGAAGGCACGCCGGACGAAGTGGCGTTCGGCGAGGCCGAGGACGACGAGGAACTCGACGACGATGACGACGATGACGAGGACGACGATGACGAGGACGAGGCCGGCCCGCCGCACAGTTAGGCCGGCCGTCCCCCGATCCACCCACCTCCGACCACCCACCCGCGAGCCCCCGACGAGCCCCGACCCCACGACGAAAGGCCCCACGTGAGCGCCCCCAACGACGACCCGGTGATCAAGCAGTTCCGCGACCAGATCAGCGACAACGACCTCAAGATCGTCGGCCTGATCAACAAGCGGCTCAAGCTGGTCGACAAGCTCTGGCGCTACAAGGCCGAGCACGGCGTGGAGGTCTTCAACCCGGAGCGCGAGGAGTGGATGCTCACCTTCGTCTCGCGCGCCAACAAGGGACCGCTCTCGCAGGACGCCCTGCGCGAGGTGTACAAGGCCATCGTAGCGACGACGCAGGAAGAAGCGCGGAGGCTGGGCGCCGGCTGAGCGCGCGCAGCGCGCGCACCCCGGCGCCGGCCCCGGCGCCTACGCGCTGACCGTCGCCCCGGCCGCCGACGCGCTGAGCCCCAGCGGCTGCGCCGTCACGCCCACGCCCTCGAACGCCTCGGCCATCTCGCGCGCGAGGCGCGAGGCGTCGGTGGCCAGGCTGACGAAGGCGATGAGGCTGGGTCCAGACCCCGAGACGGCAACGGCCGCGGCGCCGGCATGCTGGGCGGCGAGCCACGCTTCGGGGCCCCCGGGGATGAGCTTGAGACGCGCCGCCTGGTGCAGACGATCTTCCATGACCTGGTTGAGCAGCTCGTAGTCGCCGGTGCGCAGTGCCTCCACCACCAGCGGCGTGCGCCCCAGGTTGAAGACGGCGTCCTCCATCGAGACCTCGGTGGGCAGGCCGGCGCGCGCCGCGCGCGTGCTGAAGTCCAGGCGCGGGACCGCCAGCGCCACGTGCACTTCGGGAACGAGGATCTTCTTGGTGAGGAGTCTCTCGCCGCTGCGCACGACGATGGTGAGGCCGCCGAGCAAGGCCGCGGCGACGTTGTCGGGGTGGCCCTCGATGTCGGCGGCCAGCTCGAGCAGCCGGCCGCGGTCGAACGGCCGCCCGAGGAGCGTGTTGGCGCCGAGCAGACCGGCGACGATCGCCGACGCGCTGGAGCCGAGGCCGGACGAGAGCGGGATGCGCACCTCGCAGTCGATGCGCAGGCCGGCCGGCGCAGCCACGCCGGCCTCCTCGCACAACCGCAGGAACGACCGCGCGACGAGGTTAGTCGCGTCTGTGGGCAGGGACTCGCTCCGCTCACCCCGCGCCGTGACCACGACCCCGTCGCCCTCGAGCGAGAAGCGCACGTCGTTCCAGAGGTCGAGGGCCAGCCCCAGGCAGTCGAAGCCGGGGCCGAGGTTGGCGGTGGTCGCCGGCACCCGCACCCGGCAGCTCGCGCCGTCGCCTGCGGCCGCGGCGCTCACTACGCCCGCTCCACTGCAGACTCGGCGCTCATGCTTCGTCTCCGTACTCCGACGGGCCGGGGCCACCGGTCTCGGGCCCCCTCCTCCACCTGAGCACCCCCCACACGACGACCGCGACCAGTGCCGCCACGACCGCGTAGTCGGCGTAGTGCAGGTACGGGCGGATGTCCTCCCAGTGCGCGCCGAGCCGCGTCCCGAGCCACCCGAGGAAGAACACCCAGGGAACGCACCCGAGCACGGTGTACAGGGTGAACTTCCAGAACGGCATCCTGGCGATGCCGGCCGGCAGCGAGATGAAGGTGCGCACTATGGGCAGCACGCGGCTGAAGAAGACGGCCAGCGGCCCGTACTTGGCGAACCAGCGCTCCGCCAGCTCCACGTGATGATGCCGTAGCAACACGTACTTGCCGTACTTGTCGATGAACGGGCGCCCGCCATAGAGCCCGATCCAGTAGGCGATCCACGAACCCACGAGGTTGCCGGCGACGCCGGCGATGGTGATGCCCGCCAGCGTCAGGTCGCCCACGCTCACGGCGAACCCCGCGAAAGGCATGATCGCCTCGCTCGGCACCGGGATGCAGGCGCTCTCGAGGAGCATCAGGAGGAAGACGGCCGGCAGGCCCCAGTTGCCGATGAGCTCGGTCGCCCACTGGACGACGATGTCGATGATCGACTGCATGCGGCACAGGGTACCGCACGCGCCCCGGCAGCGGCGAGCCGAACGCCGCCCGTCCGGGGTGTCACAGGCGTGCTCGGTAGCCCGCCCCGGGGGGCTATGGTAGGTTGCTGCTCGACTTCTCCCGCCGCAAGGAGGCGCATCGCATGGCCGTCGGACTCATGGACATCAAGGGGCAGTACGCCGAGCTGCAGGGCCGCATCGAGAAGGCCGTGCTCGAGGTGCTGCGCAGCGGGCGCGTCATTCTGGGGCCGAATGTGAAGGCTTTTGAGGATGAGGCCTCGGCGTACATGGGCACGACGGGCTCCGTCGGCGTCGCCAACGGGACCGACGGGCTCACCATCGCGCTGCGCGCGCTGGGCGTGGGGCACGGCGACGAAGTCATCACCGTGCCGTTCACCTTTTACGCCACGGCCGAGGCCATCGCCCAGGCCGGCGCGACGCCGGTGTTCGTCGACATCCTCCCCCACACGCTCAACATGGATCCCGCCGCCATCAAGGCGGCTATCACGCCGCGCACCAAGGCGATCATGCCGGTGGACCTCTTCGGCCTGCCGGCCGACGCCGACGCCGTCAAGAAGGTCGCCGACGCGCACGGCCTGCCGGTCGTCGAGGACGCCTGCCAGGCGTGGGGCGCGACCTACTTCGGCCGTCGCGCCGGCAGCCTCGGCGACATTGGCGTATTCAGCTTCTTCCCCACCAAGAACCTCGGCGGCTACGGCGACGGCGGCCTCGTCACCGGCCACAGCGAGGTGCTCGTGCAGCGCGCCCGCGAACTGCGCTTCCACGGCAGCAAAGACAAGAAGACGTTCACCGACATCGGCTTCAACTCGCGCCTCGACGAACTGCAGGCGGCGATCCTGCGCATCGAGCTCGAGGTGATCGACGAATGGAACGGCCGCCGCGCCTTGGTCGCCGAGTGGTACGACGAGTACCTGCCCGACGAGGTCGTGCGCCCCGCCGTGCCGGACGGCATCACCCACGTGTACCACCTGTACGTGCTCCGTCACCCGCAACGCGACGCGATCGCCGCCGCCTGCAAGGAGCGCAAGGTCGACTGCGCCGCCTACTACACGACGCCGCTGCAGCTGCAGCCGGCGTTCGCCGACCAGGGCCACAAGCTCGGCGACTTCCCGTGCACCGACGCCGCCGCCGAGCAGAACCTCGCCGTACCGATGCACCCCAACCTCACCGAGGAACAGGTCAAGGAAGTGGCCGCGGCCGTAGCGGCCGGGCTGGCCTGAACGAGGGCGCGGGCTCGGCGGCCGGGGCCGACCACCGACCGGCGTCGTGACCGGGGCGCACGAGTGTGAGGGGAGGCGCGGTGCAGCGGTGAGGATCTGGGTCGACATCACCGACGCCTCGCACGTCGTTTTCTTCGCGCCCATCGTGCGCCGCCTCGAAGACGCCGGCCACACCGTGACGCTCACGGCCCGTCGCTTCGCGGACGCCGACCTCGTGCTGCGGCGCTATGGCCTGGGCGGCGTGCTCACCACGGGCCACCGCGGCGGCAGCCTCGGGCCGCGCGCGGTGGGTCTGGTGAACCGCACGGCGCAGTTGCTGAGCTCGGCCTCGAGCGGGCGCTTCGACGTCGCCGCCGGGAGCCACGCCAGCGACTTCGCCCTCACCGCCTGGTTGCTGGGAATCCCCCAGATGACGTTTCTGGACGACGAACGCCTGCGGCGCAGCAACGCCGTGAACGTGCGCCTGGTGGACGAGGTCGCCGTGCCCGAGGCCATCCCCACGGCGACGCTCGGCGCGCTCGGCGCGCCGCCGGAGAAGCTCTTCCGCTATGCGGGCTTCAAGGAAGAGTACTACCTGTACGACGCGAGCCCCGATCCGCAGGCGTTGGCGCGCCTGGACGTGGATCCGCGCCGCGTGGTCGGCGTGGTGCGGCCGGCACGGCCGGCGCGCGGGTTCGCGGGCGGCGCCGGGCGCTCGCCCGGTGAGGCGGCCCTGGCCGGGCTCGTGCACGAGCTCGCCGGCCGGCGCAACGTCACGCTGGTGCTCGTGGCGCGCGACCAGGAACAACGGCAGCGCTATCTGTCGCTCGGGGTGCCCGGACTGATCGCTCCCGACGGACCGGTGGAGGGCGTCGGCCTCATCGCCGCCGCCGACTTCGTGCTCGGCGACGGCGGTGTGATGACCCGCGAGGCCGCCGCCCTGGGCACGCCGGCCTACACCGTCTCGCTGCGGGCGCCAGCGGCCGTAGACGCAGCCCTCCTGGCCGACGGCCGTCTCAAGCGCGCCGTGATGCCGGAAGACGTACTGCTGAAAAAGAAGCGCGCGCGCAGCGCCTTGACGGCGCCGCGCGACCCCCAGCTGTTCGTGGACCAGCTGCTCGAGCTGGCGCGCCGGCGCTCGCGCCGGGTGCGCCTCGGCCGCTCCACCTGATCCTTGCGATAAGATAGAGGCATGGATATCCGTCAGCTCAGGCTCTTCTGCCGCATCGTCGACCGCCACAGCTTCTCGCTGGCGGCCGACGAGCTGCACATCACCCAGCCGGCCGCCAGCCAACAGGTGCGCAGCCTGGAGAGAGAGATGAAGACCACGCTGCTCGACCGCTCGCGGCGGACCGTCACGCCCACCGACGCCGGCCAGATCCTGTACCGGTACGGGCGCGAGATCCTCGACTTACACGAGCACGCCTGCACCGAGATCCTCGACCTCGGCGAGCTCGTCGCCGGCAAGGTCGTCGTCGGGGCCTCCACCGGTCCCGGCGAGCACGTCCTGCCGGCCATGCTGACCAGGTTCAAGACGTTGTATCCCGGCGTGCGCGTGGCGCTCCACGTGGACGACACGCATGAGGTCGTGGAGCGCGTCCTTTCGCGCGAGTTCGAGATCGGTGCTATCGGCGCCCCCACGCACCGCCCGGACCTCGTCGTGGAACCCCTCGTGCACGACGAGGTCGTCCTCGTCTGTAACCCGCGGCACCCCTGGGCGCAGCGGGCGAGCGTGAAGCTGGACGAGCTCGCCCACGAGCCGCAGATCGTGCAGCAGCAGGGCGCGGGGATCCGCGCGGTGGTCGAAGACCACCTCCGCGCGGCGGGCCTGCGCCCGGAACGCATGAACGTCGTCATGGAGATGGGCCTCATGGAGTCGGCCAAGCAGGCCGCGATCGCCGGCGGCGGCGTGACCTTCCTCAGCCGCTGGGCCATCGGCCCCGAGCTCGAGCACGGCGCCCTCGTCGCGGTGACCGTCCAGGGACTCGAGATCCTGCGCGACTTTCACACTGTGCGCTCCAAGACCCGTGTCATGTCGCGCGCCGCCGAGGCGCTGCTCGCCTTCTTCCGCGAGCAGTACGAGGTCCCCGCCGAGGGCGCGACGCAGACCGCGTGAATCCGATTCCCGCCATCGCGTACCCGAGAGTTCACACGTGCCCGCGATGACCGCCCCAGACACCGTCTACGCCGCCGTCGAAGAGGCGGCCAAGCAGACCTACATCCGCGCCCTCAAGATCCTGCCGCCGGACCTCAAGGAGGCGCTGCTGCGTGCCCAGGCCAGCGAGACCGACCCCACCGGCAAGGGCTTCCTCGACATCATGGTGGAGAACATCGGCGTGGCCGAGCGCGACGAGAACCTCGTCTGCCAGGACACCGGCACCGTGGTCTTCTGGCTCGAGGTCGGCGAGGAGTGTCCGCTCAACCTCGCGCGCGTGACCGCGGCGGTCAAGAAGGGCACCGAGCGCGCCACCCTGGAGCACCCGCTGCGCCCCAACGCCGTGCACCCCGTGACGCGCAAGAACACGCTGACCAACACCGGCCGTCATCTGCCGGCCATGCACTACGAGTTCGTGCCCGGCAGCGACCTCAAGTTGAACTGCCTGCCCAAGGGCTCGGGCTCGGAGAACATGAGCTTCCTCAAGATGTTCATCCCGGCCGACGGCGTCAGCGCCGTGAAGAAGTTCGTGCTCGAGTGCATCGTCGACGCCGGCCCCAAGCCGTGCCCGCCGACCATCGTCGGCGTCGGCCTGGGCGGCACCGCCGACCTCTGTGCGGCGCTGGCCAAAAAGGCCGTTCTGCGCCCGCTCGGCACGCACAGCGACGACCCGGTCATCGCGGCCCTCGAAGACGAGCTGTATGCGGCCGCCAACGAGCTCGGCATCGGCCCCATGGGCCTGGGCGGCAGCACCACCGTGCTCGGCGTGCACATCGAGTACGCGCACACGCACATCACCCAGAACCCGGTGGCCGTGAACCTGCAGTGCTGGGCGGCACGCCGTTCCAGCGCCGTCATCACGCCGGAGGGGGAGGTCTCCTATGGCTTCTGAGCTCAAGCTCAGGTTCCCGATCGCCGACCTCGACGCCCTGCGCGAGCTGCACGCCGGCCAGAAGCTCCGCATCGACGGCACCGTGATCGGCATCCGCGACGCCACCCAGATCGCCATGTTCGACCGCGGCGAGCAGCCCCAGATGGACCTCAGCGGCAGCGTGCTCATCCACACGGCGCCCAACGTGCGCAAGCTCGGCCCGGGCAGGTATGAGAAGGTCTGCATCGGCACGACGACCAGCGCGCGCATGAACCGCTTCACGCGCGGGCTCATGGAGCAGTACGGCGTGCGCGCCATCATCGGCAAGGGCGGCCTGCTGGCCGACTCGCTGCCGGTGCTGCAGGAGTTCGGCGGCGTCTACCTGGCCATCACCGGCGGCGCCGCGGCGCTCGAGACGACGCAGATCGAGGAGATCGAGGACGTCGAGTTCGAGGAGCTCCTGCCGGAGTGCCTGTGGAAGTTCCGCGTCAAAGACTTCGGCCCCCTCACGGTGGCCATGGACAGCCACGGCGTGAGCCTCTACGAGTCGATCAAGGCGCGCGCCGGCGCCAAGCTCGAGGAGCTGGCGGCGAAGCTGTAGAAGAGCGCCGCCGGGCGCAGCGCCTCATCGGTGAGCGAGCATTGCGTTATTGCATGTGGCTACTTGCGCACATCACGTCCGCTAATGCCGTAGACGCCCCCCAGTCTCGCCTTGCCACTTCGGCCGAGACGGACGGCGGCGGCGGCGCACTACATGCTCTGCACTTATTTGACAGATAAGGAAGCACCGACCCATACTCGCCCCTTCATCGAACCGCGATGGGACGGCCCAGCCGCCCTCGACAACGCGCTCCACAGGGAGGTCCATGATCGAGGGAGAGGTGACGGAGGCTGTCGTCGATGCCGCGGCGCGGGCCGCCACCCGGGGACATCGGGTCGGGTTCGTCGTCGTGCCCACGCGCATGTGGCGCTATCGCTGGCCGATCGCTCTCGTTGCCTGGGCGGTGTTCGTCGCGCTCGCCTATGCCGCGGTGGACGGCCACTTCAACCCGTATCTCACCTTCACCGGCCTGCTCGTCGGCTTCCTCGTGGGCCTCACCGGCATGGGCGGCGGCGCGCTGATGACGCCGATCCTCATCCTCTTCTTCGGCTTCCAGCCGACCACCGCCATCGGCACTGACATCACCTACGCCGCCGCGACCAAGATCGTCGGCTCGTGGCGACATCGCCGTTTGGGCTCGGTCGACATCCCGCTGGCCTTGTGGCTGGCCGCCGGCAGTGTGCCCGCGGCGCTGATCGGCGTGGCGGCGGTCACCTACGTGAGGGACCGCTACGGCGACCTCATCAACGGCATCCTCTACCGCGCCATCGGCGGAGCGCTCCTGGCAGTGGGGATCCTGCTGGTGGTCAAAGTCGTCATGCACGTCGACCAGAAACACCGCCGCGAGAACATCCGCATGACGACGCGCCGCAAGGTCGCGACCGTGTGCCTCGGCTTCTTCGCCGGCTTCGTCATCGGGCTTACGTCCGTCGGGAGCGGCACCTTCCTCGCCGTGTTCCTGATCCTGTTCTATCCGCTCACCACCGACCGCATCGTCGGCACCGACGTGTTCCACGCCATGATCCTGCTGTGCATCACGGGCCTGGCGCAGATCGGCGTAGGCAACGTCGGTCTGTGGATGGTCGCTTCTCTGCTCATGGGCTCCATCCCCGGCGTCCTCGTCGGGTCGCAGCTGACCAAGCTCGCCCCCAATCGCCTGCTTCGCCTGTGCCTCGCCGCGGTACTGTTCCTCAGCGGGCTGGCGCTGCTCGGCAAGGCGTAGCTCGCGGGGCGGCGGCGTGGCCTCAGGCTGCAGCGCCGCCGAAAGACGTCTGGTACGATTCCAGCGACGCCGAGTGACCGGCGGACGACCACGGGAGGATGATCGATGTTCGATTTTCTCACGCTCCCCACGCGCACCAACAAGCCGCGCGAGAGCGGCCTCACGCACGTGCTCGACAAGGGCTACAGCCTCGACCAGGTGCGCCAGTTCCTCGAGGTCGCCAGGGACAACGTCGACATCGTGAAGCTGGGCTGGGGCACCGCCGTCGTGACACCCAACGTCAAGGAGAAGATCGAGCTGTACCAGAGCTACCACATCCCCGTCTGCTTCGGCGGAACGCTCTTCGAAGCATGCCTGCGGCAGAACAAGCTCGAGGAGTACCTGCGCACCGTGCGTGAGTGTGGCATGGAGTGCATCGAAGTGTCGGACGGCACCGTCGCCATGCGGGAGGACGACAAGATCGCCCTGCTCAAGCGCCTCGCCAAGGAGTTCAAGGTGCTCAGCGAGGTCGGCAGCAAGGACGCCGAGGTCGTGATCGCCCCCTACAAGTGGGTCGACTCGATCAAGCGCGAGCTCGAGGCCGGCGCCTGGAAGGTCATCACCGAGGGGCGCGAGTCGGGCAACGTGGGCATCTACCAGGCCGGAGCCGACGTCAAGGAGGGCCTGATCGACGAGATCATCAACGCGGTGAGCGCCGAGAACCTCCTGTTCGAGGCGCCCATCAAGAGCCAGCAGACGTGGTTCATCAAGAAGTTCGGCGCCAATGTGAACCTCGGCAACATCCCGCCCGAGGAAGTCATCTCGGTCGAGACGCTGCGCGTCGGCGTGCGCGGCGACACCCTGCTGCACTTCCACTGAGGCCCGTGCCGCCCGGCCGGACCGTCAAGCGAAGCCCGGCCCGCTCATGACGCTGCTGCTCGTCCGCCACGGCGAGACCGACTGGAACCGCGACCCGGCGCGCTGCCAGGGCTGGGCCGAGATCGGGCTCAACGAGACCGGCCGCGCCCAGGCGCACGCTCGCGGGCGCGCGCTCGCGCGGCGCGGCATCGCGCTCATCGTGACCAGCCACCTGCTGCGCGCCCGCGAGACCGCCGAACTCATCCGCGAGGAACTGGGCGGCGAGCTGCCGCTGGTCGTCGACCCGCGGCTCGCGGAGACCCACCGCGGCGAGTGGGAGACGCAGCTGTTCAGGGACATCATGGCCGAAGAGCCCGAGACGTGGCGACACTACCGCGAACACCCGGAGACGTTCCGCTTCCCCGGCGGGGAAAGCCTGGCCGACCAGCAGCGCCGCGTGCTCGCCGCCCTGCGCGACGCGGCGCGACGCGGCCGCCCGGCGCTGCTCGTGACACACGGCGGCAGCATCCGCGTGGCGCGCTGCTTCCTGGACGGCCGCGACCTCGCCGCCTTCCACGACATGGGGACCAGCAACGGAGGCGTGGACGAGATCCCTGCCGAGGGCCTGGCCGTGCGCATCGGCGCGTTTCTGGCGGGAAGCACTTGAGTCGTGAGCGATGTGACCGACGGGCTGTGGAGGACGACCCGGCCGCACGAGCCGGGGTCCGGAGGACGCTGCGGCGCGACGCGGCCCCGGCGCCCCTGGGGACGCGGAGCCGAAGGCCCGGCGGGCGGACGCCGCTGTGGTAGTGTTCTGGCCCGTGTCGACCCTTGACGATGTCCCGACGCCGCCGCCGTGAACCCGGCCGACGACGACCCGCGCTTCCGGGCCCCCAGCCACGAGGGCGGCGAGACGCTGCGGCGCGACGCCGGCTGGGAGGCGCAGCCGCGGCCACTCCCCCAACGCCGCCGCACGCGGACCGGCGGGGCCCGGGCGAGCGCGACCCAGCGCCGCCGCCTTCTGGCCCTGATCATCCTCGCCATCGCCATCGCCGCGGGGTTCGCCCTGCGTGTCGAGCTGATCGCCGGCAAGTACGAGTTCCACAACGATGAGGCCTTCTCGTACATCGAGGCCACCGGCCACATGAACGCCTTCCGCGTGGCGACGGCGGGCGGCCTGAGCGCACGCTGGGTGCCGGCCGAACGCTGGCAGTCGATGTGGCAGCCGGACGCCATCCTCGGCCTGCGCGACATCGCCGCCGCCCTCGCCAGGTACGACACCCACCCCCCGCTGTACTACTGGATACTGCATTTCTGGCTCCTCATCGTGGGTATGCACGTGTGGAGCGGCCCGGTGCTCAACCTGTTCCTCTCCGCTCTGGCCGGGCTCGCCCTCTTTGGCCTGGCCCGGCGACTTCTGCGGCAGAATGTGGACGCCGCCCTGGTAACGCTCACCTGGTCGCTCAGCCGAGTTGTCGTCGCGACCTCCAGCCTCGCGCGCAACTACGATCTGCTCACGGTGCTGGTGGTGCTCTTCGTGTGGCTGCTCGTGGATGTGAGCGACGCGCAGAGGCCACCCCGCAAGCTCGCGCTGGCCGCCCTCGGCCTGGTGACCGCCGCCGCCTTCCTCACCCACTTCCAGTTCATCCTCGCCGTCGCCGGCGCGGTGATGTTTGCGCTGGGGAGCGCATGGCTTTCCGGCCCCGCGAGGCGCGCGCAGGACGGGCACCCCTGGCGGCGGTCGGCCTCGACAGTGGTGGCGATGGCCGCCGGGCTGGGGCTGACGATTCTGCTCCACCCCAGCATGTTCAATTCCTTCCGCGTAGCACGCGGCATGCAGCAGCGGCCCTCGGTGGAGGCCTTCCTGGGCAAGGTAGACGCCGTGGTCGACACGGTGACGCGCGCCTTCGGCGTGGGCACGGCATGGTTCGACACGTTACTTGCAGGCGTGCTGCCCCCGGATCAGGCGCCCTGGCTGCGGCCGAGCGTGCTGCTGCTGGTGGCCGCCGTTGCCGCCAGCGCGGCGCTCGTCGCCATACCGCGTCTGCGGCACACGGTGTACACGCGGCTCGGTCCGCCCGGCGCCAACGGCCTCCCGGCGATCTTCTTCGCCGCCTGGCTGGGCGGCGCCATCGTCGCGCAGAATCTCGCCTTCATGAGTCAGCCACACTTCATGAGCGGACGCTACCTCTCGATGGCGTGGCCCTTCTGCGCCTTCCTGCCGCTCCTGGCATTCAGGGTCCTCGCGAGGCGCTGGGCGGGGCTGCTCACTCTCGCCTTCTGCGCTCTGCTGTTGCTGCCTATGGCGGTGCTCGCCCCGATCCGCTACGACTCGCGCCGGCCCACGCCGTTCCCGGCGCTCAGTTCGGCCGACCGCGTCGTGGTGAACACCACCGGCCCCGGACAGCTGATCAACGCCCTGTGGTCGGTCCAGGGCACAGCCCTCGTGTTCGCGGACAAGCCCGAGGGGCTCCTCGCCGGCTCCCAGGCATGGATCATCCCGTTGGCGCGAGGCGACTGCTTTGCCTACTTCATCCCCGGCCCGCCCCTCCCCACGGCACGCTGCGTGCGCAGGCTGGAGAGGGAGCGCCGACTGGAGCTGGTGACGGGGAGCTTGACCGTGCGGGGCGCTTACAGGGTGACTGGCCCGCGCTAGAGAAGCGCGGTGCAGAGCGTGTCCGGACGCGCCGGCCGCGGACCTACTTGCGCAGTATCCAGCGGCAGACGGGCCGTCCGCTGTCGGGAGCGACACGGAAGGCGAAGGCCTGCTTCTCTCCCACCAGTCTCGATTCGCCGCCCTGATCGACCTCGATCCAGCCGCTCCAGAGGCCGGCCTCATCCAGAGGCCACGAAGCCGATACCGCAAGAGATCCGCCCGGCTCCAGGCTCAGAGGCTGCCGCGATTCCATGGCTCCACCTGCCCCGGCAGGCCCGCGGACCACGAGCGTGATGCCGTCGAGCGCGGCGGGTTCGTCGCCGCGGTTGCCGATGGTGAAGACCACGTCCACCACATCGCCGACCCGATGGGCTCCGCCGTAGACGGTTACGGCCCCGTCCAGCACGACCGGGACGGGCTGAGTCGAAGGCGACACGGCGAAGGACGGCGAGGACGGGCCACCGGGGAGCCTGGTATCGGCGGGGTCGCCGCCGAGCGCGGTCATGAATGAGGAGACGTTGCGGATCCAGTTGTCGGTGCCGTCCGGGCAGTACCGCGGCGCGATGGCGTCCACGGAGTAGAGGCCGGCGCCGAAGTACAGATCGCCGCCCAAGCCCGCGGCGACGCGACCGATGGCCTCGTCCCACGACACGAAGTCGCTCTGCGGCCAGGTGGGGCCATAGAACCAGTTGAAGGCGTTGAAGGTGCACTGATCGCCGTCCTGCGAGTACAGGTACTGGCCGAAGCCGGACTCGGCGCCGGCGATGGCGACGAGGAAGGCAGGGTCCACGCCGTTCGCCTGCCCCGCGGCGACGAAGGCGTCGCCGGTGCCGGCCATGGGAGAGTCGTGAAGCGCCAGGAAGTCGTCGAACTGCGCGGCGCCGGTGGCCGCCGCGGCCACCGGCGCGAAAGCGCCGGCCAAGGCGGCGGCCAGCGCGGCGATCAGCAGAACGCCGAGAACGACGCGGGGCGTATGTCTGATGAAGCAGATCGGGACGCCCACGAAGGCGGTCCTTTCGCCGCTTGCGCGAGTCTTCAGTATAGCGGAGGCGCAGGCTCTCGCCGACCCGGCCACCACTGGGTGAGACGCGGCGCGCGGCCGTGCGGTTCGCCGGCGCTCGCCAGGGCGGGATCATGGTCTGACGGATCGCGTCCTGGACGGCGCGCGCACGCCGGAGTCGGGGTAGGATTGCGCCGTGAACAACGCCACCGACCCCCGCGATGCCTGCGACGACCGTTTCCCCGGCCGCCAGATCCTGCGCCTCATCCGCCGCGCCATCGAGCGGCACCGGCTGGACCTCACCGGCCTGCGCGTGCTCACCGAGGCCGGCGTCGGCTACCGCCGCGTCACCCCGGTGATCGCCGCCTTGGCCGGCGCCGACAAGGTGTACGCCGTCGGCCGCGACAGCGTGCGCTCGGCACGCAAGGACGCCGAGCGGCAGACGGCGTACCTGGCCGCGCTCGCCGGCGTCCAGGATCGCATGCAGCTGCTGCCCACGCGCCTGCAGGCTCCGCTGACGACCGTCGACGTGATCACCGACCTGCCCGGCGTCCGGCCCATCGACGAGTCGATCGTACGCAACGTCTGCGAGACCGCCGCGGTGACCTTGATGTGCGGCGTCGCCCACTGGCGCGCCGGGGACGTGGACGTGGCCACCTGCCGCCGTCTGAGCATCGCCGTGGCCGGGGTGGACGAGGATGCCGTCGACGTGTACCGCTACCTGCCGATGGAGGCCGTCTGGGGTCTGCTGCAGCTGGGCGTGGAAGTCGTGGGCGCCACTATCCTGGTGGCCGGCGACGGACCGGCCTGCGGAAAGGTCACGCGCGGACTGGCGCAAGCCGGCGCGCGCGTGCTGGTGGCGGCGCCGGAGGGCGCCGGCCGCATCAGCCTGTACGGCGGCGAGAAGGCGGGGGACGGCCTCGGAGACGCGGCCGCCCGCGGCCGCTTGGCCGAGGCCGACGGCCTCGTGCTCTGCCCCGCGCAGCCCGACCGCCGCACCATCGGCGCCGGCGCCTGGATGGACGCCGCGGAGCTGGCCGCGACGGCGCCGCATCTCGCCGTGGTGAGCCTGGCCGGCGAGTGCGACCGGCGCGGCCTGAGCGGCGCCGGCCTGCGCGGCTGGCCCGGCGCCGGTGACCCAGCGCCCGGCGACCTGCTGCCGCAACCGCTCATCGAGCTGCACACCGCCGGCCTCAAGGTCGGCGAGGCCCTCACCCGCGCCCGGCGCCGCGGCTCGTCTCCGCTTGCCGCCGAGCAACTGGCCGCCGCCGAGGCGCACGCCGAGCAGCTCCCCAAGGACCTCGGGACGCCGCGGCGGTAGAGGCCGGCGCCGTCCCACTCCGCCGCGCGCCGTCGACGGCGATATACTGTCTGGTCACCGGTCGGTGATCCGCCGGCCGGACCAGGACAGCGACTGAAAGTGAGGCGTTGGGTGGACTGGAGCGCCTACGAGCACCACACCCCGAGCGGGTCGTGGCTCGCCAAAGATTTCGAGCACGGGGCCGGCTTCGACCACGGCCTGCAGTGCATCATCGAGCCTGATGTCGTCGTCGGCGCGGACGTCCGGCTCGGACACCGCGTGCACCTCGTCTCGGGCACCCGGGTGCTCGACGACGTGGAGATCGCCGACGACTGCGTGACCACCGGCATCTGCCTGATCGGCAACCACGTGCGCGTGCGCACCGGATCCTGCATCTCCAAGAGCGTGATCGTCGACGACTGGTGTTTCATCGCCGCCGGCATCATGAGCTCGCACACCAAGAACATCGATCACGGCCGCCCGCGAGCCCCCAAGCGCCAGCTCATCACGCGTTACGGCTACGGATCGGTGATCGGCAGCCGAACCAACACGAGCGCCGGCATCACTATCGCTCCAGGCGCCATCGTCGGCTACGGCTCGCACGTGGTTCTGGACCTCGAGGTCCCCAACGCCGTGTACTACAACAAGCCCAACCCGTGGGCCGAGCTGCAATTCGAGTTGAAACCCGACAACCCGGCCTACATCGAGATCCCCGCCGACTACGCGCCACATGAGTTCGACCCCGGTTTGCTGGCGAAGTACCTGCCGCACTACCGGCCGTGAGCCCGTCGGCGGCAGAGGTCATCCGCTACCTGTCGCAGATCGGCCAGCTGCAGGAGTACGTGACCGCGCGGGACGACGACGGTGAGGGCGCCGTCCTCGAACGTGTGGCACCCTCCGCCACGGCAGGCCCCGGCGACGTGGCCTGGAGCCGGCGCGCCGAGGCGGCCGCGGGCTTCCGCGGCACGCTCCTCGTGAGTCCGACGCCCGCACCCGCCACCGCCGATCTTGAGCCCGGCACCACCGTGGCCGCCTGCGCGAATCCGCGTCTGGCCATCGCGTCCGTCATCGGGCACTTCTTCGCCGATCTGGCGGGCGACGAGGCTCCGGTCTACGCCGAGCCGGCCTTGGCGCTCCTCGTGAGCGCGAACCATGCCTGGGTGATGAACGCCCGTATCGGCCGCGGCGTCAGCATCGGCCCACACGCGTCCATCGGCTGCAGCGGCATGGGCTACGAGCGCGATTCCGCGGGGCGCCTGGTCAAGTTCCCGCAGCTGGGCGGCGTGCTCATCGAGGACGACGTGGACGTGGCGGCCCACGCCACCATCCAGCGCGGCGCCCTCGGCGACACCGTCCTCCGCCACGGCGCCCGCATCGGCCCGCACGTCAACGTGGGCCACAACGTCGAGGTCGGCGAGGACGTGCTCATCGCCGGCCACGCCCAGGTGGGCGGCGGCGCCCGCATCGGCAAAGCGGCGACCATCTGGCAAGGCGCCGTGGTCGCCAACGGCGTGACCGTCGGCGAAGGCGCCGTGATCGGCATGAGCGCCGCGGTGCGCAAGAACGTGAGCCCCGGCGAGGTATGGGCCGGTAACCCGGCGCGCAAGCTGAGGTAGCCAGCCGCGGTGATAGAATGTCTCCCCGACCACGGCAAGCCGAGGCCCGGCGACGCAGCTCCGCGGGCCGCAGCGACCACCCCCAAGCGGAGGCCTCGCGATCCCATTCCTCAGACGGCGCAAGCACGCAGACAGTCCTGCCCGGCGCAAACGCGGGGAGTACGGTCTTCTTCTGAAGGACTCGGTGATCTACGGCGCCGGCCGCGTGATGCAGAAGTTCTTCGTCGCCCTGCTCCTGCCCCTGTTCACGTCGTTCATGAGCCGGGCGGACTACGGCGTCATCGGCATGGTCGTGACGGTCGTCACCTTCCTCGACGTGTTCGTGACCCTCGGGTTCGACGTCGCCTTCTCGCGCTTCTTCTTCGACAACAAGGATCCGCACAACCGCTCCGAAGTCATCACCCACACCTTCTACGTGGACTTCGTCTACCCGGGCTTCCTGCTCGGCGTCCTGATCCTCTTCATGCCACAGATCTCGAGCGCGATCATGGGCGGCAGTGGCTACACAATCTACTTCGACATCGGCGTCGTCACGCTGTTCTTCACCAACCTCAGCGACCTGCCGTACCAGCTCATGCGCATGGAACACCGGCCGTGGACCTTTACCGCCTTCATGGTCGCCCGGGTGATCATCCAGGTGCCGATGGCCGTGGTACTTCTCGCCGTCTTCCACCTCGGCCCCACCGGCTACCTACTGGCCAACCTCCTCACGGCAGTCGTGCTCAACCTGGCCGCTCTGCCGTTCTACATCCCGCGCCTGCGCTTCCTTTGGGACAAAAAGCTCATGCGAGCGATGCTCGACTTCGCCGTCCCGGCCATGTTCACGGCCATCTCGTTCTTCTTCCTCAAGCTCAGCGACCGCTTCTTCCTCCTGCACTATCAGGGGAAGGCGGAGGTCGGTCTCTACACCGTGGCCAACTCCCTGTCGCAGCCGCTGCTGATGGTCGGGATGGCGTTTCGCATGGCGTGGCCACAGTGGCACTACGCGCGCCTCAACGAACCTGTGAAGCACAAGCAGATGGTGTCCCGCAGCTCGACCTACTTCATGGCGTTCAACGGCCTGCTGTTGGCGGCCACCGCCGTGTTCCTGCCGCTCGTCATCCACGTATTGCTGAACCGCAAGTTCTGGAGCGTCGGCCCGACCACGTTCGTGCTCACGCTCTCGGTGGCGCTTTACAACCTGTACTTCATCTTCTGGGTCGGGGCCAACGTGGCCAAGAAGAACCGCATGATCCCCGTCATCACGCTGATCGCCTCGGCCGTCAACGTGGGGCTCAACTTCGTGCTCGTGCCGATGTACGGGATGTGGGCCGCCGCCTGGACGACGACCCTCGGCTTCGCGATCCTGGCGACCCTCGTGTTCTTTGTTTCGCAGCACTGGTACCCGGTCCCCTTCGAATGGCGCCGGTTGCTCAAGCTGCTGCTGGCCACCGGGCTCTCCCTCGTGGGCGTCGCCGGCGTGACCCGGGTCACGGGCCTGAGCGTGACGATGGCCACCGGCGAGCTGTTCGCGGCCACCACCGCGTCAGCGACCGTGGCGTTCCTCTTGTTCGCGCTCACGCTGTGGACCACCGGCTTCTTCACCCCCGGCGAGCGGGCGAGGCTCGCCGCCGCCGGCCGGCGGCTAAGCGGACGCCCGGAGGCGGCCGCCGCGGTGGCCGCTGAGCCCCGCTTCGGGGCGGCGTCGGACCTGCACCCGGCCGACCACCTGGGCGAGGACGATGTCGCCGCCGAGCAAGAGGAGCTCGAGCTCGAGAAGGTCGCCGACGTCGAGCTCACCGAGGGCAGCCAGACGGTGATCGGACCATGAAGAGGCTGCTCGTGGTGGCCAATCCCTTCCCGCCGATGGCCAGCGCCGGTACCACCCGGGTGCTGCGCCTGCTGCGGCATCTGCCGGCGCTCGGCTGGGAGCCCACCGTGCTCACCGCCGAGGCGCGTGGCGCGGCGTCGACGCCCGATTTTGTGCGCGTCGTGCGCACGCCGGCGCCGGTGCCGCGGCAGCTCCTGCGCGGCGGACGCCGGAGCGCCAAGATCAACGCCTGGCTCTTCGTCCCCGACGCGTACGCGCCGTGGATCCTCACCGCCATCGCCGGCGGACGCCGCCTCCTGGCGCGCGAGCGGTTCGACGCCGTCTTCTCGAGCCAGCCGCGGCCCAGTGTGCACGTTGTGGCCGCGGCCCTCGCGCGCGCCGGGCACCTCCCGTGGCTGGCCGACTACCGCGACCCCTGGTGCGACAACGCTTTCCACACGTACCCCACCAGGCTGCACGCGGCGGCCGACCGCAAGCTCGAGGCACATGCCTTGCGCGCGGCGGCCGCGCTGAGCGCCGTCAATCGGCCGATCCTCGACGAGCTCCTGCAGCGCCATCCATGGCTCGAAGGCCGAGCCCACGTACTCCCGAACGGCTACGACAGCACCGAGACGGCCACAACGGCCGAGCTCGGGCCGGGTTTCTGGTTCGTCTACACCGGGCGGTTGTACCAGCGCGAGCAACCGCTGGAAGCCTTCCTCACGGCATTGGCGGCGCTCCCCAAGGACGTCAAGGCGCTGTTCGTCGGCGACGCGGCACGTGTGCAACCCCTGGCCGCGAAGCTCGGCATCGGCGACCGAGTGCGCGTGGAACGCCTGGTGCCGCATGCGGTGGCGCTCGGGTATCAGCAGGCGGCCGACGCGCTCCTCTTGATGACCGGGCGGCGCGCCGAGTCGATGTCGAGCAAAGTCTTCGAGTACCTCAACTCGGGGCGGCCGGTGTTCGCCATCACGGCGCCGCACTCCTCGGCCAGCAAGCTGCTGGCCGAGGTCGGCGGCGGCGTGACCGTCGAGCACGATGCCGACATGAACGGACCCCTCGCGCGCTTCGTCGCGGCCGTCCGCTCTGCCGACGGTCCGGTGGTCGACACCAACGCTCTTGCCCGCTACGACATGGCCAGGGTCACGGCCGAGCTGGTGGCCGTGCTCAACGGGCTCCAGTATCGGGCGCAGGCGCGATGACGCCCACCCGCAGCACAACGCCGGTGCGCCCCGGACGCCGTCGTCTCGCCGAGCTCGCTCTGCTCGGCGCCGGGGCGGCGCTCACTCTCGTCTTCGCCTACGGCCTCGTGCGCAAGCCGCTGCCGGCTCTGGCGGCCCTCGTGCTGCTCGCGCTCATCGCCGGCATCGCCCTCTTCCGCCGCGAGATCGCCGCCGTCCGCCTCGGACCGCTGGTCTCCGGTCTGGTACTGCTGGTGCCCCTGGCGGCGCTCGTCGGTTCCGCCGCCGGCCTCCCCGCCTTCCCGCAGCTCTTCGCCTTCCGCCTGCTCCTCGCGGCGATCGTCGTGCTGGGGCTGCCGCTTCTCCTGCTGCGGCGCAGCCCGGTCTCACTGGCGCGCTGGCGGCCGGCGTTGCCGCTCGTGCTGTGGGTTGCCTGGCTTACCGTCACCCTCATCTGGGCGCCGGACAAGGCCGCCGGCCTGCGCTACCTGCTCGTTCTGGCGACCATGCTTGCCGTCGTCGGGGCGGCCGCGTCGGCCGGCCTCTCTCGGCGTCGCCTGCAAGCGTTCGGGATCACGATGATCGTAGCCTACGCCTCCATCGTAGGCTTCACCGTGCTCGAGTCCGCCACGGGCTTCCATCTGCCCACCTCGCGCCTGGTGACAGTGGTCACCTCGCAGACCTACGCCGTGAGCAGCGTCTTCCACAACCAGAACGACCTCGCTACCTACCTGGCCATCTGCTGGCCCTTCCTCCTCGCTGCGGCCTTCTTCACGCGCCGCGTTCGCTGGCTCGGTCTCGCCCTGGTCTTTGCCGCCCTCGGCGCCGCAGCCTTCGTGCGTACCGGTTCGCGCTCCAGCCTGCTCGCCGGAGGCATCGGCACGGCGGTCATTCTCCTGCTTCACGCGCGCCCGGGCGCATGGATGCAGACGCGCCGCGCGCAAGCCGTGGGCGTTCTGCTGGCCATCGTCCTGCTGGCCGGGTCGGCGTACCTGCTCTTCAACAACTCACAGTCGTCCATGCTTCGCCAGTTCCGTCTCGCCGGCCTCACCACCGATCTGGCCGCCAAGAAGGGCTCTGGTGAGATACGCACCAGCCTGCTGGACCGCGGCCTCAGCATCGCCGGAGGCTCGATGCTCCTGGGCGTGGGCCCCGGGCAGGTCGAGGGCATCGTGACCGCGGGCGCCGACGCTCTGGGCATCGGCAACCTGCACAACTGGTGGCTCGAGACCTACTCCGAGGGAGGCCTGCTCGGCTTCGTCCTGCAGCTCATCTTCCTCGTCGGGCTCGCATGGGCGCTACTGCGGCGCGCGCGGACGCACGGCGACCCGTTCGTGCGCTATCTGGCGAGCGGCGCCTTTGCGGCCCTGGTCGGCTTCAGCGTGGGCGCGCTCGGGCCGAGCAGCTCGCTGAGCTTCACCCCCATGTGGACGCTGTTCGGCCTCGGCCTCGCCATCCTCGCCTTGCCTGCCGGCGACGAGGTTTCCGGTGATGCACCCTCCAGGGCAGACACCGCGCCGGCGGCGGGCGACGCCGGGGACCCGGGCGCCGGCGCGTGAACGTCCTTATCGTCTCGCACCTCTATCCGTATCCGGGCGTTAACCGGCACCTGTTCGTACACGAGCAGAGCGTTGCCCTGCACCGGCTGGGCGTGCAGCTGCGGGTGATCTCGCCGACGCCCTACGCGCCTCGCGTGCTGTGGTTCAGCCCCCGCTTGCGGCGCCGCGGGGGCAAGCCCCAGCGCGCCGTGCGCGACGGGATCACGAGCGACTACCCGCGCTTTGCGCAGCCGCCCCGGCGCATCCTCTTCGACCGCCTCGGCGACATGGCCTACCGGCGCGTACGCCGCCTCCCATGGATCGCGGAGGGCGGCTTCGAGCTGATCCATGCTCATCAGGCGCTGCCTGACGGCGCCATCGCCGCGCATCTGAGTCGCGATCTCGGCGTCCCGTATGTGGTGACCCTGCACGGCGCCGACGTGCACCACGGGCTCAGCCACGGCGGCGGCGTCGCAGCACGCACCGCCGAGGTCCTGAGGGGCGCGAGCGCCGTGGTCGTGGTCTCGGACACGCTGGCGCGCAAACTCACCGGCTACGTGCCGCTGGACGATGTACGCGTGGTCCAGAACGGCGGCCCGGCCGACATACCGCTGAGCGCGCCGGCGGACTACCTGCCGGGCCGCCGCTTCGTGCTCTGCGCCGGCCGCCTCGTGCCCGGCAAGGGTTTTGAGCAGGTGCTCCGGGCGCTCGCCCGCCTGCAGGTCGAGCACGACGATCTGCACTGCGTCATCGCCGGTGACGGCGCGCTGCGGCGAAGCCTTTCCACGCTCACCGCCGAGCTGGGCCTGGACGAGCGCGTGCACTTCGTCGGCCACCTGGAGCAAGGTGACCTGCTGGCGATGATGGCGCGCGCCGATGTCTTCGCGCTGCCCAGCGCGCCCGAAGGCTTCGGGCTCGTGCACCTGGAGGCGATGACCCAGGGCACGCCCGTCATCGCCTGTCTCGATCAGGGGCCCGCCGACTTCATCGAAGACGGTGTCAGCGGCTACCTGGTGCCCTTCGGCGACGTGGAGGCCTTGACCGGCGTTCTCTCGGGCGCGCTCGCCGACCCGGCGGCCGCCACCCTGGTCGGCGAGGCCGGTCGCTGCGTGGCGGCATCGTTCACCTGGGAGCGCAACGCGCGCCGCATGCTTGACATCTACGCGGAGGTCGTCGCCGGCTCCGCGCGAAAGGACTGAGACATGGACTTCGACCGTTTTCTGGCCCGCGCGGCGGTCATCCCGCCGGCGGTAGTGCTGCAGACCGCGTTCGCCAACGGGCTCGGCATCATCCGCGACCTGGCGGCGCACGGCGTCCCCGTGCTGGCGCTCGACCCCGACCCGCGAGCCGTCGGCCTGCGCTCGCGCTTCGCCGCGGGCCTCGTCTGCCCCGACCCCAAGCTGGACGAGGAGGCTTTCCTCCTCTTCTTGGAGGACCTCGGGCGCCGACTGCCGCAGAAGGCCGTCATCTTCCCGACTCACGACGAGTCCATCTGGCCGCTCTCACGCTGCGCCGAGCGGCTCTTGCCCTGGTACCTGCTCCCCTTCTCGCGCTGGGACACGATGGTCCGCCTCTACGACAAGCGCGAGCAGATGGAGTCGGCCTGGCGCTGCGGAGTGGACACGCCGAAAACGGTGTTCGTGGACTCTGCCGCCGACCTCGAACGCGGCGTGGAAGCGATCGGTTTCCCGGCGATCCTCAAACCGGTCGAGTCCCTGGCCTTCAAGCAGCACTTTCACCGGCACGTGCTCGAGATCGCCGACCGTGGCCAGCTGGACGAGATCTACGCGACCGTCGACGACTGCGGCACGCTGATGTACCAGGAGATCATCCCCGGCGGCGACGACGAGCTGTTCACCGTCGGCTCGTACCTCGACGCGAGCTCTCGGCCGCTGGCGGTGTTCACCGGCTACAAGCTTCGCCAACACCCGCCGCGCTTCGGGGTCTGCCGCATGGCGGTGAGCAAGTGGGACAACCGGTTGGCCGAGGCCGGGCTGCGGCTGCTGAAGGAGCTGGGGTTCTGGGGCGTCAGCCAGGTGGAGTTCAAACGCGACCCTCGCGACGGCCGCTACTGCCTCATGGAGGTCAACGCGCGGCACTGGATGTGGCATTCGCTGTCCACCGTCTGCGGCGTCGACCTGTCGTACGCCGCTTACGCCGACGTCACAGGGCACCCGTTCTCCGCGCCACGCCAGATCGACGGGCCACGCTGGGTGCTCACCATCACCGACACTCGCGACGCCCTCGGCGAGTTCTTCCGCGGCGAGCGCAAGGTATTGCCCTGGCTGAAGACCTATGGCGGGGTCAAGCAGGACGGCGTGCTGTCTCTGAAGGACCCCTTGCCGGGGGCGCTGATCCTGGGGCGTCAGCTGAAGAACGTCATCAAGGCGCGCGTCGCCCGTGAGGCGGCCAAGCCATGAGATCGTCCCGCCGCCGACCGGTCGCGCGCGCGGAGGTCTGAGTGGCCGGGCCGCCGATTCTGGACCTCCTCTATGACGCGCCGGCCGCCTTCGCGCCGCGTGCGGAGTGGGTGCTCGGCACGCTGCTGGCGCCGCTGGGCCGGCGGGTGCGCCTGGTCCGCGAGCGCGAGGCCGCAGGCAAGTGCGCGCTCGCCTACGCGCCGGCCCCCCTCGCCGGTGTGCCGACGATTCCGTGCGACGCCCGCGCGATGGAGCTCTTCGAGGGGCGGCGGCCGCTGGCCGGCGGCGCCTTCACGTCGCTGGAGACGCCGGCCGGAAACGCCGTCGGGGCCTTTCCGGCCGCGGCCGGCGAGGCATACTGCGTACCGTTCGACCTGGTCTCCTCCGCCTTCGTGCTCCTGGCCTGCTGGGACGAGCGCACATCGAGCGAGCGCGACCGCTTCGGCCGCTTGCCTTACTCCGCCGGCGTGTTCGCAGCCAACCCGGCGCTCAAGATCGAGGAGCCTGCCGTGGACCGCTACGTCGCCCTGCTGCGCGCGCTTCTCGCGCCGCGCCTCACCGAGCTCGGTCTTCAGGGACTTCCGCCGAGCGGCTGGCTGTGGAGCGACGGGCCGGCCGCCTCCGGCGGCTTCGCCGTCGCTCTCACCCACGATGTGGACACGGTGTGGCGTTGGACGCCCCGCTTCGTCGCTGCCACCGGCCGGCGCAGCGCCCGCGCCCTGCGCCGCGGCGACGGCGGCGCCCTGCGCCGCGAGCTCGGCGATCTATGGGAGTGGGCGACCGTGCACCTGCCCCGGCGCAGCGACCCCTACTGGACCTTCCCCAGCATTCTCGGCGGTGAGGACGAGCGTAGCGCCACGTCCACCTTCTACGTCATCGCCAGCCACACGCACCGGCTCGACGGCGGTCAGCCTGCGGACTATCGCAAGCACATCCCGGCGGCGCTTGACATGCTGCGCCGCGGACGGCGTGAGATCGGCCTGCACGGCAACGACACCGACCGCGGCGGCGCAGGCGCGCTGCGACTGGATCGCGACGATCTGGCGCGCAGGTCCAGCGCCGACGTCTCGGGCATCCGCTATCACTACCTGCGCTGCCTCTACCACGAGACGCTGAGCTTCGTCGAGGAAGCCGGCTTCACCTACGACACGAGCCTGGCCTTCGCCGAACACGAGGGCTTCCGCTGCGGCGCCTCGTTCCCCTTTCACCCGTACCACCTCGACGAGGAGCGGCCGCTGCGCCTGCTCGAACTGCCCCTGGCGCTCATGGATACGAGCCTCATGGGCCGGCGATACCGGGCGCTGGACGCCGCCGGGGCCGAGCGTGCCGGCCGCGACCTCCTGTCGCGGGTGCGCGCCGGCGGAGGCGGCGTCGCCATCCTCTGGCACAACAACCGCTTCGACCGGCGCTCGGCGCGGGGCTACGACGAGGTCTACTGGCGCCTCGTGGAATGGGCGCAGGCGGAGGGCGGACTGGTGACTTCGGCTGGAGAGATCGTGAGGCGCTGGCTGAAAGGTACGGGGGAGGCCAGCGCGTGACCCGTGTCGTCCACGTCTCGGTGGTCCACAAGCCCGACGACCCGCGCATCTACGAGCGCGAATGCCGCAGCCTGGCCGAAGCCGGCTACGAGGTCTGCTACCTTTCCCCCGGCGCGCCGGTGACCCGCGATCGCTACGGCGTGCTGTCCCGCCCGCTTCCGGAGCGGCCGCGCAGCCGGCGCTGGCTCAACGCGCGCGAGGTGCTGGCCGCCGTCCGCGCGCTTCGCCCCGGCGTGGTGCACGTCCACGATCCGGAGCTGCTCACGCTCTTCCCGGCGCTGCGCCGGTTCGTGTCGCGGCTGGTCTACGACATGCACGAGTACGTACCCGAGCAGGTAGCCGCCAAGCACTACATCCCGGCGTCGGTGCGCCCGCATGCGGCGCGAGCCACCGCCGTGGCGCAGCGCAGCCTGGCCGCTCTGGCCGACGGGGCGATCACCGTCACCGAACAGCAGTTCGAGGCGCTGGGCGAGAAGCCGTGGCTGCGGCTCGCGCTGCCCAACTACCCCCGCGCGGAGCGCTTCACCGACGCCGAGCCGCTGCCCGACCTGGCCGCCGACCCGCGCCTCAAGATCGCCTATGTGGGCAGCCTGCGCCGCGACCGCGGCTGCGCGCTGATGCTCGACGTCATGGAGCAGCTCGACGCCGGCGAGGCGGTGCTGTACCTGGGCGGCGTGTTCGCCGACCCGGCCATGGAGGACGAAGCCCGGCGGCGTTTCGCCGCCGGGCTGCACGACCGCGTCAAGCTCCTCGGACGCGTTCCCCCGGCCGAGTTGCCGAGGTACCTGGCTGCCGCCGACGTGGTCTGGGTGCCCTCGCTGCCCAGCCGGCAGCACGACAACCCCACCGTGCCGACGAAGCTGTTCGAGGGCATGGCGTCGGGGCTCGCCGCGCTGGTCAGTAACCTGCCGGGGCGCGGCGAGATCGTGCGCCTCGAGGAATGCGGCCTCGCCGTGCCGGCCGGCGCCGAAGGGCATCTCCGCGGCGTGCGCCGGCTGCTCGCCAACCGCGAGCAGGTCGCCGGCATGGGCCTCCGCGGCCGTGACGCCGTGGAACGGCGCTACTCTTGGGAAGCCCTGGCGAGCGATTTGGTAGACTTCTATGGTTCGCTCTGCGCCGGACTGCCTTCGGCGGCCGGCTCCCGCGACGATCAAGGAGTGACCGCACCGTGAGCATCGAAGGATTCAGCAACGTCCTCGTCCTCGCCCCGCACACCGACGACGGCGAGTTCGGCTGCGGCGGCACCATGGCGCGCATGATCGAAAGCGGAGTCGCGGTGACCTACGCCGCCTTCTCGACCGCCGCCAAGTCGGTACCCGAGGGCTTTCCCAAGGACGTTCTAAAACACGAAGTCCGCGCCGCCATGTCGCTGCTGGGTATCGACGAAGCCCACTTGAAAGTCTACGACTTCGAGGTCCGCACCTTTCCGCAGATGCGCCAGGAGATCCTCGAGGAGATGATCGTCCTGCAGCAGGAGCTCAAGCCCGACTGCGTGATGATGCCGGCGCTCATCGACCTCCACCAGGACCACAAGACCATCGCCGAGGAGGGTCTGCGCGCCTTCAAGCGCACCACCGTGCTGGCCTACGAGATCCCCTGGAACAACCTCAACTTCTCCCACCAGGCCTACGTGCGGCTTGAGAAACGCCACGTGGACAAGAAAGTCCGGGCGCTGGCCTGCTACGAAAGCCAGGGGCACCGCAACTACACCAACGAGGACTACATCCGCAACGTCGCGCTCACCCGTGGCATCGACGTCGGCCTCGACTTCGCCGAGGTGTTCGAGGTCTACCGCTGGATCCTCTAGCGCCCGGCCCCGCCGCCACCATGCACGCATGACCCTGCCTCCGCTCAAGCTCGTCCTCACCGCCGCTGGCTGCCCCGGCGCGGCGACGCTCATCCGCATGCTCAAGGCCAACGGCGAGCGCGAGATCCGCATCGTCGGCGTCGACGTGCGCGCCGACGCCGTGGGGCGCTTCCTCTGCGACGACTTCGCGACCGTCCCGCCGGGAGCCGGCGACGACTACGTGCCGGCGCTGGCCACCGTGGTCGCGCGCGAGCGCCCGGACGTGCTCTTCGTGCAGTCGTCGGCCGAGGTCGGCCCGGTGGCGCGCTCGCGCGCCACGTTCACCGACCTCGGCGCCCGCGTCCTGGTCGCCGCGCCCGAGGCCGTCGCCCTGTGTGCCGACAAGGCGGCCCTGTACGCGGCGCTGCAGGGCACGACGGTGCCGCAGCCGAAGTCCATCGTACCCGCCTCGCTGGACGAGTTCGTGGCCGCCGCCCGCGACCTCGGCTACCCGGACGCGCCGGTGTGCTTCAAGCCGCCGGTGGCCAAGGGCTCGCGCGGCTTCCACGTTCTGCAGCCGCGCGTCGACGTGGCCCACCAGCTGCTCGCCGAGCGCGGCGGCAGCCTCCCTCTCACGCTCGACGACTTCGTGACCGCCTTCCGTGACCTGCGGCCCTTCCCGCGCCTGCTGCTCATGGAGTTCGTCGAGGGCCCCGAATACACCGTGGACGCGCTCGCCGGCGCAGGTGAGGTCGTCCTGCACCAGACCAAGACACGCGAGGAGATCAGCACCGGCTTGGCCATGGCGTTCAAGACCGTGGACCGCCCCGACCTCGTGCGCGTCTCCGGCGAGATCTGCCGCACCGCGGGCCTGGACTGGTTCGTCAACATCCAGTTCAAGGGCGACAGGCTGCTCGAGGTGAACCCGCGCGTCTCGACCTTCGTGTATCAGGAGGACTTCAACCTCCCGTACCTGGGCATCAAGTACGCGCTGGGCGAGCTGGACCGCGAAGCGGTCGCTCTCGCCCAGGTCGCCGTCCGCCCATCGCGCCGCACGGTGCGCTACTACGACCAGCTGTTCTGGGACGCCTGAGCGCATGCATATCCTCTTCCTGAGCCACTACTTCGTGCCTGAGAACAACGCCCCGGCGGCGCGCGTGCATTCCCTGGCCCGCGAGTGGACCCGCGAGGGACACCGAGTGACCGTGATCACCAGCGCGCCCAACGTACCCACCGGGGTGGTCTACGAGGGGTACCGCAACCGCCTCCGCCAGCAGGAGTGGATCGACGGCATCCGCACAGTGCGTGTGTGGACGTACCTGGCCGCCAATCGCGGCCGTCTGCTCAGGGGCTTCAACTTCTTCTCCTATCTGGTCACGGCCGGGGTGGCCGGGGCGCTGCTGCGCCCGCGCGCCGATGTGGTCATCGCCACGTCGCCACAGTTCTTTGCCGGCTGCGCCGGCGTGCCCGTGAGCCGGGCTCACGGCGCGCCCTTCGTCCTGGAGATACGCGACATCTGGCCGGCATCGATCATGGCCGTCGGCGCGCTCGAGGAAGGACGTGTCATCCACGCGCTCGAGAGACTCGAGCGCGCGCTCTACGACGCCGCCGACCACATCGTCGCCGTGGGCGCCGGCTACCGGCAGCACATCCTCGAACAGGGTGTGCCCGACGCCAAGGTCGAGGTGGTCACCAACGGCGTCGACTCCGACCTGTTCGTGCCGCGCGCGCCGGACGAAGCCCTGCGCGCCAGCCTGGGTCTCAACGGCAAGTACGTGCTGACCTACGCCGGCACCGTGGGAATGGCGCACGGCCTTGACGTCGTGCTGCGCGCCGGGCACCGCCTTCGCGAGAGCGGTCGCGACGATATCGTCCTCCTCGTCGTCGGCGACGGCGCCCGGCGCGCCGAGCTCGAGCAGGCCGTCCGCGACCAGGGCCTGCGCAACGTCGTGTTCACCGGCATGGTGGGACGCGCTCAGCTGCCCGCGTACCTGGCGAGCAGCGACGCCTGCCTCGTGCACATGCGCGACGAGGCGCTGTTCTCCACCGTGCTGCCGTCCAAGATCTTCGAGGACGCCGCGATGGAGAAGCCCATCATCGCCGGGCTGCTCGGCGAGGGGAGCGCCATCATCGAGGCCGCGGACTGCGGCATCGTGTTCCCTCCGGGTGACGACGCCGCGCTGGCGGCGGCCGTTGTACGCCTCGCCGATGACCCCGAAGAGGGCCGCCGGCTCGGCCGCAACGGCCGCCGCTTCGTGCTCGAACACTACGAGCGACGCAGCTTGGCGCACGACTACCTGGCGATCCTCGAGCGGGTCCGCGCCGAGTACGAGGCCAAGGCATGAGGCCCTGCGCAGCCTCGGTGACCTGTTGCTGCCGGCTGGGGTAGGATGTGCCGTGACCCTGACCTGGAGGATCGCATGAGCGCCGATGACACAACCAACGACGTCGGTTCCTGGGTGACCGTGCTGGCCCGCAACTGGTGGGTCATCGCCGGCCTCATCGTGCTGGGCGCCGTCGTCGGAGCCTTGCTCACCCTGACTTCCCCGAAGGTGTACACCGCCACGTCCTCCGTCTACATCGGGCAGACCACGGACGCCAACGGCACTCCCATGGCGGGCCTCAACTCCAACATCAAGGCATCCACCCAGCTCGTCTCCAGCCAGGCGGTGCTCAACGAGGCCGCCAAGCGCGCCGGCATGGGCATCACCGCCGGCCTGCTGCGCCGCGAGGTCACGGTCGAGACGCCGTCACAGGCCATCAAGACGACGACCTCCGCGGTCAACCTCGTCGTCATCAGTGTCACCGACACCAAGAAGGTGCGCGCCGCGGCCGCGGCCAACGCGCTGGCCGAGGTGCTGCTGGAGCGTATCGGCGGCGGCGTGGACGAGAAGATCACCCTGCTCGAGGCGCAGCTGGTCGAGAGCAAGAAAGCCCTCGCCTCCTCGGTCGCCCGCAGCCACGCGGCCCAGCGAGGCCTGACGGCGATCGCCGGCGGCGGCTCGGCCGGCGAGAAGGCCGCCGCTTCGGCACCCTACTTAACCATCGTGCAGGCAGCCGCCACCGAACAGGAAGCCATCCAGCCGTCCATTCAGAAGACCGAGCTGATGCTGCTGACCGCCAAGCAGGTCGAGCAGCCCCGGCTTCTGCACGAAGCGGCAGTCCCCGACTCGCCCAGTGGGCCGGACATGAAGCTCAACGTCGCCGCCGGCGCCCTCGCCGGCCTCGTGATCGGCGTCTTCGTGGCCTTTGCCCGCCAGCGCCTCGCCGGGCGCGGGGCGCCCGAGCAGGCTGCCGGAGCCTGAACGCCCACGGCTCCGCCGGCTCACCGCGCCCGGGACACGCGCACTTCCGGGCGACAGCTGGGCACAGCACGACTTCCTCGCCGCCTACCCGGACTTCGCCGCCGGCATCGCGGCGCCGGCGCCCAGCCGCTAGAGACCGTACGTCCCCGGGCGCCGGTCTCTGAGCGACGGGATCTGCGCGCGCACCTGAGCGACACGCGCCAGGTCCAGATCGGCGACGCAGATGCCGACACCGTCTGGTAGCTCGGCCAGTATGTCGCCCCAAGGGTCGACGATCATGCTGTGACCGTAGCAGTCGCGCCCCGGCAGATGCTCCCCGACCTGGTCGGGCGCGATCACGAAGCACCCGTTCTCGATGGCGCGGGCGCGCAGGAGTGCCTCCCAATGGGCCGCGCCCGTGTGCGCCGTGAAGGCGGCCGGCACGCAGAGCAGCTGCGCGCCGGCAAGCGCCAGCGCCCGGTACAGCTCGGGGAAGCGCAGGTCATAGCAGATGCTGAGGCCGAGCGCCACGGGCCCGACCGGCGCGACGTCGATCTCCGCGGTGACGATCTCCGCGCCCGGTGTCAAATAGCCCGACTCCCGGTACACGGCCGCAGCGGAGACGGCATCAAAGAGATGCACCTTGCGATACGTGGCCAACACAGCGCCGTCCGGCCCGAGGAGCAGTGAGGTGTTGTACACGCGGTCGGGCACCGGCGAGGGCTCGTAGTGCGAGCCGGCGAGCACGAAGATGCCGAACCGAGCCGCCAGCTCCGCCAGGGCGGCGTTGCTCGGCCCGTCCGCCGCCTCGGCGCTCGCCATGATGCCGTCGCGCCGACCCTTGAAGGCCCACGTCTCGGGCAGCGCGACGAACCGTGCTCCCGCGGCGGCGGCCTCTTCGACGAGTCCACCGGCGCTACGCACGTTCTCCGCTGTGTCGGCGCGCGTGTTGAGCTGCACGCAGGCGACGCGCAGGACGGAGGCGCTCATGACGTCGCGCTCCCCGGCGCGGGCCGCTCGGCGGCGACCAGGCAAAGGATCTCCCACACCACCGTCGCGGCCAGAGTGGCGGTGAGATGCGAGCTGTCCAGATCGGGCAGCACCTCCACCACGTCGGCGCCGACGATCTGCAGTCCGCGGCAGGCGCGAAGCAGCGCCAGGGCTTGCATCGAGGTGGGGCCGCCACACTCGGGCGTGCCGGTGCCGGGCGCGTACGCCGGGTCCACGAAGTCGATGTCGAAGGTGAGAAAGGCCTTCCCGCCGGCACGCTCCACCGCGGCCGCCACGGCGCCGTTGCCGAGCTGCGCCAGGTCATCCCACGGCAGCACCTCGAAGCCCATCTCCCGGTCGACGTCGAGCTCGCCGGCGCTGTACCTGCCGCCGCGCATTCCCATCAACGTCGAGCGCCGGGGGTCGATGAGCCCCTCTTCGACGGCACGGCGCACCGCGGTGCCGTGGGTGTACTTCTCGCCGAAGTCCTCATCGACGGTGCCGGTGTGCGCGTCGAAGAGGACCAGGGCGAGCGGGCCGCGCGCTTCAGCTGCGGCCCTCAGCTCAGGCAGCAGCACGCCGTGGTCACCGCCGAATCCGATGGGCACGGCGCCGGCGGCGTGCACCTTGCGCAGCGTCTCGGCCATCTTGTCGTAGGAGCGGTCGGTGAAGCCGGGCACCACCGGCGCGTCGCCGAAGTCGATGGCCGACACCCGGTCGAAGACAGTGACGCGTTGCGCGGGACTGTAGTACGGGCGCAGGGTCAGCGAGCCCTCGCGGATGGCCTTGGGGCCGAAGCGCGCGCCGGCGCGGAAGCTCACGCCGGTGTCGAAGGGCAAGCCCACGAAGGCGACGTCGACCCCTTCCAGATGCAGGGTGTGCGGGAGCCGCAAGAAGGTGGAGATGCCGGCGAACCGGGGTGACTGCTGCGGGTCGGCGGGGCCGTGACCTTTCATGGGCGCCTCCTTCGAAACACACGTCCGTACCACCGTTAGTGTACTGTCTAAACAATTGCCGCACTGTCGTCGATTGCGGCGGCTCCGGATCTTCTGGACACGAGTTTGTGTAGCATCAGTGTCCGAGAGAAAGGTCCGTCATGGCAGAGAAGAACCCACAGCCCGAGAGTCACCTCGTGCCCTTGGGCCCACTTGCTCCGGGGCAGCGCTGGAGCCTCGCGCGCAAGCGTGAGGTGGCGCTGAGGCTGCTGCGCGGAGAGCCGCTCGACGCGCTCTCCCGCGAGCTCGGCGTCGAGGTCTACCGCCTCGAGCGCTGGAAGGACAAGGCGCTCGCCGGCCTCGACGCGGGGCTCAAGGAGCGCGAGGGCGATCCCCTTCAGAGCCAGCTCGACGCCGCCATGCGCCGCATCGGCGAGCTCTCCATGGAGAACGAGCTGCTGCACGCGCGGATCGAGCGTCCCGGCCCTTTGGGCGGGCGGAGGTCGAAGCGCTGAGCGCGGCGGTCTCCATCGCTAGCGGCGTGCCCTACGGCGTGCGGCGCGTGTGCTCCGTCTGGGGCGTGGCCCGCTCGACCTTCTACGCCGCGCCGCCTGGCGCCGAGCCCGCCCGCAGGGGCCCGGCGCCCACGGTCTGCGACGAGGAGCTTCACGCGCTGATCGAGGACGACCTCGCCTGCTCGCCGTTTGCCGGCGAGGGCCACCGCAAGGTCTGGGCGCGCCTGCGCATCTCAGGCGTGCGCACCTCGCGGCGGCGCGTGCTGCGCCTCATGCGCGAGCACGGCCTGCTCTCCCCGCGCCGCGTACGCCGCGGTAAGGCCACGAGCCACGAGGGCCGCGTCACCACCGACGCCCCGGGCCTCATGTGGGGCACCGACGGCACGCGCGTGCTCACCGCCGAAGAGGGCATGTGCTGGGTCTTCGCGGCCGTCGACCACTATAGCTGCGAGGTCGTCGGCCGCCACGTCTGCAAGCGCGGCGATCGCTTCGCCGCTCTGCAGCCCGTCGCGCAGGGGCTGCTCGCACAGTTCGGCGGCGTCACGGCGGACGCCGGACGCGGGCTCTCCCTGCGCATGGACAACGGCACCCAGTACGTCTCCGAGCACTTCCGCAACCAGGTGCGCTTCTGGGGTGTGGAAGCGAGCTACGCCTTCATCGAGCAGCCCCAGACCAACGGCGTCGCGGAGCGCTTCTTCAGGACCCTCAAAGAGCAGATCATCCACGGCCGCGTCTACCGCACGGTGGCCGAGCTGCGCGCCGCCGTCGAGGCCTTCGTCGAGCTCTACAACCGCCAGTGGCTGCCCGAGAAGAACGGCTACCTCAGCCCCTCAGCGACCCGAGAAGCGTGGTACGCTCGAGAGGCTCAGGGGGTCGCCGCGTAAGAACAGTTTCGTGTCCAGGTATCCGCGTCCGGTACAGCACTGTCGTCGATACAATGGGTGCGGCGTATTCCGCACGGGGTCGACGAGCGGGGGAGGACATGTCCACGGATAAGATCCGCATCCTGGTCATCGACGACGACGCCGAGCTCGCGGCCACCGTCGCCGGCGCGCTGGAGACACAGGGCTACGAGGTGTTCACCGCCAACGGCGGTGAGCGAGGCCTCGAGTTGGCGTACACCCACCGCCCGCACCTCGTGCTGCTCGACGTCATGATGCCCGGCATGGACGGCTACCAGGTGTGCCGTGAGTTGCAGTTCGGCTACACCAAGGACATCCCCGTGGTCTTCCTCACCGCCAAAACGCAGCTGGCGCACATGATGGAGGCCAACCGTTCCGGCGCCTCGGCCTACATCACGAAGCCGTTCCGCACCGAGCACCTCCTGCAGACGGTACGCGATGTGCTGCGCGACGCGTCGGTGTACTACGACGAGATCACCGGTCTCCCCACGCTGGCCAACGTGCAGCTCGAGGTCCAACGCATGCTCTTCGACCACAGCCAGCTCGGCATCATCTACGTGACCCTCGACGGCGTACATGCACTCGAGCAGCTGCAAGGCTTCGAGGTCGTGGACGAAGTCTTTCGCCTTATCGGCAAGCGCCTCTTGGAGGCTCGTGGACAGCTCATCCGCAACGAGGATTTCGTCTCCATCTCGAGCCTCGGCAACGCCTTCCTCATCGTCCTGTCGCCGGCCCGGGAGCACAGTTTCATCGCCGACGACGACATGACGGCCATCAAGTGCCGCCTCGAACGGCAACTCCTGGACCACCTGGAGGAGGAGCTCGAGAACCAGCTTCTCACCAAGATCGGCCTGTACGTGGGCTACGCGCGGCTTTCGCAGTCGCCCAAAGTGCGCTTCCGACGCGCCCTGCTCGAATCCATCAACGAGGCCACGCGCGGCATCCAGAACGAGCGCAACGAAACGCGGCACCGCTTGCGCGCAGAGTTCGACCAGGTGATCGAGAGCGGACAGGTCACTTGCGTCTATCAGCCCATCGTCAAGCTCGACGACTTCTCCGTGCTGGGCTATGAGCTGCTCGCCCGCGGCCCCATGAACAGTGAGCTGCACCGGCCCGACGCTCTCTTCGAGGTCGCGCGCGACGAGAACCGCGTGCCCGAGCTTGACCGCCTGTGCCGCATGACGGCCGCGCGCGGGAGCGCTACGCTTCCGCCGCAGTATCTGCGCTTCATCAACACGGAGCCGCTCAACCTGTTCTTCCACTCCCACAGCAACCTGTTCGTACAGGAGTTCGTCGATGCCACTCCCGAGGATCTGCGCGGCCTGACCGTGGTGGAGATCACCGAGCACAGCGTCATCGACGACTTCGCGCACATGCGAGACGTGGTCCGGCGGCTGCGCGAGCAGGGCTTCCGCATCGCCGTCGACGACGCCGGCGCCGGCTACTCGGGCCTCCAGACCATGGTCGAGATCGAGCCCGACTTCATCAAGCTCGATATCAGCCTCACACGCCACATCGAGACCTCGCACGTCAAGCAGAAGCTCGTCAGCACCCTGCGGGACTTCTCCCGAGAGGCCAGCATCACCCTGGTCGCCGAAGGCATCGAGACCCACGAACAGCTCGATGCTCTCGTCGGACTCGGCATCCCTTACGGGCAGGGCTTTCTCTTCGCCCACCCGGGGTCGCCCTACCCGCTGCAGGACACCATACTGCCGCAGGGCGCCCTTCCCGGCGCCGCAGCCGCCGGGAAGGGCGCCTTCGCCGGCTGAGCGCCCGACACTCCTGCTCTTGCGCTCTAACGCACCCGTCGTGGTACAATGCCGCCCACGATGACGAGCCCCGACGCCAACAGCCGCAGTACCTCGCGCCCCCGGCGTCGCTGGCTCTGGCGCGCCTAGCGCGCCCATCTTCGACACCTCGCGCGGGCGCCGCCCGCACCCCGACCACACCACCGTGGTCGCCCCACTTCCAGAACCGAGAGATACCGTACAACGCACGACATCGTGTTCCCTTATCCGAGAGGAGGTGCGTCATGACAACGAAGAAGTTCGTCCTTGACGAGGAGAGGATCCCCAAGGCCTGGTACAACATCGTGGCCGACCTCCCCGTACCGCCGGCGCCGCCGCTGCACCCGGGCACACTGCAGCCTGCCGGCCCCGACGACCTGGCGCCGATCTTCCCGCCCAGCATCGTCGCCCAGGAGGTCGCGAGCGAGCGCTACATCGAGATCCCCGACGAGATCCGCGAGATCTACAGGATCTGGAGGCCCTCGCCGCTCATCCGCGCCACCGGCCTCGAGAAGGCGCTGGGTACGCCGGCCAAGATATTCTACAAGCACGAAGGCGTCAGCCCGGCCGGCTCGCACAAGTGCAACACCGCCGTGGCGCAGGCCTACTACAACAAGCTCGACGGCACCACGCGCCTGGCCACCGAGACCGGCGCCGGCCAGTGGGGCAGCGCCCTCAGCATGGCCTGCCAGATGTTCGGCCTCGAGTGCATGGTCTACATGGTCAAGGTGAGCTATCACCAGAAGCCGTACCGGCGCAGCATGATGCAGCTCTGGGGCGGCACCGTGATCCCCAGCCCCAGCGACCAGACCAACGCCGGCCGTGCCGTGCTGGCCGAGGACCCGGAGTCACTGGGCAGCCTCGGCATCGCCATCAGCGAGGCCGTGGAAGACGCGGTGACGCACCCCGGCTCCAAGTACGCCCTGGGCAGCGTGACCAACCACGTGCTGCTGCACCAGACGATCATCGGCGAAGAGGCCATCCTGCAGGCCCAGGACGCCGACGCCTACCCCGACGTCGTCATCGGCTGCGTGGGCGGTGGCTCGAGCTTCGGGGGCCTGGCCTTTCCCTTCCTGCGCGAGAACCTCGCCGGCAAGACGAACACGCGCCTGGTCGCGGTTGAGCCGACCGCCTGCCCGTCCCTCACCAAGGGTCAGTTCCGCTACGACTTCGGCGACGAGGCCCAGACCACGCCGCTGTTCAAGATGTACACGCTGGGCCACGACTACATGCCGCCCGGCATCCACGCCGGCGGCCTGCGCTACCACGCCATGGCCCCGCTGATCAGCCACGTGTACGACCTGGGGCTGCTCGAGGCCGTGTCCGTGCCCCAGACCAAGGTCTTCGAGGCGGCGCAGCTCTTCGCCCAGACGGAGGCCGTCGTGCCGGCCCCCGAGAGCGCCCACGCCATCCTCGTAGCCGTCAACGAGGCCCTCAAGGCCAAGGAAGAGGGCGTGAGCAGGAACATCATGTTCAACCTCACCGGCCACGGTCTGCTCGACCTCGGCTCATACGACGCCTACCTCAGCGGCAAGCTCGAGGACTACGACCACCCCGAGGAGGCGATTGCCGCGTCGCTCGCCAAGCTCCCCAAGGTGGACTGAGGCAAGGCGCGCGCCCGCGAGGACGCATGCACACTGAAGATCGTCGGAGGGCGGCCGCACGGCCGCCCTCCGCGCGTCGTCGGGCACACGGCCACATGTCGCCCACGGGCCTTCCTGCTCGAGTTAGCGGCACGCCCCGCTCCTCGTCTCACGATCCCATGTGCCGAAAGGAGGCCGACAGGATGGATGCGCACGCGGAGTCCGCCTCCGTCCCTACAGATACTGCTATCGTCGTCGGCCTGTCGGGCGCCGCGGGTCTGCGCCCGGCCCTCACCGCACGGCGCTCTCTGGATGAGCTGCTCGACAAGCGCACGCAGATGGCTGCAGCCGAGGTTGCCGGCGCCGCCACGCCCTGAACCCGCCGGGGCACGGCCGCCGAGCTCCTGGCGGCGGCCGGGGACTGCCCGTACCCGGCGATCGTCAAGCCGGCGTTATCCCATCTCGGCGTCAGGGCGCTGGGCGCCAAGGCGCTGCGCTACGCCGACGCGGAGGAGTGGCGCGCGATCCTGGGCGGCATCGAGGGCATCGAGGTACTGCTGCAGGAATAAGTGCCGGGGGGTGACGACGAGCTGTGCACGGCGGGGGTGTTCGTCTGCGAGGGCGGGCACCTCGCGTTCACCGGTCGCAAGGTGAAGCAGCATCCACCCGGGCTGGGGATCGCGAGCCTGGCCGAGACCGTGGACGAGCCGGGCCTGATACCCGGCAGCGTGGCGCTGCTACGCGAGCTCGGCCACGAGGGCGTCTCTCAAGTGGAGTACAAGCGCGACCATCGGGACGGCAGCTACCGGCTCATGGAGGCGAACTTCCGACCCTGGACGTGGATCGGACTGGCCACCGCCTGTGGCACGAACCTGCCCCTGGCGGCACACCGCTGGGCGCTCGGCGAGGAGGCTTGGCCGGGAATCGTCGCGCGGGCTGCCGCCGCGGGAGCGCGAGAGCGGTGAGCGGCTGCCGAGCCACGCCGTTGGGTGTGGCTGGTGCCGGAGGTCCGCTACGCGAACTGCGTCAAGGCGTGACGCCGCAGCTGGAACAGTGGCGGGGCATACGAGCCGAGGCGTCTTTCTCGCGCAACGATCCCTCGCCGTTCCTGCAGCTGTTCAGGGGCGGCGGCGGCGAACGCGCACGGAGACGTGGCGCCGCGACGCGCGGAGCCGCGCGGGGCGGCTAGCGTGTCTGCGGCAGGGAGACCGTGAACAGGGCCCCTCCCTCGGGGCGGTCGGCGGCTTCGATGACTCCGCCCTGGGCCTCCACGAGGCCGCGGGCGATAGCCAAGCCGAGACCGAGGCCTTGGGTGCCGCGCGCCGTCTGGGAGCGGAAGAAACGGTCGAAGACGAAAGGCAGGTCGACCGGCTCTATCCCGGGACCGCTGTCGGCCACAGTGAGGTGCGCCCATGAGCCGGCGGCCGCGACGGCCAGCATCACGCGGCCGCCCTCCGGCGTGAACTTGAGCGCGTTGTCGAGGAGGTTCGCCACGACCTGCAGCAGGCGGTCGCCGTCGGCCTTCACCGTGACCGGCGACAGCTCTCCGACGAGCGCCACACCCTTTGCCTGGAAAGCGCTCTCGGCGCGCTTCATCGCGTCGCGGGCCACGCCGGCAAGGTCGAGTGACTCATGCTCGACACCGACGTCTTCGCTCTCCAGCTCGTTGAGGCTGCGCAGGGCGCCGAGCAGGCGCCCCAGGTGCTCGACTTCGGCACCTATCACGCGCAGGTTCTCCGGCGTAGCCGGCAGCACGCCGTCCTCCAAAGCCTCGATGCGCGTCTGTATGGTGGCCAGCGGTGTGCGCAGCTCGTGCGACAGGTCGGCGGTCATGTCGCGCCGCCACTGCTCGTCGCGGGCCAACCTGTCGGCCATGGCGTTGAACGCGGTGGCAAGGGCGCTCACCTCATCGTCGCCGCGCGGGGCCACGCGCACATAGAGGTTGCCGCCGGCCACATCTTCGGCCGCGTCCGTGAGCTCCTCGAGCGGACCGGTGATGCGGCGACTCACGAGCAGGCTGATGAGGAATGCCAGCACCGCAGCCACGAGGGCCGCGATGACGAGGTTGCGGGTGAGAGCGCTCTGATAGGTGGACTCAGCCCCGGCGCGCGCGTTGCGCAAGGCGTAGACCTCAGCCGTGGCGACCTTCTGCCCCCCCACGACGACGGGATAGCTCTGCACCTCGAAGCGGGCGGGGTCGAGCGTCGCGGCTCGCGCTGCCGGCGAAGCGCTCACCCCGCCGGCGGGGCCGCTGCCGGCGCCCGCCATCCCGGTACCGGCGCCACCCATCATCCCGCGGTCACCCATCATGCCGCGGCCCATGTGTAGGCCCTGGACGGTGAACAGCAGCTTGCCCTGGGGCGAATACACGGCCACGTCGACGTTGTTGAGGCGCGCCACCTGGCTGAGTGCGTAGATCGCCGAGGCGTCCCAGCCGTCCGGCGCCCGATACGTCTGGGTCAGGCCGCTCACCACCGCCGCGTTACGGCTGTTCTGGACCTGAGCCAAGTAGCTGTCGAAGCGCCGGCCGCCGACCACGAAGACGATGACCGCGACCACGGCGATGGCCAGCAGGGCCACCAGCGCATGGGTCAAGGCGAGCCGGAGACGGAGACCACGCTTCATCGCTGATCCTCCGCGAACGCATAGCCGCGGCCGTACACCGTCAGGATGAGCTGTGGCGCCCGTGCGTCCTCGCCGAGCTTGTGGCGCAGATTCTTGACGTGAGCGTCGATGGTGCGTTCGTATCCCTCGAACCCGTAGCCCTGCACCTTGCCGACGAGCTCGAACCGCGTGTACACGCGGCCCGGAAAGCGGGCGAGGGTCTGGAGCAGGCGGAATTCCGACTCGGTGAGGTCGTCGACCCCTCGACCGTCCAGGGTAACGCGCCGACGGGCGCTGTCGACGACAAGCCGCCCACCCGCGCGCTCGAGCACGTCGGCCTGCGGCTCATTGTCGCTGCGCGCCCGGCGCAGCAGAGCGCGCACGCGGGCCGTGAGTTCGCGCGGACTGAACGGCTTGGTGAGATAGTCATCAGCGCCCAGCTCGAGACCGCGCACCAGGTCTCCCTCGCCGTCTTTGGCGGTGAGCATGATGATCGGCACATCGGAGCCGGCGCGGATGCGCCGGCATACTTCCTCGCCCGAGATGCCGGGCAGACCGAGGTCGAGCACCACCAGGTCGGGGCGGCGACGGGAGAAGTCGTCGAGGGCATCCTCGCCCGTCGCCGCTCGGGCCACCATGTGGCCCTCGCGCTCGAGGTAGCTCTGCACCACTTCCGCTATGCGCGTCTCGTCCTCGACGACCAGGATGCGGATGGGGCTGCCCATGGATCCATCTTACCCCGTCATGCGCGGCCGCCTCCCGCCAGGCCGGGGGCGAAGGCCATCTGATAGGATGCACGCCACGTCCGAGGAGGTCCCCCCTGCCCAATCTGAAGGTGTATCGCGCTGCCTGGGTCGTCGCGCTCGTCCTCGTCGTCATCGCCCTCTTCACGCTTGGGCGACCCGACACCCCGAAGCTCAGTGACGAGCCCGTATCGTTCGACGGAGCGCGCGCCGCGGCCGACCTGCGCACGATCGTGAAGGACTATCCCCAGCGCGTCGCCGGCTCCGACCCGGACAACCGCTGCGGCCTGTGGCTGATGCAGCAGTTCAAGCAGGCCGGCCTGGAGACACATATCGAGGGTTTCCCGGCGTCGGTCAACGGCAAGGATGTCGCGCTGCAGAACGTCTACGCCGTCTCCCGTGGCGAGTCGCCGGGCGCCATCCTCCTCATCGCCAACCGCGATGTACCCCCGCTGGCCACGCAGGGCGCCAACGACAACGCCTCGGGAACCGCCGCCCTGGCCGAACTGGCGCGCGCGTTCACGGTCACCGCGCACGACCACACCATCATCTTCCTGAGCACCAGCGGCGACGCATTCGGCGCCCTGGGCGCGAGACGCTTCCTGGAGGAGCACCAGACCAACGACCTGTCTGCCGTGATCGCGCTTCGCGAGATGGCGACGCGCGACTTCGCCGGCATCGGCGTCGACGGCTGGAGCCCGGCGGCAAAGACGTCGCCGCCCTGGCTGTGGCTGCTCACCGCACCCGCGGCGCGGGTCACCGCCAACAGCGACGCGCTGCTGCCCAGCGTGCCCGTGCAGGCGACGCGCCTGGCCGTGCCGAACAGCTCGGGCAGCCAGGGGCCGTTCGTCGCCGCCGGCATCCCCGGCATCACCGTCACAGCGGCAGGATCGAAGGCGCCGGTGCAGAGCGACACCCTGGACACCACATCTACGGAGACGCTCACGAAGACCGGCTCCATCGTGCAGGCCATGGTGATGGCGATCGACGGCACCACCAGCCCAGGCGCGCGCAGTGGCCGCACCATCTTCCTCACGCGCCAGCGCACCCTGCCCGGCGGCTCCCTGGCCCTCATCCTCGCCGCGCTGCTCGTGCCATTGGTGGCCGTGAGCGTCGACCTGTTCGCGCACTGCCGGCGGGCGCACATATCGCTGCGCCCCGCTGCACTGCGCTCCGCTCTGCATCTCGCCCCTTGGCTGGTACTGCTCGCCATCGTCTATCTGGCCAACCTCACCGGCCAGCTGCCGCACAGTCCGGGAGCGATCCTTCCGCCGGACTCGCGCATCGTCGACAGCCCGCGGTACCTGCGAGTCGTCGTTCTACTGGCGCTCCTCCTGTTCGCCTACGGCTACGCGGTGGCGGTGGGGCGGCGGCTGGAGCGACGAGTGGCCACCGACCCACGGGCGACGATCTTCGTGTCGCACGGGATACTGGTGGCCGTCGCCCTCCTGACGCTGCTGATCAACCCCATGTCCGTGCTGCTCGTGCTTCCGGCGGCAGTGCTGTGGCCCATGGCGCGACCCGGCGGCTGGGCACGGTCCATCTTGCCGGCGTACCTGGGACTCGCGATGATCCCCCTCGTGCTGGTCTACTACGCGTCGCTTCTCGGTATCGGCTGGAAGGTGTGGTGGTACTTCTTCCTGCTCCTCGAGGACCGCACCGTCCCGACGTCCGTCGTGCTGCTCGCCGCGCTCTTCGTTTCAACGGCCGGCGTCCTCGCGCACGCCCTGCACGAACGCGGGCTGGCGCCCGGCGCCTTGACGTGGCCGGCCGTCGACCGCCGCGGATCCGACCGCCCGAGCGACGCGGAGTGGTCGGCCGTGACCGACGTGAAGCCGGCGCGCGCGCACCGCAGGCCGAGGGGGCAACGCCGCAAGCGGGACGAGCGGTGACCGAGAGCACGGGGTCCGCCGAGACGACAACGGGGGCGGGCGCCTGCCGGCGCCCGCCCCCGTTGTCCTAGCACGGTCGGTCAGCCCTCTGCCGCCTCAGTAGTCCTCCTGCGAGAGCGACTCGTCGATGGTCGTGTCGATCTCCGGCCCCAGATCCACCTCGTCACCCTTGGGCAGCGGCTTGTCACCGCTGTCGTTGCGGAGCAGCGCGGCCTCACCGCTCATCATGGCGTCGAATGCCTTGGCCTTGAGGCGGGCACGAGTCTCCTCGATGCGCCGGCGCATCTCGGCCTGATCGATGGCACCCCCCTCACGAGCAGCCGGTTGCGCGTCGCCGGCCGGCTCGTCGACAGGCTCGGCGACGGGCTCAGCCTCGGCGACAGGCTCGGCGACGACCTCTTCGGCGGCAGGCTCCTCGGCGACGACCTCTTCGGCGACAGGCTCCTCGGCGACAGGCTCCTCGGCGACGGCCTCTTCGGCGACAGGCTCCTCGGCGACGGCCTCTTCAGCGACTTCGGCGACGGGCTCTTCGACGGCCTCGGGTTCGGCGACGGCCTCTTCGGCGACTTCGGCGACTTCGGCGACGGGCTCTGCCTCGGCGGCAGGCTCTTCGTCCGAGCCCTTATCTTGCCAGACCTCCCAGGCGCGAGGCGCTTCGGGTGGCGTTTCTTCGACCACGGGCTCGACGGTGGGCTCCGCTTCTGCAGCGGGCTCCTCGTACACCGGGCCCTCGAACACCTCCGATGGCGCAGCGGGTTCCTCGGCCGCCACTTCGGGCTCCGGAGCGACCTCTTCGGTGACCTCATCGGCGACGGGTTCAGCGATCGGCTCCGGCTCAGCGACAACCGCTTCGGCGACGGGCTCCTCGGCGACCTCTTCGGCAGGCTCCTCGGCAGCGACCGGTGTCTCTGTGTCGGCAAGCGCGAACGGCTCGGCGATATCGGTCTCGATGGCGGAGCGCGTCTCTTCGATGCGCGCCCGCAAGTCCTCCGCGGGCGGCTCCTCGGCGGCCTCCTCGACGGCGACTTCAGGCTCGGCGAAGGTGACGGTATCGGTTACCACCACCGTATCCTCGACCAACCCCTCGTCGGTCACGGCCACCGTCTCTGCGACAGTCACCGATTCTTCGACGACCGTGGGCTCCGTGACCGCGGTCGCGGGACCCACGCCCCACTCACGTTCCCCCTCCGGCACGGGGTAGTCATCCGGTGCCGGTGGCAGGAGCTTGCTGGTAGCACCTCCGGCCAGCTCTTGGCGCAACTCGCGTCCGCTCTTGGGCGCAAACAGCATGGCTATCGCCGCCCCAACAGTGAGCCCAAGCAGAAACCTCATAAGCCGCTTCATCGCTGCCTCCTTGACCGCCGTCCCGCGTCTTGCCAGCCGCACGGGCGCGCGAAGCCGGCTACATGTACTTCGGAAGAAACGAGCCCGGACTTTACTAGTCTACAGCCCTGTATACGGTTTGCCAGTGGGCAAACCTGCAAGCCGGGTCTCAGGCGAGACGCTGTACGCTGACGCGCCCATCCTCGGAGGCCTCCAGCAACACCACCCAGGTAGCCCCGTACCGTTCCGTGACCTGTGCCGCGGCCTCGGCCAGGGCGGCGCTCACTTCCTTGCCCAAGAAGGCCATCATGGGCAGCATCGGCCGGTGTTCGATCTGCACGCGCACGCCCTCCTCGGACTGCTTGAGAAGGATGGGCTCGGCGCTGAGTCCGCGTAGTTGCTCGACACCGGCGTCCGACAACTCGATCACCCCGCGAGCGCCGACGACGATGGTGGCCGGCGCCTCGAGATCCTGCTTCACGTTGCGTGCGTACCGCCACAGGATCAGGAGCCCGATGAGCGCCGCGAACAAGAACACCATGACGGCGATGTAGCCGCTACTCATCACGCTCTCCGCGGTGCATCCTGCCGGCCTCCCCGGGCGCCGCCCGCCGCTTGTCTTCTTCGAGACGGGCCGCCATGTCGCGCTCCACCCCGCGTATCGGCTGATAGTACAGCCGTCCCGAGAGCCGGTCGGGCAGGTACTGCTGGTCCACCCAGCCGCCGGCCGCGTGCGGGTATCTATACCCCACGCCGTGGCCGAGTTCCTTCGCTCCACTGTAGCTGGCATCGCGCAGATGTGCCGGCGGCGGCTGGTTGCCCTCGCGCTTGACGTCGTCCAGCGCCGCGTCGATGGCCGTGTACGCGGCATTGCTCTTGGGCGCCAGAGCCAGGTAGGTCGCCGCCTGGCTGAGGTTGATGCGGCACTCGGGCAGGCCCACGAACTCCACGGCCCGCGAGGCCGCGATCGCCACCTGCAGCGCCTGCGGGTCGGCGTTGCCCACGTCCTCGCTGGCGAAGACGATCATGCGCCGGGCGATGAACTTGGGGTCCTCGCCGCCGGCCAGCATGGATGCCATGTAGTAGACGGCAGCATCCGCGTCGCTGCCTCGCATGGACTTGATGAACGCCGAGATCGTGTCGTAGTGCGAGTCCTCGCGATCGTAAGAGACAGGGCTCTTCTGGGCGGCGTCGCGAAGATCGTCCACGGTAAGAGCGACGGCCGCTTGGGCGCCGGCGGCGCGCGAGCGCCAGGCCGTCTCGAGAGCATTGAGCGCCACGCGCGCGTCGCCACGCGAGATCTCGGCCAGGAACGCCGGAGCGTCGTCGCTCAGAGTCAAACCCTTGCCGCCCAGGCCGCGCTCGGCGTCGCCCAGCGCGGCCGCGACCACGTGCTCGACCAGTTCGGGGGCGAGCGGTTCGAAGCGGTACAGCTGGCAGCGACTGATGAGCGCCGAGTTGACCTCGAAGTAGGGGTTCTCGGTGGTCGCGCCGATGAGCGTCACGACGCCGTCTTCGATCGCCGGCAGCAGGGCGTCCTGCTGTGCCTTGTTGAAGCGGTGGATCTCGTCGATCAAGAGAATGGTGCGCGCCGCGCTGAGGGCGCGCGCTTCGCGCGCGCCCTTGATGGCGGCGCGAACGTCGGCCGTGCCCGAGTTGACCGCCGAGAGCTGCACCAGACGGGCGCCGGTCTCGGCGGCGATGAGCCGCGCCAGCGTGGTCTTGCCGCACCCCGGCGGCCCGAAGAAGATCATGCTGTACAGCTCGCCGCCCTCGACCGCCGCGCGCAGCACGGTCCCGGGCCCGACGATGTGCTCCTGTCCGACGAACTCCGCCAGGCCTCGCGGCCGCATGCGCGCCGCCAGCGGCGCCTCGGCCGCGACCTGCTCGTCGCTCATCGAGAAGAGGTCCATAGATTCAGTCTAGTGCTTGTCGGCGGCCATCGCACGGCCGCGCGCGAGCAGGTTTCTGCTACTATCGGTCGGTATGCGGAAGGTGCTTGTCTTGAACACCACCTACGAGCCGCTCAACGTGTGCAGCGTGCGGCGTGCTCTGGTGCTCCTGTTCAAGGACAAAGCAGAGGTGCTGGAGCAGTCCGGCGCGGCCTTCCGCAGCGAACGCGCCACCTACGAGCTTCCCCACGTCATCCGCCTGCGCAGTTACGTGAACGTGCCCCACCGCAGCGGCGCGTCGCGCATCTCGCGCCGCGCCGTCTTTGCCCGCGACCGCCACCACTGCCAGTATTGCGGCAGCAATCGTCACCTCACCGTCGATCACGTGGTGCCGCGCTCCAAGGGCGGCCCCGATACGTGGGACAACCTCGTCACCTCGTGCGCCCCCTGCAACCGCAAGAAGGCCGATCGGCCGCCGCATCTGGCCGGCCTGCGCCTGGCGCGAAAGCCGCGCCCCCCGGCGCCGGCAGCGTTCGTCTTCATGCACGTCGACCATATCCACGAGAGCTGGCGGCCGTACCTCAGCTACGCGTCCTGAGGCGTGCGCCACAAGTGGCGCATCCATGACAGCCTCACGCCGCGATCAGCCCTCTATCTCCGTCCGCGCGCCACGACGGCGCATGAGCAGGACGACGACGATGATGATGATCACGACCGCCGCCACGACGACGACGATCAGGGCGGTGTTGGAGCTGGTCGTCTCGGCAGTGGCGGCGCCGGGGTGCACGGCGAGGTAGGTGTCGGGCTCCGTGTTGTACCACCAGGCGCCCTTGTTCTGGTTGGCGCGCACCCAGCCGGTCCACGCACCGGTGTTCGCCGTCTCCAGGTCGAGCGGGTACACGAGCGGGATGTACGGCGACTCGTCGTAGACGATCTGCTGCATCTGGTGCACCAGGTCGATGCGCTTCTGCAGGTCGAGCTCCGTCTGCTGCTGGAGGAAGAGGTTGTCGTACTCCTGGTTCGACCAGTTGCAGTCGCTCCAGCTCTCGATCTGCCCGGTGGTCAGGATCGAGAGGATGAAGTTGGGGTCGACGTCGCCGCCCCAGCCCCAGATGGCCATATCGAAGTCGGGGGCGAACGAACCGTCGCCGGCGTACGCGAACTCCTTGTCGGTGAGGGCGCCGTCGTCGATCACCGAGTACTCGATGTCGAGACCGATGTCCTTGAACCAGCCGGTGATAAGCTTGCCGCAGTTCTGGCTCTGGATGGACTCGGCGCGCGCATCCAGGCGCAGCTTGATGGGCTTGCCCTTGTAGTCACGGATGCCGTCGCCGTCGGTGTCCCTGTAACCGGCCGCGTCGAGCGCCGCCTTGGCCTTCTCGAGGTCGAAGGAGTACGCCTGGTCCGCCGGCGGCGTCCAGTGGTAGTCGGCGACATCCGGGTAGTAGTCGCGGGTGAGGATCGTGTCGGCGGGCGCCGCGTCGCCGTTGTAGCCGATGGCGACGATCTTTTCCTTGTCGACCGCCCACTGGAGGGCCTGGCGGAACTTCGCGTCGGTGAGCACCGGGTTCCCGGTCGACTTGGGGTACGTCTTCTTGTCGGCGCAGTTGAAGTTGAGCTGATCGAAGCCGATGGTGACAGCACGGATCGACTTAAGATCCGGCTCGTTGTCGAGCGGGGCGAACTGGGCGGCCGGGATGTTCCACGCGCTCTGAATGGCGCCGGTCTTGAGGTCCTGCGTCATGGTGTCCGCGTTCTGGTAGGTCTGGAAGATGACCACGTCGACCTTGGGTGCACCCTTCCAGTAATCCTTGTTGGCGACCATGCGCACGTACGAACCCTTCTTGACCTCGACGGTCTGGAAGGGTCCGGAGCCGACAATCGGCGGCGGGTTCTTGAAGCTCTTCTCGGCGTCGGCCGCCGAGATCTTGCTCCAGATGTGCTCGGGCAGGATGGGGATCCAGAGCCCGAGCATGTTCGCCTTGGGCTTGCTGCAGGTGAACACCACCGTCGTGTCGTTGGTGGCCTCCACCTTGGTGATGAACTTCACGTAGTCGATGAAGAGGCCCATCTTGTTGTCGATCACGTAGTTGTACGTGAAGGCGACGTCCGCTGCGGTGAGCGGCTCGCCGTCCTGCCACTTGGCCTTGTCGGTGATCGTGAACGTCCAGACCTTGCCGTTGGGCGAGGTCTCCCAGGCACTGGCGAGACCGACGCCGGGCACGTTCGCCATGTCGTTGGCGCGGAAGCCCACGAGCAGGTCGTAGTTGATCGCCCAGACCTCGTAAGACGACGACTCGAAGCCGATGAACGGGTTGAGGCTGTCGGGGTCGTTGGTCCAGCCGAGATGCAACGTGGTCTTGCCGGCGGCCGGTGACGGACTGTCGCTGCCGGCCAGCGCGGAACCGAGACCCCAGAGCAGACCGGCGACCAGCACGACGGCGAGCGCAAGAACAAGCGTTCGCGGTCGGCCGTACCTCGGATTGGCTCTCACATCGGCTCCTTCCTGTACCCCTGTAGTGATCTGCGAGCGGCGCCGGGAAGTGAGACGGAGTGGTGCGCCGGCAGCCGCCGGCGCGGGACCGTGCGAGCAGTGACCTCGCGGTCGCTGCGACGCGATCGACTCCCCGGGTTGACCGAACTCGCACACAGATTCAACCACGAATGCGGCCGCGAGGCCAGTGGAACGAGGTGCTATACTCCGCCGCGTGATCATCGACGCGAGCAAAGAACCCCGCCTGCAGTTCGACGACGCCGAGCCGTTCCGCATCGACAGCGCCGAGGTGACGCGCGACCTGGAGCGCTCGACGCTCACGAACATCACGCTCAACGGCGACCCGTATCGGCTGCCCGTGGGCGCGCGCGTCACGCTTTGGGCCGGGCCCAACGTCGTCTTCGTCGGGAAGGCCGTCGACGAGCACAACGTGCTCGACCTGCTCTCCACCGAGAGCGATGACGAGCTCAGCGACGACGAGACGATCTAGGACCGGCGCCGGGAAGGACGGCTGATGAAAGGTCTCGTCCTCAGCGGCGGCGCCGGCACCCGCCTGCGACCCATCACCCACACCTCGGCCAAGCAGCTCGTGCCGGTGGCCAACAAGCCGGTGCTCTTCTACGGCCTCGAGGCGATGCGCGCCGCCGGCATCACCGAAGTGGGCATCGTGGTCGGCGACACGCGCGCCGAGATCGAGGCCGCGGTCGGCGACGGCTCGCGCTTCGGCCTCGCGGTCACCTACATCCCGCAGGAGGCGCCGCTGGGCCTCGCCCACGCGGTGCTCATCGCCGAGGCCTTTCTCGGCGCCGAGCCCTTCGTCATGTACCTCGGCGACAACCTGCTCAAAGAGGGCATCGCGCCGTTCGTGCACGCCTTCGAGCAGAGCGCGCCGGACGCGCTGATCCTGCTGCAGAAGGTCAAGGATCCCGGCGAGTACGGCATCGCCGAGCTGCAGGACGGGCGCGTCGTGCAGCTCGTCGAGAAGCCGGCGGAGCCGAAGAGCGACCTCGCCCTGGTGGGCGTGTACCTCTTCACGCCGGTCGTCTTCGAGAGCGTGAAGGCCATCGCGCCCAGCGCCCGCGGCGAACTCGAGATCACCGACGCCATCCAGCACATGATCGACCGCGGCCTGCGCGTGGAGCCGCACACGGTCACCGGCTGGTGGAAGGACACCGGCAAGCTGGAGGACATGCTCGAGGCCAACCGGCTCATCCTGAGCACTATCGAGCGCGACGTGCGCGGCGAGGTGGTCGAGAGCACCGTCGAGGGACCGGTGCAGATCGGCGACGGCAGCCGCCTCGAGCGCTGCACGGTTCGCGGACCAGTGGTCATCGGCGCCGGCTGCCGCCTCAGCGACACCTTCATCGGGCCCTACACGGCTATCAGCGACGGGGTGGTCGTCGAGCAGGCCGAGATCGAGCACTCCATCGTGCTCGAGAACAGCCGCATCTGCCGCCTGGGGGCGCGCATGGCCGACAGCCTCATCGGGCGCGACTGCGTGATCGCCCACAGCGAGGCGCTGCCCGTCGCCTACCGCTTCATGGTCGGCGACTCCAGCCAGATCGGCATCCTGTGAGCGTAGGGGGGCGGGTGGCGACGAGCGGCGGCGCGACCGGCGGAGGAGGCATCACATGATCCACGGCGTCATGACCAAGAAGCTCAAGGTGATCCCCGACGAGCGCGGCCACCTGATGGAGTGTCTGCGCAACGACGATGAGCTCTTCATCGAGTTCGGCCAGTTCTACATGACGACCACTCTTCCCGGTGTGGTCAAAGGCTGGCACCTGCACGACGCGCAGTACGACAACATCGTCTGCGTCAAGGGCATGATCAAGCTCGTGCTGTTCGACGGCCGCGGAGCCGAAGGCGACGCGGCCGCGCCCGGGCAGGAGCAGTCGCCGACGGCCGGGCAGATCGACCAGTTCTTCCTCGGCGAGCACAACCCGCTGCTGGTGCGCGTGCCGCCGGGACTCTGGCACGGCTGGAAGTGCGTCAGCCCCGAGGAGGCGTACATCGTCAACGCCCCGACCGAGGTCTACAAGTACGACGCGCCGGACCAGGTCGAGCTGCCGCACGACAGCCCGGCGATCCCCTACGACTGGGGCGTCAAGCTGCGCTAGGCGCGGCCGGCGAAGCTGCATGCCACGCTGGTTCGTCACCGGTGCCGGAGGCCAGCTGGCCACGGCGTTCACCCGCGTCCTCGAGGGCGAGGTCTTCCTGAGCCGCGAGGACGCGCTCGACATCCGCGACGCGGATGCCGTCCACGCGGCTGTCCACGGCTTCGCCCCCGACGTGATCCTGCACACCGCCGCCTACACGAACGTGGACGGGGCCGAAGGCGATCCCGCGACTGCCGAGGCGGTCAACGTGCTGGGCACGCGCAATCTGGTGCAAGCCGTGCGCGGCACGCACACGGTCCTCGTGTACTTCAGCACCGACTACGTGTTCGACGGGAGCAAGGACAGCCCGTATGTGGAGACCGACACGCCGCGGCCGCTGAACGTCTACGGGCGCACCAAGCTGGCCGGCGAGCAGGAGGTCCTGAGCTGGGTGCGCGGCATGGTCGTGCGCACCTCCTGGCTGTTCAGCGAGACCGGGACCAACTTCGTCAAGACGATCCTCGGCGCCGCCAGGAGCAAGGCGGGGACCGGCGAGCCGCTGCGCGTCGTCGACGACCAGGTCGGCTCCCCGACCTACGCCGGCCATCTCGCGGCGGCCGTCGACGAGGCCCTGCGCCTGGGCGTGAGCCCCGGCCTCTACCACCTCGCCGGCGGTGGCTACTGCAGCTGGTGCGAACTCGCGCGCGAGGTGGTGACGCTCGCCGGCCTCCAAGTACCGGTCGAGCCGATCAGCACCGCCGAAGCGGGCCGGCCGGCTCCCCGGCCGGCCTTCACGGCGCTCGCTAGCGAGCGGCCCATCCCGCGCCTGCCCAGCTGGGGGGACGGGGTGGCCGAGGCCGTCGACAGGCTCATCCCGCTCGGGTAGGCTCAGGCCAGCCAAGGGGGAGCCGCACGGCCCAGCCGGGCGGGCGAAAGCCCGCCGGTGGCGCCCCGTCCACCGGGAGGAGACAGACGTGAGACTCGTAGTCACCGGCGGCGCCGGATTCATCGGCTCCAACTTCGTGCGCTACATGCTGCGCCGTTACGACGACCTCGAAGTCGTCAACCTCGACAAGCTCACCTACGCCGGCAACCTCGAGAACCTCCGCGACGTGGAGGACGACCCGCGCTACACGTTCGTGAATGGTGACATCTGCGACGCCGTCGTCGTCGGCGAGGCGCTGCGCGGCGCCGACGCCGTGGTCAACTTCGCCGCCGAGACCCACGTCGACCGCTCGATCAGCGGCCCGCAGGACTTCATCCGCACCGATGTCCTCGGCACCCACACGTTGCTGGAGGCGGTCCGCGAGCTGGGCGTGACGCGCTACCTGCAGATCAGCACCGACGAGGTGTACGGCTCTACCGAGAGCGGATCGTTCACCGAGGAGTCCGAGCTCGACCCGTCGAGCCCCTACTCGGCCAGCAAGGCCGGCGGCGACCTGCTGGTGCTCGCCTACCACCGCACCTTCGGCTCGCCGGTGCTCATCACCCGTAGCTCAAACAACTACGGCCCGTATCAGTACCCCGAGAAGGTCGTCCCGCTGTTCATCACCAATGCGATCGACGGCGAGGCGCTGCCAGTCTACGGCGACGGCCTCAACGTGCGCGACTGGCTCTACGTGGACGACAACTGTGCCGCCATCGACGTGGTGCTGCGCGAGGGCGCCGTCGGCGAGGCCTACAACATCGGCGGCGGCAACGAGGTCAAGAATCTGACCCTGACCCGGCAGATCCTCAAGCACCTCGGCAAGAGCCCCGAGCTCATCCGCTTCGTCAGCGACCGCCCCGGCCACGACCGCCGGTACTCGATCGACTGCGCCAAGGTGAGGGCCCTGGGCTGGCGCCCGGCGACGCCCTTCGAGAAGGGTCTCGAGAACACCGTCGCCTGGTACCGCGACCACTCCGAGTGGTGGCGCAAGCTCAAGAGCGGCGAGTGGCGCGAGTACTACGCGCGGCAGTACCAGGAGCTCGGCTGACGGCCGACCCCGCAGGGTGAGCGCCCGGCGCGGCCCCGAAGGGCCGGCCCGCCGGGCGCCGCCTCACGTCACGGCACGTTCCACACCGGCGTGCCGACGTGCACGCGCGAGTACAGCCACAGGATGTGCGCGTTCGAGAGCCGCGTGCAGCCGTGCGAGTAGTTGCGCGGGAAGCGGTTCAGCAGCCACGGTTCGTTGGTCCCGTGGATCGCGTAGGCCCCCAGGTACCGCATGCGCCGCGGCCCATACGGCCCGCCCATGACGGGGTCCTTGGCGTAGATGCGGTAGTGCCCGCGCGGCGTGCGCAGGGATGGCCGCCCCAACACGCAGTCGAAGACGCGCACGATCTTGCCGTGCTCGTGGTAGAACAGCTTGTACTTCGACAGGTCCACGAGGATGAGGTGCGGGTACTTGGTGGGCACGCCATAGGGGTTGCGCGGGTCCAGCACACGGAGTCCCCGCACGCTGCTGTCGCCGGCCGCGTGATCGAAGTCGGCAGCCATATGAACGCGCACCCGCAGACGGCCTACGGTGTCCGTCCTCCAGGAGGACCGGGCGCGCGAGTCCGAGCCCAGGGTGAGCGTGCGCAGCACGGTCCACACCTGCGCCGCGCGGTCCCACACCCGCAGGTCGACGAGGCCCCCCGGGTGGGCGGGGGTGACCTGGACACGGGCGGTGACGCGCTGGCCCTTGACGACCATGCCGTGAGGGGCCAGCGTGAGCCCGATGTTGGGCCGCACGAGTACGATGACCTCGGCGTTCGCGGGCGCCCAGTCGGCGTCGCCGGCGAACTCGACGCGGTACGTTCCCGAGCGCGCCGGCTGCACGATCCAGCTCGCGTTGCCGCGCGCGTCGGCGGTGAGCTCGGCCAACGGCCTGAAGAAGCTTTCGCCGGCGCGCATGCGGCTGAGCTGAAGCGTGGCGCCGGGCAGGGCGATGTGCGCCGCCACCGTGAGTTGCCGGCCGACGCGTACGCTTGCCGGTGTAGCCGTGAGCGTGAGCCCTGGGTCGGCGGGCGCCGGGGAGATCGCCGGAGAGGTCGCGTCTGCCGCGCCGGCCACCGCAGGCAGGCCGGCCGCCAGCCCGCCGGCGAGCAAGAGGATAGCGAAGGCGGCGATGAGATTCTTCACGGATGCTTGCACGGGACCCCCAGATGCTCGATGCGTTCTGCGCGCCGAGTCTACGGCACGCGAGCCTCCACTTTCCAGCGGCGGCCGGGAAGCGCCGTCACCCGGTGGGCGACGTGGCGGTCGGGGCCGGGTCGGCAGTCGGCGCCGGGGCCGGTTCGGCGGTCGGCGCAGCCGAGCTGAAAGCGGCCGCAGCGGTCTTCGCCCCGGCCAGTTCGGACGCCTTCAGCACCCTCCGGCCCCAGGCGAAGTAGGTCTTGTAGTAGCTCGAAGAGGCGAGCGAGGCGAGCGTGACGCCATCGCTGGAGCCAGTGGAGTGGATGAACCAGCCGTGCCCCAAGTACAGGCCGGCGTGGTAGATGGAGCCGACCGCGGAGCGCGGGCCTTGGGGACCGAAGAAGATCAGGTCACCGCACTTGAGGTTCGCGCGCGTGATGCGCGGCTTGGCGCGCGCCGCCATGTCGTGGGCGCCACGTTCATTGACCGTGATCCCGTAGCCGAAGTGCATCTTCATGACGTAGAAGACGAACCCCGAGCAATCGAAGCCGCCGGCCCTCTGGTAGCCGTACGGAGAATTGCGCGTGGGGAACTCGCCGCCCCAGATGTAGGGGTAGCCGATGTACTTGAGGGAGAAGCGCACGATCTGCTTCTGGCGGTCACTGAGCGCCGGAAGCGTGATGCTCCTGTAGTCCGTGAGCCCGTACAGCATCCACTCACCCGACACCTTGTACGCCCGCCAGAACATGTAGGCGACCTCGGCGCGGTCGATGGGCTGCGCCGGCGTGACCTCATGGCGGTCGCCGCTGTCGGGGTGGTTGAAGCGCAACTGGAGCTGCCTCGAGGCAAGGACGGAGGGCAAATACGACGGCGCATCGGTCTTCCAGCCCGTGACGGGCTCCCAGCGACTGGGAACCAGCCTGGCGAGAAGCGTCCAGTCGGAGCTGGCGTACCGCTCCTTCAGCCAGTGCACGAGAGCGACCTCGGCCCTGACGGCCCTCACGGGGGCGTCCGGATCGAAGTCGCCGGCCTTGTTGAGGCTCATGTACCCGTGACGCACGGCCATCTGGATGACGCTGTAGTAGCGATGGCCGGGGCCCACGTCCTTGATCGCCACGGGGTCGATCTTCTCACCGTAGTGACCGGAGGCCAACACGAGGGAACGGGCGAGCAGCGCTCGCGTGATGGGCGCCTCCGGCTTGAACACCGAGCCGTAGTCGCCGAGGAGCCGGTGGCCAGAGGCGCTGCGCTCCGTCACCGCGGCGATGTAGGCGCGCGCCCAGTGCGACTTGGGTACGTCGGTGTAGCTCTGGGCGCGGGCGCAGGGCGCGGCGGCGGCCGCGAATGCCACCGCGAACAGCAGTGCGGCGAGAAGAACGCGTGATCTGTACGGAATCGTGACCATGTCCCATTCCTGCTATCGGCGCGTCGGTCGGCGACTTGAATGCCGGTGCAGGTGGGAATGCCGGCCGGCCCCGGCTCTTTCGCCGCCGGCCGCCACTTTCCTCACGCACCTCGTTGCCCGGGCGGGCGCGGGGGCGTCCGCGTCCTCGAGGCGCGCGCCCGGCGGTTCTTCGCACCGCACCGGCTCAAGAAAAGGAGAAGCGCGCCGATGCCAGAAGCAGTCCGAACCGTGACCACCGCGTTTGACCCAAGCTCCCGGGGCGCGTATCCTGCCGGAGGTGAGAGCTTGGCGCCCATCCCTACCATGAGTATCCCACTCCCCACATCCTACCCGCTCCGCCGCCTCGCCGTCCGCTTCGGACGCCGGGGCAAGCTGGCGTTCGCCGGCGTGCTCGCGGCCGTCGCGGTGCTCTGCGCGGCGCCGGCCGCGGAAGCCTGGACCAGCGCGACCGGCTTCCGCATCGTCGGGCACGGCTGGGGGCACGGCATCGGCATGTCGCAGTGGGGCGCCTACGGCTACGCCAAGCACGGATGGAAGTACAAGGCGATCCTCAGGCACTACTACACCGGGATCGCCTTCGAGCAGCGGCCCAACCTCGACATCCGGGTGCGCCTGCGCAGCGGCCTGAAGGCGGTCAAGGTCACCTGCCCCAACGCCTTCACCGCCGTCGGCACCGCGGCGCCCCTCGAGATCCCCGCCGGCAGGACGGCCACCGCGACGTACTCAGGCGGCGCCTATCACGTGGTCGCCGGCGATCTGAAGAAGCACTTCTCCGCCGCCGTGACCTTCGCTCCCACCAAAGGCTCGCTGCGCATTCTCACCGCCACCGATCTCGGCGACACCGGGGCCTACCGCGGGGTCATCCGAGTCGTGCGCTCCGGCAGCTCCCTGATGATGATCAACAAGGTCCCGCTGGAGAGCTACCTGCGCGGCTCGGTGCCCCATGAGGTCTCACCATCATGGCCGGCCGAGTCGCTCAAGGCGCAGGCCTGTGCGGCGCGCGCGTTCGCGCTGCGCTCGCGCAAGCCGGGCGAGGCGTGGGACGTCTACTGCGACGTGCGCAGCCAGGCCTACGTGGGCATCGGCATCGAGGACCCGCGCACGGACGCGGCGGTGCGCGCTACGGCCGGCGTGACCCCCACCTACAAGGGCGAGGTCATCCTGGCCGTTTACTCCTCCTGCTCCGGCGGCCACACCGAGAACATCGAGTTCGGCTGGCCCGGGGCGTCTCCTCTGGGCTACCTGAAAGGCATGAGCGACCCCTACGACTACTATGGGTCCCTGCACGACTGGGGCCCGCTACGCCGCACCGCCAGGCAACTCGCCGGGCCGCTGGGCGCCAAAGGCTCGCTGCGCAGCATCTACACGGTGCGGCGTGGCACGTCGCCGCGCATCGTCAAGGCGGCCATCATCGGTAGCGGCGGCGTGAAGTTCATGGGCGGCAACGATCTGCGCATGCAGCTCGGCCTGAGAAGCACCTGGGCGGCCTTCACCAGCATGTCCATCAGCCCGGCGGCGAGCAACCACGTGGCCATCGCCGCCGGCAGCGCGCTGACCCTGAGGGGCCGCATCTACCCGGCGCTGCCCGCCGGCGCCAACGTGAGGCTGTACTTCTCCTACGGTGGTGAGTCGCACAGCCGCGTGGTCGCCACCACGCGCGCCAGCGAAAGCCTCGGCGGCGGGTACACCGCCAAGTACTCCACCTACAGCTCGCACGTGAGCCCGGCGCAGACCACGGACTACTGGTTCGTCGCCGGCAAGGCCAAGTCGCCGGTGACGAAGATCACCGTCAAGTAGGGCGCCTCGCCGCGCGCACCCGTACGCGAGGCGACCCGGGCCTGGTAGGGGTTGGCCCGGGTCACCGTGGTGCCTTCCGTGGGCGGCGCGGGGCAGGACCGCGACGCCGGGAGGCAGCCTCAGACCACGTCGTCCCCGTGGCCGACGTCGCCGAAGTGGAACAACTCGGCCGGCGTGCCCGGCGCGTCCGCGCCATCCGGCGTCTGGTGCCTGTGGATCTCGCCCTCGACCATGTACAGCACGTCTTCGGCGATGTTGGTGGCGTGGTCGGCCAGCCGCTCAAGGTACCGCGCCACGCTGAAGAGCAGCACGATCGCGTCGAGGTGCTCGGGGTCGACGCGGAGGATGGCCTTGAGCTCCTCGATGAGGTCCCGGTACAGCGCGTCGATCTCGTCGTCGGCGGCCAGGACCAGCCGGGCCACCACCGCGTCCTGGCGCACAAGCGCGTCCAGCGCCTTCTCGAGGATGGCTCGGGTGCGGTCGGCCATCACCGCGAAGCCGTGCGGCACCGGCACCGGGTGCTCGTCGACGAGCTGCAGGGCGCGCTCGGCGATATTGGACCCCAGATCGCCGATACGCTCCAGCTCGCTGGTGATCTTGATCACCGCGACCAGGAAGCGCAGGTCGCCGGCGACCGGCTGGTAGAGCGCCAGGATCTTGAGGCACTCCTCCTCCACGTCGACCTCGTTCTGGTCGATCACCACGTCGGTGGCGATCACCCGGCGCGCCATCGCGGGGTCGCGCTGCTCGATCGCCTGGAAGGCGGAGCGGAGATTGTCCTCGACGAGGGCCCCGAGGCCCAGGATCTTGCGCTTGAGCCGGTCGATCTCGCGTTGCAGATGTCTCATGGGATCCTCGCGGCTCAGCCGAAGCGGCCGGTGATGTATTCCTCGGTCTGCTTCTCCGCCGGGTTGGAGAAGATCTTCGTCGTCGGCCCGAACTCGACGATGCGGCCCTGGAAGAAGAAGGCCGTGTAGTCGCTGACGCGGGCCGCCTGCTGCATGTTGTGCGTGACGAGCACGATCGTGTACTTACTCTTGAGGGCGAGGATGAGCTCCTCGATCTTGGCCGTGGCCACCGGGTCGATAGCCGAGCAGGGCTCGTCCATGAGCAGTACGCCGGGCTCGGCGGCGATGGCCCGCGCGATGCAGAGTCGCTGCTGCTGCCCGCCGGAGAGCGCGTTGCCGGGCTCGTTCAGCTTGTGCTTGACCTCGTCCCAGATGGCCGAACGCTTGAGAGCGTCCTCGACGCGGTTCGAGAGATCCGCGCGGTTCAGCCGGTAGTGCTGGCGCAGACCGTAGGCGACGTTGTCGAAGACGGTCATCGGGAACGGGCTCGGCTTCTGGAAGATCATGCCGATGCGCCGGCGCAGATCGAGCAGGTCGGTCTGCGACGACAGGACGTTGGCGCCGTCGAAGAGGATCTCGCCTCTCGCCTTCTGGTCGCGGTACAGGTTGAAGATGCGGTTGTAGGCGCGGATGTGCGTCGACTTGCCACACCCCGATGGGCCGATGACCGCGGTCACGCGGTTCTTCTTGATCTCGATGGTGTTGGCGAAGAGCGCCTGCTCCTTGCCGTAAAAGAAGTCGAGGTCGCGCACCGAGATCTCGCTGGGCAACCGGTCGAAGTCCTCGGCCGTGCCGCGCCGGTCCTCGGCCACCTCGAGCCGGGGCGGGACCACCGTCGCCTGGCTCTGGATCTGTGTCGGTTCGTCCACTGTCGTCCCTACCATTGTTTGCCTCGCTGAAAGAGGAGTCTGACCAGGATGTTCATGCCGAGCACGGCGATGATGATGACCAGCGCCCCGCCCCACGCGAGCTCCTGCCAATGCGGATACGGAGAGCCGGAGAAGTCGTAGATGGTCTTCGTGAGATTGGCGACCGGGCCCCCGAAGAAGCCGCCCGGTCCGAACAGGCCCGTCAGCCAGTACGGGCTGCTGAGAGCGGTGAAGAGCAGCGGCGCCGTCTCGCCGGCGACACGCACGATGGCGAGCGTGGCTCCCGTGATGAGCCCACCGCGCGCCGCTTTGCAGATCACGCCCAGCGTGACCTTCCAGCGCGGCGCGCCCATCGCCAGGCCCGACTCGCGGATCTCGTTGGGCACCAGATTGAGGATGTCCTCGGTGGTGCGCGCCATGACGGGCAGCATGATGAAGGCGAGCGCCACCGACCCCGCGAAGCCGGAGTAGTGCTGCAGCGGCTTGACGATGATGGCGAAGGCAAAGACACCGACGATGATCGACGGCACGCCCATCACCACGTTGGCGATCATGCGCACCGCCGTGGCGATACGACCGTTGCGGCCGAACTCGGCGAGATAGACGCCGCCCATGAACCCCATGGGGATCGCGATCAGGGCGGCGACGCCGGTGATCGCGAGCGTGCCGACGATGGCGTTGGCGAAGCCGCCGGCGTTGGACGTGACGTCCTGCGGCGTGGGCTGCGTGAAGAACGCCACGTTGAGGGCGCCGGCCCCGCGCGCCACGACCTCCCAGACGATGAAGGCCATGACCGCGATGCCGAACCACGCGCCGATCCAGGAGAAGGCCTTGATGACGAGGTCGGCCGCTTTGCGCCGCGCGATGGAGCGGCGGCGCGGCGCGCTGCGGACGTCCGCCACGGCGTTCATGCCCGACCGCCGGTCGAACGCTGCACGCGGCGCAGCCAGACCTGCGCGATGCTCTGGAAGACCACGGTGATGAGGAACAGGATGAGACCTAGTTCGATCAGCGCGCTCACCTGGATCTTGTCGGTCGCCTCGGAGAACGTGAGCGCGATGAGCGAGGCGATCGAGGTGCCGGGGTCGAAGAGCGACCGCGGCAGCGCGGTGAACAGGCTGCCGATGAGAAAGGCGACCGCCATGGTCTCGCCGAGGGCGCGGCCCAGGCCGATGAACACCGCGCCCACGATGCCGCTGTTCGCGTAGCGCAGGCTGATCTTGTGCATGACCTCCCACGTCGTAGACCCCATACCGTAGCCGGCCTCCTTGGTGACCTGCGGCACCATCTTGAGCACGTCGCGGGACACCGCCGTGATGTAGGGCAGCACCATGAAGGCGAGAACCACGCCGGCGGTGAAGATCGACACGCCGCCGCCCTGGAACTGCGACCCCGGCTTGATGCCGGGCAGGTGGCCGAGCGGCGTCGTCAGCAGCCAGGGGACGAGCTTGTCCTGGATGAACGGCACGATCACGAAGATGCCGACCATGCCGAAGATGATGCTGGGGATGGCGGCGAGCATCTCGATGGCCGTACCCACCACGCGCGCGACGGCCGGGTGGACGAGCTCCACCAGCAGCAGCGCGATGACGAGCGCCAGCGGGACCGCGATGACCATCGCCACGAGCGTGGAGAGAAACGTGCCGGCCAGTGCCGCGAGGGCGCCGTACTGGTGATCGACCGGCGACCAGGCGACGGTCGTGAGGACACTCGTCCCGAGACCGCTGATTGCCGGCCACGAGTTGTAGACGAGCACCCCGGCGAGGCCGAACATGGCCACGGCGAGGGCGAGGCCGCAGGCCGTGGCGAGGACCCGGAAGACCGGGTCGCCGAGACGGAGACGGTGGCCCCGCGGCGCCGCTTGCGCGGTGCCGCGGGGTGCACCGGGGCTTTGCGGTGCGTCAAGTTCGACTGTGCTCACAGGTCCTGCCTCCCCGGGAGTCAGTTCAGTGCTGGACGGTCACGGCCATACCGGCGTACCGCTCACGGTGATCGTGGGCCAGACCTGCTTCTCGACCAGCTTGTACACGTTGGCCGGGATGGCCACGTAGTCGAGCGCGGTGGCTCCGTCGGCGCCGCTCGCGTAGCACCAGTCGAAGAAGTCGAGCATGGTCTTGGCGCGGCCGGCGTCGGCCTGGTCCTTCTGGACGAGGATGAACGAGGCGCCGGTGATGGGCCACGTGGCCTTTCCGGGCTGGTTGACGAGGACCATGTACATGCTCGGCAGGCTGCCTTTCCAGTCGGCCTTGGCTGCGGCGGCTGTGAAGCTCGCGATACTGGGCTTGACCCACTGGCCGTCCTTGTTCTGGAGCTGCACGGTGGTCATGCCGGTCTGCTTCGCGAAGGCGTATTCCACGTAGCCGATCGACCCGCTGAGCTGCTGGACGCTGGCGGCGACGCCCTCGTTGCCCTTGCCGCCCACGCCGAGGGGCCACGCGATCTCCTTGTCGGCGCCGGCCGTCCAGATGCTGCCCGCCGCATCGGTGAGGTAGTGCGTGAAGATCCACGTGGTGCCCGAGCCGTCGGAGCGGTGCACGACGTTGATCTTGGTCGACGGCAGCTTGACGCCGGGGTTCACCTTCGCGATGGCCGGGTCGTTCCACGTCGTCACGGTGCCCATGTAGATGCCGGCCACGAGGTCGGGGGTGAGCTTGAGCCGACCGTCCGCCACGCCGTCGAGGTTGACGACAAGCACGACGCCGCCGACGACCATGGGGAACTGCGCGAGGCCGTTGGCGTCGAGCTCAGCCTGCTCGAGCGGGGCATCCGAGGCGCCGAAATCGACGGTCTTGGCCTCGATCGCGGAGATGCCGCCGCCGGACCCGATGCTCTGGTAGTTGAGCTTCACGCCGGCCACGCCGTTGTAGTCCGAGCCCCACTTCATATACAGCGGAGCGGGGAAGCTGGCGCCGGCGCCGAGGATGGTGTCGACGCTCATGGGGACCGGGGTGAAGCCTTCGATCGCCGGAGGGGGGCTGCCGCTGGCGTCAGCGGTGTTGCTCCCGCCGCACCCGGCGACGGCCAGAGCAAGCGTTACGATCCCCAGTGCAGATGCGACCAGAAGCACAAGGCGCCACGATCGTGCGGGCTTCTTCATTCAGTGACCTCGCTTTCGCATTTCTCGCGTACCGTCTTCGTTGACAGAGGGCAGCGTGACGACGCCGCCAGAAGGGAGGCTACCCAGCGGGTGTGAGCAAACGGTTAGCGGGGCATCAGATTGCCGCGAGACGTGTGCGGCAGACCCGAAAGAGGCGTGCTGAAGGCGGCGACGGAGGCCCGCTCAGACGCGCGGCAGGTGGATGCGGAATGTGCTGCCCTGGCCCACGCGACTGTCTACAGACACGCGTCCGCCATGCGCCTGGGCCACGTGTTTGACGATCGCCAGCCCGAGGCCCGTGCCGCCGAGGTCACGGCTGCGGGCCTTGTCGACGCGGTAGAACCGCTCGAACAGCCGCGGCAGATGCTCGCGCGGCACGCCGGGGCCCTGGTCGCTCACGCTGATGACGATCTCATCGGGGGCCTGGTCCAGGGTCACCTCGACGGCGCTGCCTTCGTTGCTGTACTTGACGGCGTTGTCGACGAGGTTGACGACGGCCTGCTCGAGAAGCGGCGGGTTCACAGCGGCGAGCACGCAGCTCGTGCACGCGACGCCGATGGCGATGCCCTTGGCCTGCGCCTTGGGCTCGCAGACCTCGACGGCGACCTGCACGATGTCGCACACATCGGCCTCCTCGAGGCTGAGGTGCGGCTCGTTCTCGCGCTGCTCGAGCGTGGACAGGGCGAGCAGGTCACCGATGATGGAGTTCAGCCGGTCGGCCTGGCCGGCGATGATGCGCACGAAGCGCCGCGCCGCGCCGGGGTCGTCGAGGGCGCCGTCCTCGAGCGTCTCGGCAAAGCCCTTGATCGAGGTGACCGGCGTCTTGAGCTCGTGCGACACGTTGGCGACGAAATCGCGGCGCACCGCCTCGAGCCGCTTGAGGCGGGTGACGTCGTTGAGGACGACGACGGCGCCGACGGGGCTCTCGTCGTCGTCACTCGCGCGCAGGAGCGTACCGTTGGCCTGCAGGTAGCGGTCCTCGGAGCCCACGCGCATCACGATGTCAGCCTCGACCGGCTCGTGTCCCGACAGCGTCTGGGCGACGACGCGCTGCAGATCCGGGTTACGGAGGACCTCCTGGATGGTGCGTCCCTCCACCGCGGCGGGCTCCCCGTCGATCAGGCCCGCTGCCGCCGCGTTCACGGCGATGATGCGCTCGTTGGCGTCGACGGCGAGCACGCCCTCGACCATGCTGGAGAGGACGGCCTCGCGCTCGTTGCGCTCGCGCGTGAGGGTGCCGATCTTGTCGTCGAGCTCCCCGGCCATGTGGTTCAGGCTCTCGGCGACCGCCGCGA
>Ga0209539_1000071_pt1 | contig 59890 bp, 45 predicted proteins | sample BarGraNGADG00312_2_FD_184499 | JGI IMG/M metagenome (GOLD analysis project Ga0209539, IMG submission 184499) | Arctic peat soil microbial communities from Barrow, Alaska - Barrow Graham LP Ref core NGADG0011-312 (SPAdes) (version 2) | ecosystem: Environmental > Terrestrial > Soil > Wetlands >...
GTTCCGAACGCCAGTGATTTTCGATTTGGTATTGTAGTTTCGGATTGGAACAGGGAGGTAACATGGGCATTGCTGGACGGGGCTATTAAAACCCTTAATAAACATGGGGCAACTGATAAAAATATTATAGTAAAGCATGTTCCCGGAAGTTTTGAGCTCACGCTAGGAGCTCAGTTCCTTGCGGAGTATGATGATCTTGATGCTGTTATCTGCCTTGGATGTGTTATTCAGGGTGAAACTCCTCATTTCACATATATCTGTCAGGGAGTTACGCAAGGAATAACCCAGCTTAATCTCGAATATAATATACCTTTTATTTTTGGTGTACTGACGACAAATACACAGCAACAGGCAATTGACAGAGCCGGAGGAAAGCTTGGAAATAAAGGAGATGAAGCGGCTGTTACAGCTATAAAAATGGCTTCACTGCAGCGCGAAACTGAGAAATAATTTTATCTGAGCACTTTACGGACAAAGGCAACTGTAAAGTAAGACATCATAAATACCCCCATAAATCCCTCTAATCCCGAGATTACTCTGCTCAAACCAATCGGATATACATCACCATAGCCTATAGTGAAGAAGGTAATAGCACTATGATAAAACGACTGGAGAAAAATTGATAACTGGTCAGGGTTACCGACTGCAGATACCGTTTTACCCCAACCGGCGATCTGAATAAAAAAATAGAGAGAGCCAAAGCAAAACCAGAATATAACGACACTTAAAAGGACCCGCCCCGGAGAAGTCGCATAGAGTCCGATCTTGTCAAAAACCAGCCATTGAAAACCGTTAGGAATATGACTCAGTATTTTTGCTATCCCCCCTTTTTCCTGCTGCTCATTAAGCCATGACTTTGCTTCAAACCGTTTGAACATAATATAAGCTTCATCTTCATCCTCGTATTTCCCGGTTCCACTGAAATTTTCTTTCAGAATTCTAAATTGTTCAGCTCTTTGTCTTAAAGTAGTTCCTTCCTGATTTAATATCGAATCTTTGCATTTGTTATGTCTCCAATCTATATACAACTTTCCAACCAGTCTCATACCTGACATATCCAGGGTATTAATTTCAACGGGAAAATCATAAGGTTGCAGGTCTATGATATCACGGACAATAGTATCCGAGATATCAAGCAGTCCGGTCTTCGCCAGACGAAGATCAACATAATGATCGAGATGACACGATTTGAGAGAAATAGAATGAAACTTTGATCCATAAAAGCTTACATCACCATCACCAAATTCTGTCTTCTCAAAACTGACATCTGTATCACCCATCTCCATCAGGCTGAAATTTTTAGTACCGAATCCCATCTCAGATTTTTTGAACTGAATCTTTCCTGCTTTACAGGAAGCACCCTCAAAATTGACCTCTCCGTTCCCAAAGAGTGAGCGGTTAAAATTAATTCTGCCAGACCCAAAGTCAACTGTCCTGAAGTCAACTCTGCTATTGCCGAATTCAGTTCTTTCGAACATTATTTCACAATCTCCAAATACTGAATAGTGAAAATCTACTTTCCCGCCTGTTATCCTTGCAACTTTAAAATTAAAGCGGCCACTGTTAAAACGTGTATTTATAAAAAGCAATTCACCACTGTTAAACTCGGTATTTGCAAAACTTACCTCTCCGTTTCCGAACTGGATATCCTGAAAATCTTTAATTCCGTCTTTGATAATGGCATTCTTGAACATGAAATCACCATCGCCAAAGACACACCCTGTGAACTCAACATTACCTTCCCTGAATAAAGTGTTTGACAGGATAACATTTCCATTGTTAAAGACTGAACCGTTAAAAAGAACCTTCCCCTTTGCAAAATGACTCCCGTCGAAACTGACATCTCCGGCCGAAAATGATGAATAAGTGAAATCTGTGCATCCCCTGGCTTCAAAAAAAGCATTCCTGGCAGAAAAACCTTTTATCTGAACCAGGTCTTTCTTTTCAATCCCATTGATTCGCCTGTAGGTAGAGAGGGAGAATTCCTGGATGTAATAATCATCAAGAATAACATCCTTCCCTTCTTTGATCATAGTGTAAACCGTATTAATGTCAACTACTCCAAATAATTCTGAGTTAACCTCTTCACCTTCTTCATTATGAAATGTAACCATCGCAGTTCTCGGACAGTTCCTGCCATCATCAGCAATGAATTTCACATTTCTGATTTCAATATGGTAATTTGAATAACTCGTAATCATTTGTGCTTTATTTGAAAAGTTAAGCCAAATTATGAAAAAAAAGATAATTTAAATATTTTTTGATCAAGCTTATCGCATACATAAGGTCTTGTAAGGACAGTAGGAGCATTTTCCCCTGGCGTCAGTGGTCTTTACAAACGGCTCATTTTCATTGAAAATGATACCTGTCAGTACTTTTAGTCCGGTGAGGAATTCTTCTCTGATTACCTCGTAATTATCTATTGCGTATTCGGTACTGCCAGCTTTTTTCAATTTAAGTTTATCATTAGATAAAGCTCCGCTCAATTTCTTAATTTTATATACTGATGGCCTCACAAAACTGCCAGGATTTGTCGTACAGTATGCTTCACAATAAAGCAAGGTCTGAAGCCATCCGTCAGCATCTTTCTTTCTGTCGTCGAGAAACAAATCATCTATTGATTTAACGGATTCAGAAACGGAACCGGTTTTGTAGTCGACAATCCTTATACTTCCATTAACAGAATCAATACGGTCAATCTTACCTCCGTTAAGAATTTCGATCAGAGATCCATTCGATAAAAAGGATAAAACAAAGCTGAATGAATCCTCAAGATTGAGAATGGTGAGAGGTGCAAGTGCTTTATCAGCATTGAGAATCCTGATCAGATAATTCATTAATACTTCTCTGACTATCAGTTCGTTTCCACTTACTAAATCATCCCTTCCGGCCTTATACTTTTCATTGACTGCCTCATTTATGATCTTTGTCAGGAACTGCTTGTTCCGGATAATTGAAGAGAGCATATCTTCTGTCAGAATCCTTTCTATGTAATCGTGGTAAAGATTCTTCATTATTTCGTGCAAAATATTACCTAGCATAGCCGGGTCAATTTCAGTGGAGATATTTTCCGGTTCTTTCAGATGGTTAATATATCGATAAAAGAACTTCATCCTGCAATTAAGCCATGTATTTATTGCTGATGGAGAAAGTGTCCTGACATTATTCCTGTCCAGAAATAGTGATGCCAGTTGTTTCGAATGCTCTTCTCTCCTTTCAATTTTTTCCCCTGCTGAACTATGTGTTTTTATCTCAAAATTCAGATTCAGGAATTCGGGTTTCAATACCTCATGGTACTTCATCTGAATAAGAAACCTGCTCATCTCGCCGCTTCTTAATCCTTCAGAGTTTGAGTTATATATAAAAGTAACATTTTCAGCTCTTTGAAGAAGACGATAGAAATGGTACGCATAAATAGACTCCTGATGATTGACAGATGGCAGACCAAATGCCTCACGCAGGCTGAAAGGGATAAAAGATGAACCTGAAGAAACGGCAGGTAAAATACCTTCATTAACAGATAATATGATCAGATTTTTAAAATCCAGGGCCCGGGTTTCAAGTATTCCCATGATCTGAATACCAGATAATGGTTCTCCTGAAAAGGGAACAGATTGAATCCTTAACATTCTGTCAAGTATTCTTATATAGGTATCAGTTGTAAAACTTACTTCACGACTATTAACAATGATTTCAAGTCTGTTTATTGATAATATCACCCTGTATATGAACTCATTCCTTATATTTTCCTGAACAGAGTTATCTGAGGAACCATCCGGATTTTTTAAATCATTTAAAGCAATAATTGAAAGAATATCTTTCAGATAATCGGAAAGTTTAGCAGGTGTTAATGGCTTACTAAATACCCTTTTAAGATGTTCTGATTGTGAAAAATAATCAGATGGGACCCAAATAAGATTAGCTTTTATTATTTTTCTAACTAATTCATTATCTGATTCATTCAATAATCCTGAAAGCAGGGTATGCTTAAGGATGCTTATTACACTCTTATATCCGAAGCGAACTGCTCCATCAGTTGTTATGGAAGTTCTCTGAAGATCCATAAGATTCTTTAGCAGTGTATAAACAAGTGTCTGCTTTAGCGGATGCCCCATGGTAATGTTGATATCACCCATATTTTCAGGGAGGCTTGTCAAAACTGGCATTAACAAGTTTTCATCAGCCAGTACAACAGCGGTGTGATGGGCGTTCGCATCAGTGATATCAGTCAATTCTCCTAATAATTGCGAAATAAGTTTCACCTGGGCTACATCGGATGAGGTCTCAATGACGCGCCGGTGAACTTCTGGTGCACTTTTTGAGAGCATGGTATCAAAGCTCCAGCCGGAGGGCATATCATTGCCAAATATTTTAAGGTTTTCCTGTAAAAAAAAGCCTGCAGAGTTTAACTGACCTTCGTTGATATAAAAATTATCGTAGTCCCAGTAAAACCGACCTTTACCTGCTTTTTTAAACCGTGTCATCAGGACTTTTTCGCATTGATTCAAGGCATTGAATCCTATAAAATGAACAAGGTCCCAACGCTCTTCAGAAGCGGGATAATTTTCAGAGCTTTCGGCATACTCCCTGAATATCATACCCTCATATGCCAGATTTTGTATCCTCAGCGAGTTCCTAAAACCAGAATACAGTTCAGAAAGGATAGACCAGATATTGATGAAACCTGATTTTTCGCTCGTTGGTTTATCCTGATTAAAATTAATCCAGAATCTTTTAATTATTTTAACCTGCTCCTCTGTAAGACTTCCAAATTGCTGATCGATGTTTTTAATATCCAAAACATTACGGAATAACAACGATGCATCAACAAGATATTTGTCAACATCATCAAAATCGTTCAAAAGCATATCGCCCCAATAATAAAATTCATCAAAACTTTCAGGCGACTTTTTTAGCTTACTGTATACTTTATAGAGTTCAAATAGAAGTATTTCATTCCCTGCCGCCTGCAGGGAGGAATATGATCTGAGCAACTCATTAATAGTCAAAATAGAGGGTGTCCATATCGGTTTCTCTATCCTGGCAGCCAGATATTTCAAAAAATATAATCCGGCCCTCCTGTTTGGAAAAACCAGACAATGACGGTTAAGTGTGTTTCCGAATTCATTATGCAGTGACTGAGCAATGTTTTCTAGAAAGTAGGTCATTTGTTACTTGTTGTATTTCTTTCTAATTTTTACTTTTTACTTTTGTCTTTTATCTTCATACAGTCGTCCCTGCCAGGTATTAAGTTCTTCCAGTCGTTTTTCGATAAGGTTCACTATCTGGTCTGTTCTCTTTTTACCCCAGCCTTCACCTGTTAAAAACCGTGGGGGAGCTTCACCGGTAAATCGTTCTACTACAATGGCCGGATTAAGCCTTTCAAGAAAAGAAATGAAGAAGTCAAGATATTCCTCCCATGTAAATAGTTTAAAATCACCAGGATTATTCTTAAACTCTATTTCCATGCCTGTACCTTTTATTATTTGCAGCTGGTGAAATTTTACAGTCTTTATTGGCAGACCTGAGATAATGTCAACTTCTTTCAGCATCTCTTCGCGTGTTTCTCCCGGTAATCCGAATATAAAATGTGCTCCGGTATTGATGCCAAGGGAAGCAGTCCTTCCGACTGCCCAATCTGCATCTTCAAAGGTATGTCCACGGTTGATCCGTTTGAGAGTTTTGTTATAACATGATTCGATGCCATACTCAACTGCCAGATAACATCTTTCAGAAAGCTCCTTCAGATATTCCAGCTTTTCCTCATCGATACAATCTGGTCTGGTGCCAATTATCAGGCCAACAATACCAGGATAACTTAAAGCTTCCTCATAAAGTCTATTTAATGTCCTTAAAGGTGCATAGGTATTGGAATACGCCTGAAAATAAGCGAGATATGATACTGCTTCATTATATCGCCATTTGTGAAATTTTATTCCCTCCCTAATCTGCCCGGAGACCGACTTTGCAGGCTGACAATAGGAAGGGTTAAAAGCATCATTATTGCAATAGGTACAACCTCCGAAACCTTTTGATCCATCGCGGTTTGGACAGGTAAAACCGGCATCAATAGAAACTTTCTGTACTCTTGCTCCATACAAACTTCTGAAATAATTAGAATAGGCATTGAATCTTCGTTCATGCCCCCAGGGGTAGGTTTTGGTTTCTATTCTATTTGGCAACATTCAGGCAGATACAATTTTATTCTTATCAACATACCAGATAAAAGCATCAATATTTTTATACCCCATATCAATAAGGAGATTTCGATACTGGTCAACTTGTTCAGCATAATGAGAATTCTCTTCACCGAACTTGAAATCGATTATTGTTGTTTTTCCGTCCTTAAAAATTACTCTGTCAGGTCTGCGTGTAATGCCTGATGGAAGCAGTATTCCGGCTTCTGTTAATACTTTGTTATCAGACACAAACCAATCAGCAACCTGAGGTACATTGATCAGGACGTTAACTCTTTTTTCAATTTCAGCTGATTCTTCATAAGCCAGTTTGCCTTCCAAAACCAGTTTTCTGACAGCACCGGAGATGTCTGCCCGGGTATTTATTCCTTCAAAAACCTCATGCATGAGTTTCCCATAATTAATCCTTTTCCTTAAAGAGATGTTTTCAGAGGAAAAATAATTCTCACCATGAAGCTTCAGCTTAAGCGATTCCATTGCCTTACTTACATAATACTGCGAAGCGCTGATATTTAATTTGTCAGCACTTATAATATTGTTTTCCGGGATCTTACCTAATTCAAACACCTTATTCCCGCTATTATAATAACTATTCAGGTTAAACTCAGGTCCTCCCTGGATTACAGGTGCCAAAGTAATGGCGTACTTCAGCACGCTGGCAATTGTATTATCTGATTTGGGATTATCTACTGAAAAACCATATAACACCTCTTTAGCCCTGGTTAAAGCAACATAGAGTAAATTTATATTGTCAAGATAAACCGAGTATTTCTCTTCTTTGTAATACTCAGCAAAAATTGTATTGATCAATTCTTTACTGTACTTTACCGGAACAATTCCCAGATCATTGAACGGAGAAATATCAGGCTTTACCCATAAGACCGGCTGTTTAGATGGCAAATGGTCAAGATTCCAGGAGAGAAAAGGTAAAATAACAATTTTGAATTCGAGACCTTTTGATTTATGTATAGTGAGAATTCTCATTGCATCCTGATTCCCCGGCAAAACCACCGATTTCTTTTTCCCGGTCTCTTCCCACCACTCGAGAAATGATTGAATATCAGAGTTTTTATTACCAATAAAGCTTATTATATAATCCTGGAAAGTATTTAAAAAAGCCACATTCCACGAATAATCCCCGAGTCGGAAAAAACTTATAATACTTTCAGTTGCTTCAAACAATGGCATTTGCCTGATCCTGTCCAGAAAATCTTCATACTCATCTGGAAAAAATTCCCGTGATCTTTGTATTAACTCAGCACTCAGAAGAGATATCTTCTCAGCGTCTTCATTTCCAATTGCCATCAGATAGAAGCGTAACATAATTGCCCTTCCAATATAATCCTCAGGATCATTAACAACAGTGATCACACTGATTATAAAAATTATAACAGGTGAATTTGAGAGAAGCAATGAATCGTTTGATACCGCATTGAAATTATACCTGCTCCTTTTTTCAGGTGAACATTTATTGCTATAGTCGATCAGGGTCTTGAGTATCAGAGCACCCTCCTTCCCGTCCCTCACAATGATGCCAATATCTGAAGCATTAAAACCATTATCCTGAAAAGTTTCAATGATATCCGGAAGACGTTCAAGTACTATTTCCTGCCAATTCCGTTCATTCTCATTTAGTATGAACTCAAGTCTCACACATCCGCCTTCTTTATTACCGGGATCTACCTGAATAGCTTCAGAGTATAGTTTCTTAAAACTTACGGGGAGTAATTCTCCTGCAAGTGTTTCATCAATCTGAGCCGGAATTATGGAAAATAAGGAGTTATTAAACCTGATAATGTTAGATCTGCTTCTCCAGTTTGTTGTTAATGGTTCACTCAGTATTCTATTATTATCAACCATGCTATTTAGTACCGATCCCAAAATCTGCCAGTCGCTGTTCCTCCAACGGTAAATTGATTGTTTAACATCACCCACAACAAGATTATCATACCCTTCGGCCATACTGTTATCAATCAATGGCTTGAAATTATTCCATTGTATAATTGATGTATCCTGAAATTCATCTATCATGAAATTTTCGAACCTGTTGCCAATTTTTTCATATATAAAAGGAGACTGATCTTCCCCGGTAATAAGGTTTAGAAGTTCTCCGGCATCCGAAAGAAGAAAACTGTTTTCGTTTGTGGTAATCTGATGAACATTATACAGTACATCCGATAAAATTCCCAGTGCATAAATGTTTGAAAGAACAGCATCTGCACTCCTGTAAACAACAATATTTTCGTCATAATAATGAATTGTCTCCCGGAGTGTTTTATCCAGACCACTATCAATTGCCTCCTGTAACTGAGGTGTGGTACCACCCGTTGACCAGCGTGGAGGCTCATTACAAATTTCACGTACATAACTGTTGGGCTCTCTGACATTTCCAGAAACCAGTGATCTGATGAGCCCGGGTATGCCCTGCCCTTTCCGATAAAACATCTCATCGGATAAATCAAATTTTAAAAAAATCTGATCAGCTCTTTTTCCAAAGTCTGTTAACTGCTTCTCAAAAGCAAGAGATTTTGATTTGATCTTTTCAATATACCCAAGAAGAAATTTTTTGTCTTCCAGTTTTGTTAGTTCATCAACAGACAGTAACTTGAATTTTTCTTTAAACAACTCTTCGGACAGTTTAATGATACCGTCTTTGAGATTCCAGCTCTTTTCATCATCAATATTCGACATTGCATAAGTAATCAGCCAGTTTTTAAGCTGATTGTTGGCTGCAGCAGATGCAATCATTTCATCAACAGCAGAGGAGAGTATAGAACTATGATCCAGTTCAATATTGAAACCTGCATGAAGTCCGACCTCCCTTGCAAATGCCCTCAGTACTTTCTGGAAGAAACTATCTATTGTGGAAACAGAGAACCTGGAATAGTCGTGCAGAATTGAATTTAATATATCTTTAGCTTCCTTCCTGATCCATTCTTCTGTTTTATTTGTGGCTTTAACCAATCCTGACAAATAATCTGAGTTTTCTCCAACAGCAATTTTATACAAATTATCAAGGATCCTGGATTTCATTTCCGCAGTGGCTTTATTAGTAAAAGTGACTGCAAGAATCTTCCTGTAATTATATCTCGATCTGAACAGGTTTGTTAGATAAATAGCTGTCAGCTTATAGGTTTTGCCCGATCCTGCTGAAGCACTGTATATGGTCAGAGTGCCTTGTCCCATTGTGGCTTAAAGTTACCGCTTTTTATATAACTTTGCACCGTGAATAAAAAAGTAGTTATAGGATTATCAGGAGGTGTGGACTCAAGCGTTGCAGCATGGGTACTTAAGGAACAGGGTTATGATGTTATCGGTCTGTTTATGAAGAACTGGCACGACACTACGGGCCTGCTCCAAAGCGACTGTCATTGGGAAGATGATCTGATGTTTGCTGAAATGGTCGCGAAAAAACTACACATTCCATTTTATCAGGTTGACCTGAGCATTCCTTATCGCCAGAGGGTTGTTGATTACATGTTTTCTGAATATGAAAAAGGCCGCACTCCAAATCCGGATGTTCTCTGCAACAGGGAAATAAAATTTGATTCGTTTGCTGAAGAGGCCCGAAAGCTACAGGGAGATTTTATGGCCACAGGGCACTATTGCAGAAAAGAAGAAATTCTATCAGGTGACAAAACTATGTTCAGGCTTCTGTCAGGCAAGGATAATAATAAGGACCAAAGCTATTTTCTTTGCCAGGTCAGTCAGGAACAACTTGCAACAGCACTTTTCCCGATTGGAGGTCTTACAAAACCTGAGGTCCGTAAGATTGCGGAGAAACTTGGACTTGCTACCGCACAACGAAAAGATTCTCAGGGAATCTGCTTTGTCGGGAAGGTTCATTTACCAACATTTCTTCAACAGAAACTTAAGGCAAAAAAAGGAAATATAGTGGAAATAGTTGAAAGGGTTGAAAGGGTTGAAAAGGTTGAAAAAGTCAAAATATATGGTTACCCGAAGATTACAGAAGGTTTTCCTGAAAAAGAAATATCAGAAAAATCACTGTCAGAATTGACAGAACCTTATAAATATGAACCGTCAGCAGGGTCGGTGATCGGCATACATAACGGAGCTCATTTTTTTACCATTGGTCAAAGGAAGGGAATGAATATCGGAGGTCATAAAGAAGCATTGTTCGTTATTGGAATTGATGTGAAGCAAAATATTGTTTATGCCGGTGAAGGTCAGTCTCATCCCGGACTGAATCGTAAAGGGCTGTTTATCAGGAAGGATGAGGTACACTGGATCAGAACTGATTTAATATTGAAAGAAGGAGAATATCGCGATTATATGGTAAGAATCAGATATCGCCAGCCACTGCAGGCAGCACGTTTATACTCAAGGAAGAACGGAATATACGTAATATTTGACAAGACCCAGCGAGGCATTGCTCCGGGGCAGTTTGCAGCCTGGTATCAGGATGATGAGGTGATTGGTTCAGGTGTGATTGATAAGTGACAGCGTTTAGCGTTTAGCATCAATGGATATGGTTTCAGGAGCCGAATTATTTTTCTTCTGAAAACTAACGACAAAAACACCGGCAAAAATCAGTAAGGCTGCAACAATCATAACAAAATCAATATGATCCTGCCCCATCAGTGTTGCAAGATACGCCGCAATTATTGGTTGAGTATAAGTGTATGTACTGACAATAGTCGGACTAAGCTGTCGCAATCCAAACGTAATAAAAAGATAGCCAAGATAAGTGGCACCAACTATTACGAAACCAATTTCCAGCCATGCAGTTAAAGGAATAGAAGACCAATCCATAGTACTCCATTGATGATACCCTACCGGAATATTAGTTAGCATTCCGAACAAAAATGTCCATTTCATTACTGTAACAGGATGATACTTTTCCAGCATTCGTTTAATAATAACTGTATAAAATGCCCAGCTGATGGTATTTACCATTGAATAAATATCTCCTAAAAAAGTTGCGCTCGCGAGATCAGGTGTTCCATTCTGCAATATCAGCAACAATACTCCCGAAAGGCCTATAGCCAGTCCTGTTCCTTTAAGAAATGTTATTCTCTCTTTAAGAATAATGGCCGCAAAGACAAACGCAAAAATTGGATTCGTTGAGAGAATTATTGAAGAGTTAATGGGAGTTGTCATATCAAGTCCCACCAGGAAAAGAGTCTGGTTTATAACTACCCCAAAAAATGAACAGCCGAAAAGAAATAACAAATCTTTCCTGTTGACAGGTTCTCTCGGCATAAACAGACTTGTGATCCAAAACAGAGCGGCAGCTGAGATACTTCTTAATGAAACAAGCGCAAACGGTTTAATATGATCCGGCATAACAGCCTTTGCAATTGAGTAATTAAGGCCATATATAATATTGGCGGCCAGGAGTGACAAATGTGCCCAGGTATTTACGCGGCTCTTATGCATTCTCAGAATTTGAGTCGCAAAAATATAAAAAGCTGCAAGACTTTCAAATAATAATGTCCAAGTCTCTCTAAAATGTAAAGGAATGTAAATGATATTACCGATAACTTTTGAAAAGAGTTTGTTTTGCCTTTTTACCTTTGTATTACTTTGTGTTACTTTGTTGTGACTTTTTCAACAAATATGAATTACTTTACATTAAAATTAAATGGATAAAATTTCTGTAATCAGTGGAGGAACCGGCGGACTTGGATTGGAAATTGCCGAACTGCTCATTAAATCGGGGAAAAATGTTCTTATTCTTGGTCGAAACAAAGAGAAACTGATTGCCGCTGCATTGAGACTAAAAAAATCTTCAATTGATTGTCTGTCAGAATCATTGATCTGTAATATAGGTGAGGAAGAAGATGTCAGGAAGGTTGGTGAATTCCTGACCCGCAACTCACTTTCTGTTGAATATCTTTTCAATAATGCCGGTATGGGACTCTTCACAAAAGCTCATACTTCGACTTCGGCCATTATCGACAGGGTCTTTGAAGCCAATCTGAAGGGAATGATACTGCTCACATCTGAAATGCTTAGATTAACACCTGAAGAAGAAGAACTTACTATTGTCAATATAATGTCAACTTCAGCCCTGTTCGGAAGAGCGGAAGAAACTATCTATTGTGCCGCCAAATGGGGCGCCAGAGGCTATACCGAGGCACTCAGGACTGAATTAAAAGGAACAAAACGAAATATTATTGCTGTTTATCCGGGTGGCATGAAAACTGATTTCTGGAAAATTCCCGGACAAAACCGTGATATAAGCAGTTTTATGGACCCGGCTGAAGTTGCTGAGAAAATTGTGAATGCTGTAATTGTTACTGATAAAATGTTCGTTACAGACATTACAATAAACAGGAAAAAATAGATCTTTTTAAAATATGAAATTCACCATGTCAGATACACTCTTTTAGGAAAGCCTGTTTTTATAATCTTCGTAGCCAAATTCCCTTATTAATTTAAACTTGCCGTCTGTTGTCCAGATACCAATAGACGGATGGTGAACACCATTAAATGTCGTTGTTTTAACCATGGTATAATGGATCATATCCAAGAATATGATCTTATTACCCGGGAAGAGCTCTTTTTCAAAAGACCAATCACCCATGACATCTCCAGACAAACAAGAATTACCTCCGATTCTGTAGGTTGGTTTTCCTGGAACCGGGTCAGTTGCACCTGATATCTTTGGCTTATATGGCATTTCAAGGCAGTCGGGCATATGGGCGGTAAACGATACATCCAGAATAGCGGTTTTGATTCCCTGGTTTTCGACAATATCCTCAACAGTTGCAACCAGTTCTCCCGTTTCCCATGCGAATGCGCTTCCAGGTTCAAGTATCACATGAAGACCGGATTTCTCCCTGAATTGTTTAAGAATTTTTATCAGATGATCAATATTATAGTCTTGTCTGGTAATAAGATGACCTCCACCCATATTGATCCATTTTAACTGAGGAAAAAATTTTCCGAATTTAGCTTCAACTATCTGAAGGACTTTTTCCAGGGCGTATGAGTCTGATTCAAAAAGAACATGAAAATGAAGTCCCTCAATTCCTCCCGGAAGACTATCTTTCAGATCTTCAGCAATTATCCCGAGTCTTGACCCTGGAGAACACGGATTATATAATCCATGACTAACCTCTGAAAACTCGGGATTTATTCTTAATCCCGCCGAGATTTTTTCCGCAACAATTTGTAATTCAGGAGAATATTTTCTGAACTGGTTTATTGAATTAAAAGTGATGTGAGAACTGTACTTTATTATCGAATCAAAATCACTCATCCTGTATACAGGAGAATATGTATGTGCCTTTGATCCAATCTCTTCAAAGCAAAGCCTCGCTTCATCAGCTGAACTTGCTGCCGCACCTGAAATATATTCCTTCATTATTGGAAAAACTCCCCACATAGCAAATCCTTTGAATGCCAGAATTATTTCGGCACCTGATTTCTCAGATACCTGCTTAATTAAAGAGAGGTTCTTTCGGAATCTTTCCTCATCAATCACGTAACAAGGTGATGGTATTTTAGTGTAGTTTACTGCCAATTTAATAGTTTTATAGTTCCAGATCCACATTATGCAGTTCCACCCATGGTAATCCCAGCTTGTTTAATTCAGCCATAAACGGATCGGGATCAAATTCTTCAACATTGAATACTCCGGTTTTTTTCCAGATCCCTTTCAGATACATCATGGCGCCTATTGCGGCCGGGACACCAGTTGTATAGCTGACACCCTGGGCTCCTGTCTCTGCATAAGCTGCTTCATGACTACAATTATTATAAACATAATATGTTTTGTCTTTCCCGTTTTTTACTCCTCTGATACGACATCCGATGGAAGTCTTACCCTTATAGTTTTCTCCGAGACTACCGGGATCGGGTAGCACAGCTTTAAGGAACTGAATTGGGATTATCTCTCTCCCCTCGAACATAACAGGCTCGATTCCTGCCATCCCAATATTTTGAATTACACGCAGATGGGTAAGATATTCCTGTCCGAATGTCATCCAGAATCTTGCCCTTTTAAGAGTCGGATAATTTTTTACAAGTGATTCCAGTTCTTCGTGATAAATCAGAAAGGATTCTTTCGGCCCAATCTCAGGGTAATTCAATGGCTTATGTATTTCATGAGGCTTCGTTATTATCCATTTACCATTTTCCCAGTATTTACCTTCCTGTGTCACTTCCCTGATATTGATCTCAGGATTAAAATTCGTAGCGAAGGGTTTACCATGATCACCAGCATTACAATCAACAATATCAAGGTAATGCATTTCATCAAAATGATGTTTGGCAGCATAGGCTGTATAAATTGAAGTAACCCCAGGGTCGAAACCGCATCCAAGAATTGCTGTTATTCCGGCTTTTTTATATTTGTCGATATAAGCCCATTGCCAACCATATGCATATTTGGCCTCTTCCAGCGGTTCATAGTTAGCTGTATCAAGATATGCAACACCTGTTTCAAGACATGCGTCCATTATATGCAGGTCCTGGTAAGGCAAAGCAACATTTACGACTATATCAGGCTTAAATTCTTGTATAAGCTTAACCAGTTGAGAAACATTATCAGCATCAACCTGAGCAGTTTTGATCTGGTGCTTACCAATTTTTTCAGCTATAGCATCGCATTTGGATTTTGTCCTGCTTGCTAACATAATTTCTGTAAAAACCTGTGGCAGAGATGCCATTTTATGAACTACAACTGTTCCTACTCCACCTGCTCCAATAACTAATACTTTTCCCATAGCTAATTAAGATAAAAGACAAAAGTAAAAAGATAAAAGTATAAGGCAATGGGAAAAGTGTAATAATGCAAAATGCAATAAATCATAAGTAAATAGTAAAACATATCGGGTACCTGGTACCAAGAACCGGGTACCGCGCACCGTTTACTAATTCTGATTATATTTGTATCTTCAAAATACTGAAACCTGAGTATGAAGCTGATCAATCCACTGTTAATTATACGGATATTAAGTACTATCCTTTTTATAGAAACAATATCCTATCTTTTATGTTTACCAGTGGTTGCGATTTACAGAGAGTCTCCATACCCTTTCTTCTGGTCAGCAGCAATTACTCTATCCCTGTCTGTAATATTTTATTTCATTTCCAGAGAAGCGGATCCAAATAAATTCAGTAACAGGGATGGATTCCTGTCAGTGACTCTTTCCTGGGTAGTTTTTTCATTATTAGGCACTTTACCTTATCTGATAAGTGGTACAATCCCTACATTTATTGATGCCTTCTTTGAATCCACATCTGGATTTTCCACTACAGGTTCTTCTATCCTGAACAATGTAGAGGCATTACCCTACTCTATACTTTTCTGGAGAAGCCTTACACACTGGATAGGCGGAATAGGGATAATAGTTATTTTAATAATTATCCTCCCCTCCATCAGAGCTACAGGTTATCAGCTATTTAGTCTTGAATCCACAATGAGAGAAAAGATTCATCCAAAAACAAAGGCTATAATATTCAGGGTTCTGTTAATATACCTGGGACTTACCGTAGCAGAAATAATCCTTCTGAACATTGGTGATATGAACTTGTTTGATAGCATCTGTCACTCCTTTGGCACAGTAGCAACAGGAGGTTTTTCAACCAAGAATAATAGCCTCATGTACTATTCATCTTACAGCCAATATATTGTAATGATATTCATGTTCCTTGCAGGTACAAGCCAGGTTATTTACTATTACCTGATAAAGCTTAACTTCAAGAGAGTCAAACAGAATGAAGAGTTATGGTTCTATATTTCAGTGATAATGATTGCGGGTGCAATTGCTACTATAATCCTACTGGTGAATTCAACCAGAACGTTTGAGGAATCATTCAGGGAAGGATTTTTCCAGATTATTTCAATAATTACATGTACCGGATTAAGATCAGCCGATTATCTTGTCTGGCCAGGAGCAGCGGTTATCCTTATCTTTTTATTGATGTTTTCAGGGGCAAGCACCGGTTCAACAGGTGGCGGAATCAGGATGGCAAGGCATCTGATTGTTATTAAAAACATTAAAAATGTATTTGTCAAACTCAACCACCCCAAATCAATCTCTTCTATAAAATTAAATGGTAAAAGCGTTGCTGAAAATACCAATATTTCAATACTTTCATTTGTTATACTATACCTGTTTCTCTTTGTGCTTGGGACAATTATCATAGTAATAACAGGTGTTGATCCGGTTACTGCTTCCAGTTCAGTAGCTACATGTATGGCAGGAATCGGACCAGGTCTCGGGACTGTTGGACCTATGAGCAGTTTTGCCCATCTGCCTGAAGTCAGCAAGGTAATACTGAGTCTCCTAATGATAATTGGAAGGCTTGAGATTATTACTGTCTTCACTCTCTTCACGAGAACATTCTGGAAACTTTGAAAAAGGTGTGAGGTGTGAGGCGTGAGGTGAAGTTCTACTTCATTAGAAGAAATTTTCTGACATAATCCAGGCTTTCGGGAGTACCTACGTCAATCCAATAGCCTTCATCATGCTTCAGGGTGTAAATATTGTGATCTCTGGCAAGATTAAGATATAAAGTAATCATTGAATAGATACCTTCATTCATATAATTAAATATCTCCGGTTCAACAATATGCATACTTGAAAAAGCTATTTCTAAAAGCCCTTCTTCCTTATCACATGCAAGTATCTGTTCGCCTGTGGATAGATTTCGCCATCCCTGCAACTTACCATCTTTATCAACAAGCAGAAACCGTTTTCCGGGACGATGCCTGACAGCCAGAGTGGCCAGACCCTTTTTTTTAAGATGCAAACTATGAAGAGCTGAAAGATCAAGATCTGATATTATATCTGTATTGTAGAGAAGGAATGGGGTTTTTCCAAAGAAATCACGAGCTTTGTATAACCCTCCACCATTCTCAAGAAGTTTATCTCTCTCATCTGAAACTGAGATTCTGAATCCCTTTTTATTAAGTCTTATTACCTCATCTTCAACCATATCTGCAAAATGATGCACATTTATTATTATATCATTAAAGCCATATAAAGTACATTTCTCCACTGCCATTTGAAGTACTGATTTCCCATTTATATCAACCAGAGCTTTAGGAATACTTTCAGTTATCTTCCCAAGTCGTTTGCCTAATCCTGCAGCAAATATCATTGCTTTCATGTACTTTGCTTCTTAAATATCGCTAAATAGACAAATATCTTCTTTTTACTTTTGTCTTTTGTCTTTTGTCTTTTATCTTTTATCTTTCAATCAACCGACTCTACTTGTGCTAATATTTGATATACCTTAACATCAGGGATTAACCTGACTGTCTGAAATAACTCTGGAAGGGACACTGGAAGTTGCCCCGAATCGATCAGATGAATTAAGAGTTTCACAGCCGGAACTATACTTCCGGTGAAAGTCGGTTTTTTTTCATACAATCCTCTGAATCCGAAAGCACCCAGAGCCTGCATGAGTCTTATCATACTGAAACCGGCATAGTATCCGACGAATTCTGTTGGACTTTCTCCTGATACTGAACAGAAATTGTTTATATGATAATCAAGAAGTTTTTGACGTGATTGTTCAGGGATATGAGCTTTAGCATCATATAATAGTGAAGCAACATCGTACTGGGGAGCACCTTTCCTTCCGCCCTGATAATCAATGAACCATGGTTCCTCTCCTACCAGCATCACATTTGCTGACTGGAAATCGCGGTAAAGAAAAAAATCCTGACGGGTTTCAAGAAGAAAATCAGCGAGTAAATTGAAATCATGTTCCAATCTTCGTTCATTAAAAGGGACAGCTACCAGCTTAAGAAACATGTACTTAAAGTAATTCATATCCCACATCATCGATTGTCTGTCGAAACTTCTGTGCGGATAGCAGAGATCCAGATCCAATCCGTCGATACCTTTTACCTGGAAATGAATCAGACTGTCAAGAATTTTCCGGTACAAATTCTCGGTTGCATCATCAAAGCCTGCCCCGCTTTGTTTTTGTTGAAGCCAGGTAAACAGGTTTATATCACCAAGATCCTTAAGAAAATAGATGAATTTCCCGGGCAAGTATCCGAATATCTCCGGTACCGGGAGTCCTTTTGAAATGAAATGTTTTGTAAAACCGATAAATGCTTCATTTTCTTCAGGGTTTGGATTATATGCCCCGATCACACTTATGTCGCCTGTATTTATTCTAAAATATTTTCTGTCGGAACCCGATTGTGGTAAGGCCGCAATTTTTATTTCAGAATCGCCGAACAATTCTTTGTATCCATTTGATACTATGTCTATTTCACTCATAATGTTACTCGTTACTCGTTACTCGTTTTTGCTCCCCAATCCCGCAAGGCGGGATAATTCTCTTACTATTAGTATTCATTTTTGTCTTTATACTTTTGTCTTTTGTCTTTAACCTTTATAATCTTATCATAATCTTCTTCCTGTAAAGAATCAATGCCACCGCCCAGATTAACAACATCTCAATTACTGCAAACATCAGGCTTCCATTGAGATTACCGGCAACCGGAACGCAAACTTTATCATAAAACCAACTGTAGAGTGTAACCTTATCCGTTCCTGAATGTATCTGAATGAATAACAACATTTTAGTCAAAATTCCGGCAAGAAAATAGGAAAACAGGGCATTTGTGCCAAAAACCATAAAGAATATTCCCACGACCTTGAATTTTAAAACATCGGCTATCAGGTAGATTATTGAAAAAACACTCATTGCAATTCCGGCAGTAAATAGAACGTATGAACTTGTCCAGAGTGGTTTGTTTATAGCGAAAATGATGTTCCATAAGTATCCCAGACCTGTGGCTGCAATACCCAGAAGTAATATCTTAATGACAGTCTTTCCGTTTGCAGATCCCTTCCCGACCATTTCTCCCGCAAAATAGCCGATAATAACTGTGCATATCGCAGGAATAGTACTAAACAACCCTTCCGGATCAAATGGAATTCCATATCCCTTGTAGAGATGGTTCTTACCCAGGATTGCAATATCTGCTTTGAGTACGAAATTGCCTTCAAGAGTGTATGGTCCGGGTCCACCCAAAAATGCTAACAATCCCCAGTAAATAAGAAGCAGAACTGCGATCAGGATCCACAAATAGTCGTGTCTTACTGTCAGGCAGAGTAATGCGCCCAATCCATAAGCTAAAGCAATACGCTGAAGCACACCCATTATTCTGAGGGTTGAATAATCTCTTCCAAAATATGGGAATATTTCCAGGAGCAGACCAACAGCAAATATGGTTATTGTGCGCCTGAATATTCTTAGAATCGAGCTTCCATTTATTTCATTTCCATATTTCTTTAGTGAGTACCAGGTTGACATTCCGATAATGAAAAGGAAGAAAGGGAAGACGAGATCAGTTGGAGTACAACCATTCCATTCTGCGTGCCTTAACGGAGGATAAACATATTCCCAACTACCGGGATTATTTACAATAATCATAAAAGCTACTGTTAATCCCCTGAAGATATCAAGAGAAACCAACCTGCCACTGCTTTTCGCCATAGATGAAGCCAGATAATATTTGGTAAAAATAATAATTAAAGCCGATTTTTACCGTGAAGGTACACAAAGGATTACACAAAGGTCACTAAGAATTTTTCAAACTCCATCAGACATTTATATGCAAATTCAAATAATAATCGATGACTAATAATTGTTACTTTTGAATAATTATTTTAATAACCCCTGGGAATATATAAATCATGCAATTAAAAAAACTGTTCATTATTCTGTCTTTAACACTACTCTCATTTATTCCTGTTAAATCACAAAACAACGAACCTCCGTTTTTAAAATATATGAACCATCCATGGGTCGATTCGGTTATGAAAACCCTCACGCTTGATCAGCAGATAGCGCAATGTATATTTATTGCCGGTTATTCCAACAGAGATGTCTCTCATGAAATTGAAGTTAGTGATATCATCAGGAAATATGGTGTAGGGGGTATTGTTTTCTTTCAGGGCACAGCTGCAAAACAGGCAGAATTGACCAATTATTACCAGAAAATTTCTAAAGTACCTCTCATTATATCACTTGATGCAGAATGGGGAATTGGCATGAGGATTGAAAATGTTGAAAAGTTCCCATATCAGATGACACTGGGTGCAATACAAAATGATTCACTCATCTATCAGTTTGGCAAAGCAGTTGCATCGCAATTCAAAAGACTCGGAATGCAGGTTAACTTTGCTCCGGTTCTCGACATCAATATTAATGCTCAGAACCCTGTGATCAACTACCGTTCATTCGGAGAAAACAGGGAAAAAGTGACAGCAAAAAGCATCATGTATATGAAAGGATTACAGGACAATGGCATCCTGGCAACAGGTAAACATTTTCCTGGACATGGAGATACAAATGTTGATTCACACCTTGATTTGCCATTAATAACCCATTCACTAGCCAGACTGGACAGTATTGAGTTGTATCCCTTCCGAAATCTGATTGGCGAAGGAATAGGAAGCATAATGGTTGCCCACCTCAATTTACCCTCGCTCGACACCACTTCCGGTCTGCCATCCACCCTTTCTCCTGTTATTATTAATGGCCTTCTGAAGAAAGAGATGGGATTTAAAGGACTTGTAGTCACAGATGCCATGATGATGAAGGCGGTTACAAAGTTTTTTAAACCGGGAGAAGCTGAGGCTAAAGCTCTTGAGGCCGGAAATGATGTTGCTGAGTTTGTAACAGATGTCGATGCTGCCATCAGGGAAATAAAGAACTATATCGTGCTTAAAAAACTGACAAATAATGATATAGCCCAAAAGTGCAGAAAAGTACTTGCCCTGAAATACTGGTCCGGATTAAATAAACCTCATACAATAAATAATGAGAACATCGGCAAGGAGCTATCTCCAATGACCTCCAAGGCATTAATACTTGATCTTTATGCAAATGCATTAACCGTGCTTAACAACAATCAGGAGATTATTCCGGTAAGAAATCTGCAAAATATCAAAATTGCCACAATTGCAGTAAACAGAGACACTATCTCATCGTTTCAGAGTAGAATTGCAGATTATTATCCTGCCGACCATTTCTTCATTGATCCTGCGGACTCTGCCGCATGTAATAAGCTTTTAAAAAAACTCTCCGGGTATAATTTGGTGATTGCGGGAGTTTTTGGTCTTGATCAACGACCCAATCTTGGATTCGGAATAAAACCGGAGATGAATCATTTCCTTGAAAAACTGATTGCAAATAACAAAACAATTATTACATGGTTTGGCAACCCATACGGAATTGATAAAGTAGATATTCTTCAGAACTCAGCCGGGCTCATACTTGCATACCAGGAGAATGAATACACTGAAGATCTTTCTGCCCAGCTTATATTCGGGGGCATCGGAGCCAAAGGTTCACTGCCAGTTACAATAAATAATAAATGGCATGCTGATTACGGCATTATGACTCCGGGTAATATAAGACTGCAATATGGTGTACCAGAAAGCGTGGGTATGTCATCTGGAATTCTAAATTCTAAAATTGACTCTATAGTCAGGGCCGGTCTTCTGTCCAAAGCATATCCCGGATGTGTTGTTATGGCAGCAAGAAAAGGAGTTGTTGTATTCAGTAAAGCCTATGGATTTCAGACATATGACAATCGTATTGCTGTAAGGAAAGATGACCTGTACGATCTGGCGTCTGTTACCAAGATAACCTCAACGATAGCTGGACTAATGCTTCTAAACACTGAAGGAAAGTTCTCTGCTGATGAAACATTAGGTCATTACCTCCCCGACTTCAAAAGAACCAATAAGGGGAATATTGTGTTGAGAGATTTACTTACTCATCAGGCGGGACTTACCCCTTTTATATCTTTCTGGAAAGAGACAATTAAAAAGAACGGAAAGTTCAGATCTCATATCTTTGATTATCAATATAATAAAAGATATACACTTGAAGTAGCACAAGGTCTTTACATCAATAAGAATTACAGGAAGAAGATTTTAAATGAAATAAAAAAGAGTCCCCTGGGTGAAAAAAAGTATGTCTATTCAGATCTGACGTTTATAATTGCTCCTGAGATTATAGAAAAATTAACAGGACAGAAATGGTATGATTTTGTAACAGACAGCATCTATAAGAAAATAGGTGCAATGGAAATAGTGTTTAATCCTTATAAGAAATTCCCGATAGACCGGATAGTCCCAACCGAGTACGACTCGCTATTCAGAAAACAGCTTTTGCATGGTACTGTTCATGATGAAGGGGCTGCCATGTTAGGAGGAATATCAGGCCACGCAGGCTTGTTTTCCGATGCCAATGATCTTATGAAGCTGATGGAGCTCTACCGCAGGTTGGGTGAGTATGGCGGACAACAACTGATCAGCAGGAATGTCATCGAAGAATATACACATGTCCAATTTCCTGATAACAATAATCGCAGGGGACTGGGATTTGATAAACCACTGCTGAATAATTCCCGGCTTTCACAAAAAGAATCTTATCCGACAAGAAGTGCCTCACCATCAAGTTTTGGACATTCAGGATATACCGGGACATTTGTTTGGGTCGATCCGGAGTATGACATTACATACGTCTTCTTATGCAACAGGGTATATCCATCAAGAAATAACAACCTTTTGTCTGATATGAATATAAGGTCTGAAATACTTCAGGCAATCTACGATTCGATAATTAAGTAGGACGCAAGGCTCACGACACAGGACACAGGGAAGAGTATTATTTAAGCTTTGCCTTATGTCGTGTGTCGTGTGTCGTGTGTCGTGTGTCGTGCGTCGTGCGTCGTGTGTCTTATATCAATAGATTTTTTAAAAGATTGTTTGTTATTAAATAAAAAAACCAGACTGTAAAATACAATCTGGTTTATTGGTGCCCAGAACAAGACTCGAACTTGCACACCCTTGCGAGCACCAGCCCCTCAAGCTGGCGTGTCTACCAATTTCACCATCTGGGCGAAGATGGATTTGTGCCCAGAACAGGACTCGAACCTGCACATCATTACTGACACTAGTCCCTGAAACTAGCGCGTCTACCAATTTCGCCATCTGGGCGGGAAAAGATAGCGGGTGCAAAAATATAAATAAAAATGAAATATAAGAAAAAAGATTTAAAAATCTCCCGGTACTGGGTACTGGGTGCTGAATCCTGTGTGCTGGTTTAACGTAACTGGTAGTATTTCCCTGCACCATGCACCATGCACCTTGCACCCTGCACCGTGCTCCGTTATCATCTGCTGCTATTGAGAAGTTTTACATGATTTGTCTCTTCAAAATACTTGAAATAATAGTAGAGTTTGTAATTAATATCCAAACCATAATCAGTATTCAAATTATAATCTATGTAAGTATCATACAAGCCCTTATAGCGCGAATATATATACCGCTGGTTCCATTCGGTGACATAAAAATGGTTTTTTTGGGCGTAATACTCATTTGAGTAGAAATCCTTTGCAGGTTTAGTTGCAAGCCATGTTTCAAAACCCGGGTCCATAATTATCAGCCTGTATTCCAGGCTGTCAACAGAAACCGTGTCTGCTTTTATTCTCTCCCTCTCCCTTTTTTTCTGACTGAATCCATCAGTTTGAATTGCAACCAGAATAACCAGTATGATAAAAACAGTTTTCTTCATTTTGCATCGTTTTTATTTAAACTGTTAAATAATTTATATGTTAACAAAAAATATACCAATTAAATGCTCCGTATTAATTAAAAGTATATTTTTACACCCTGATTAAAAATAGATGAACAAACAGATAAAAAGGCTTTTGTGGTATAATAAACATCTGTATTACAGGTCTTCATTATCTTTATCTGGAAACTTTGAACTGAAAAAGATATAATTACCTGCAAAAAGATGCAGGTTTTTTTTTAATAAACTTATTTTATGAAAATTATGAAATTTGGGGGTACCTCAGTGGGAAGCCCCGACAGGATGAAGGCCCTGATACCACTGATAAATGATGGAAACAAAAAGATTGTTGTATTATCTGCCATGGCAGGAACAACAAACAGTCTGGTAGAAATAACCGAACTGTTGTACGCCGACAATATTAATGAGGCATCGGTTAGGAATAACAATCTCAGGTCAAAATATCATCAGGTGGTTGAGGAGCTTTTTGCCAGTGAGAATTTTAAAAAATCGGGGCATGAACTTATTGATTCTCATTTTGAATATATCAGGAATTTTACTTTAAGGGTATTTACAAAACTTCAGGAAAAAGCAATCCTTGCCCAGGGAGAACTTATTTCCACTTCATTATTCCATCTACTTCTCCAGGAAAGGAATATAAAGTCAATTCTTTTACCTGCTTTAAGCTTTATGAGAATTGATAAAGACGGAGAACCTGATGCGTTCTACATTAAAGAAAACATCAGAAGAGAACTAAAAAAACATACGGCTGAAAATTTAATCATTACACAAGGATTTATATGCCGGAATGCTTATGGTGAGATTGATAATCTGAAACGCGGAGGCAGTGATTTCACTGCGTCGTTAATTGGCGCTGCAGTAAAAGCTTCGGAAATTCAGATCTGGACCGACATTAACGGGTTTCATAATAATGATCCCAGGTATGTTGAGAACACACAGGTGATCAGGGAATTATCATTCGATGAAGCAGCTGAACTTGCCTATTTCGGCGCAAAGATACTGCATCCTTCAAGTGTTAATCCGGCCCATGAAAACAACATACCTGTCAGACTCAAGAACACTATGGAACCAGAAGATACAGGCACCCTGATCACATCTGCATCAATATTGCAGGATTATAAGGCTGTTGCAGCAAAAGACGGAATATCTGTATTAAGAATCAGATCCGACAGGATGTTAATGGCTTACGGTTTCCTTCGCAAGGTTTTTGAGATCTTTGAAGCTTACAAGACACCGATCGATATGATTACTACATCAGAAGTTGCTGTTTCAATCACAATCGACAATTCTCAGTTTATCCAACAGATAGCAAATGACCTGAAAGAACTGGGAACAGTGGAAATAGAAGAGAATCAAACAATTGTATGCGTTGTTGGAGATTTCCGTACACAACGCACAGGATCGGCGCCGGAAATATTTGAAGCCCTGAATACTATACCTCTGAAGATGATATCATATGGAGGAAGTCCGAACAGTCTATCTCTACTGATAGATACATCAAATAAAATTGAAGCTTTAAGATTACTCAGCAAACATCTTTTTACCTAGAGAAATGATTAATAATAAAACCTTAGAAAAACTAAGAAAAATTGAAACTCCTTTTTATTACTATGATCTTGATGTTTTAAGATCTACACTTGAAAGTGTAAAGAAAGAGTCAGACAATTCCGGATACAAAGTACATTATGCAGTAAAGGCAAACTCAAACAACAGGATCCTTAAAATCATCTGTTCCTATGGCTTTGGAGCCGACTGTGTAAGTTTCAATGAAATAGCTGCTGCAATCTCAGCAGGCTTCAGTCCTTCAGAAATCGTATTCGCAGGAGTAGGTAAAACTGACAAGGATATCGAAGCTGCGCTGAAAGCCAATATCTTTTGTTTTAACTGTGAATCGTTGCCCGAAATTGAGGTTATTAATCAGCTGGCTTCAAAACAGAATAAAATTGCGCAGATAGCATTAAGAATCAATCCATATATCGAAGCTCATACTCATAAATATATAACGACTGGTATAGAAGAAAGCAAGTTCGGAATAAATACTTTTGAGATTGAGGATGTGGTAAAAAAACTATCAGGTTTTGAAAATATCAGGTTAATAGGAATACATTTTCACATTGGTTCCCAGATAACCAGGATGTCGGTATTCAAAAGTTTATGTGCCCGAATCAATGAGTTACAGGAATGGTTTTCTTCCCACAATATTAATTTAGAGATCATTAATGTAGGCGGAGGATTAGGAATTGATTATGAAGATCCTGAAAAATATCCGGAATTCCAGGAATATTTCTCATTACTTCATGAATTCATAGATCTTCGCCCCGGGCAGGAGCTCCATCTTGAACCGGGACGCTCAATAATAGGCCAGTGTGGCAGTCTGATCTCAAGGGTCCTGTTTATTAAAAATGGCAGTAACACTATCTTTGCGATTATAGATGCCGGAATGACTGATCTGATACGGCCAGCACTTTACCAGGCTCACCATAAGATAGAAAACCTTACTTCAACCGGAAAAATATTTCGGTATGATGTTGTTGGTCCGGTTTGTGAATCATCAGATACTTTTGCAAAATATATCGAACTGTCTGAAACACGCAGGGGCGATATAATTGCAATCAGATCAGCAGGAGCCTATGGTGAAGCAATGGCCTCAAGATATAATCTCAGAGATCTGCCGAAAGCAGTATTTTCGGACGAGATTTAACTACTTTCCCCGTTGTTTTTTACCTCATCCCCCGCCTCCTTCTCCCAGGGGAGAAGGGGAGTAAAACCTATTTTATCAGGATCTTAGCCCCTCTCCCCTGGCAAGGGCGTTGAGGCGAGGCATTTCTACTTTGGCGTACTCTGTCTTATCTTACTGTGTTTCACACCATAGAAGAAATATATACAGAAGCCGATAGCCATCCAGATAATAAGTCTTAACCATGTATCAAGAGGTAATGATGCCATCTGAAGAAAGCATATCGAAGCGCCAAGAATAGGCACCAGAGGAACCCATGGAGTTTTAAAAGGACGCTCAATATCGGGTTTCGATTTTCTAAGGACCATTACACTCAGACAGACAATAATAAAAGCAAGAAGGGTACCGATTGAAACTAACTCCCCAAGTATGCTGATTGGCAGGATACCTGCAATGATCATGGCGACAGTTCCGGTTATGATCGTACTAACATACGGGGTCTTGAACCTGGGATGAACTTTTGAAAATACAGGAGGCAACAAGCCGTCTTTCGACATAGAGTAAAAGATTCTTGGTTGCCCCATGAGCATAACAAGAATAACAGAGCTTAATCCGGCAATTGCAGCAATCTTCACAATGGGTCTCAGCCAGAACATGCCCTTGCCCATCGCATCAACACCAACTGCCACAGGATCAGCAACATTCAATGTTGTATAACTTACAATACCTGTGAGAACTATAGCCACAAGAATATATAAAACTGTTGAAATTCCAAGTGATCCAAGAATACCAACCGGCATATCCCGCTGAGGGTTTTTTGCTTCCTGGGCCGCTGTAGAAACAGCATCAAAACCTATGTATGCAAAGAAAATAACACCTGCGCCCCTCAGGACTCCGCTTATTCCAAATTTACCAAATTCATGACTATATGCTTTCAACCAACCCCAGAGCGATCCATATTCGGATATTGGAGCAGATTCAACTTTATTTGAAGGAATAAATGGATGCCAGTTCATACTTTTAACAAACATGAAACCAATTGCAATAAACAGTATAATAACTGATACTTTGGTTATTACCATTATGTTATTGAAATTAGCTGATTCACGTATCCCAATCACGAGCAAGGTTGTTAACAATGCAACAATAAACATTGCAGGTAAATTAATTACACAGGTGACATGAGCCAGAGAATCAACCTGCACTCCTGAGGCAGCCAGTGTCTGTGCAAAGTTTGCTGTCAGAGGTTTCCATCCTAAGTCAGGAACGTTAACAAGAACAGAGCCTACAGCCCCAGTATATTGCGGCGGAATGAATATATGCAGGTCTTTAAGGAAGCTGACAACATAACCCGACCATCCGACTGCTACAGTTGATGCAGCAAAAAGGTACTCAAGTATGAGGTCCCAGCCGATGATCCAGGCCAGAAATTCACCAAGAGTAGCATATGAATATGTATAAGCGCTACCTGCAATAGGTATCATAGAGGCAAATTCCGCATAACATAAACCTGCCAATCCACAGGCAAATCCGGAAATAACAAATGACAAGACTATACCAGGGCCGGCATATTGTGCAGCAGCCTGACCCGTAAGTACAAAAATTCCGGCTCCAATAATAGCTCCTATTCCTAAAGTGGTAAGATTAAGTGCTGTAAGAGATCTCTTCAGACCACCTGATTCCTTAGATTCACTGAACAGCTGAGGAAGTGGTTTCGTGATGAATAACCGGCTTTTTGACATATGGTTTATTTGAATGTTTGAGATTCAACAATAATTAATACAAACGTAACTTTTTTTTGTAAAATAAATTATATTATTCCAAAGTTAGTTGGCAAGTTATTAAAGCAATTGCTTATTACATTTTTTTAACATTTTAAATGTATTTTTGAATTAGGATTAAGACCGGAATTGAACACCATTTTAGATATGATGGCCCTACCTGAATAATACAAAAAAATGCAACCCCTGTAAGGATTGCATTCTTTTGTATTCTGAAGGCCAATTACTGGCTGCCAGATTATTTATTAACCCTGCGGCTGTACAACTCCTGCCAGTTCTCAGTTCCTCCACTTGCAGGCTGAGCATGGATTGATACTTTTCTTTCGATTTTTCTGATTGTCATTGACCTGGTATCTCTTGCCTGGCCTTTTGCATGGTTAACAACATCCACCCATGCAATGAACCAGTTTATCTGATGGGGCATTACTTCAGGTGTTTGAATGTACATAATGCCATTAATAGGATTCCTGAAATCCCAGTTATCATGAGTTGTTTCGTAAACATCAGCATAATAAACATACCGATCGAGGTTTGCAAATACAGCTACCCCACTGGCATCCGTAAATCCTTCCATAACCGATTTCTTAGGGTCATTGGTATCCCAATCTGCAAGCGAACTATATAAAAGAATACTTGAATTTGGTACCAGAATATTTTGATTATCCCACTCCCGTACCTCTATAACGAGAAGTGTTGGAATGACAACTGTTAAAGTCAGTGATGACTTGCTTTCGTTCCCATCGTCGGAAACTGCGGTAAGAATAACTTCAAAGGAACCCGTACTGTTAAATGTATGATAAGGGTTTCTTTCATCAGAAGTATATCCGTCACCAAAGTCCCAAATGAAACTTGAGGCATTATGCGAATGGTTATTAAACAATATTTCCTGACCTACACCGGGTTCAACCGTATTAACAGAAAAATCTGCTTCTGGTTTCTTTTCACATGATCCAAGAAAAAGTGGAAGCAATAGCAACAGATAGATTATCCTTTTCATTTTTTATTGTATTAATTGTTCAAAAATCAATTTTCAAAATACGTGCCAAATTTCAACTAAGACAATTTTTCAGGCATAAAGATGCATCTTTTATCTAAATCCAGGTTGAGGACCTTAACCTTAACCTTAACCTTAACCTTAACCTTAACCTTTTTATTAGTACTGATTTTTATAAAATTATAATTATCTTTGCACTCCAATAAAAAGATGTGTTCAGAATGATAAAGATAACTTTACCTGACGGATCTGCAAGAGAATTTAAAAAAGGAATCAGCAGCCTTGAAATCGCGGAAGAGATAAGCCCCCGGCTGGCAAAAGAAGTATTTGCAGCCACTGTAAATGGTGAGATATGGGATCTGACCAGACCAATTAGCAAAGATTCAACACTGAAGCTGCATAAGTGGGAAGATGCTGAAGCAAAACATGCATTCTGGCATTCATCAGCCCACCTTATGGCTGAAGCGCTGGAATCTTTATATCCTGGAATGAAATTTGGTATCGGTCCGGCTATTGAAAATGGTTTCTACTATGATGTAGATCCCGGTGATGGTAACATAATTACTGAGGCTGACCTTCAGACTATTGAGAATAGAATGAAGGAGCTTGCCGTCAAGAATCTTACATATATCAGACGGGACATCAGTAAAAAAGAGGCTCTCGATTTTTTCTCAAAAAAAGGTGATGAATATAAAACTGAACTTATCAGCGAACTTGAAGACGGCACCATAACTTTATATACACAGGGTAACTTCACCGATCTTTGCAGGGGGCCACATCTTCCTTCGACTGAACCATTAAAAGCTATAAAGCTTCTGAGTGTTGCCGGTGCATACTGGCGTGGTAATGAGAATCGGAAAATGTTGACCAGGATTTATGGTATAACCTATCCGAAACAGAAACTTCTCGATGAGTATCTTGTTTTTCTCGAGGAAGCTAAAAGAAGAGATCACCGCAGGATCGGGAAAGAACTTGAGTTATTCGCCTTCTCTCCAAAAGTTGGAATGGGTCTCCCGTTATGGCTTCCAAAAGGGTCGGATATCAGGCAGAATCTTATCACTTTTCTTACCAGGGAATTAAGGAAAAGAGGATATAAAATTGTAACAACACCCCATATTGGAAATGTGAACCTGTACAAGACATCAGGCCACTTTGAAAAATATGGTGCCGATTCATTTCAACCTATCTCGACACCTCAGGAAGGCGAACAGTTCATGCTCAAACCGATGAACTGTCCGCACCATTGTGAGATATATAATGCTACGCCCCACTCATATAAGGATCTTCCACTCAGGATGGCCGAATTCGGAACTGTATACAGATACGAACAGAGTGGCGAGTTGCATGGACTTACAAGAGTTAGGAGTTTTACTCAGGATGATGCCCATCACTTTTGCAGGCCCGACCAGTTAAGAAATGAATTTAAAAGCATTATTGACCTTATATTATATATTTTTAAGATACTTAATTTCAATGACTATACTGCACAGGTTTCATTGCGTGATCCTGACAACAAACAGAAGTATATCGGTTCAGATGAGAATTGGGAAAGAGCGGAGCAGGATATTATTGCGGCCGCAGCAGAGAAAAAGCTTGAGACTACGGTAGTGACAGGAGAGGCAGCCTTCTATGGCCCGAAGCTCGATTTCATGGTGAAAGATGCCATCGGAAGAAAATGGCAGCTGGGAACAATCCAGGTTGATTACAATATGCCTGAGCGGTTTGAGCTTACATATAACGGAAGCGACAATCAGAAACACAGACCAGTTATGATTCACAGGACGATCTTTGGTTCAATGGAAAGATTTATCGCAGTTTTGATAGAAAACACAGCAGGTAAATTTCCTCTTTGGCTTGCACCTGAAAAAGCTGTAATCTTACCGATAAGTGAAAAATTCAATGATTATGCAGGAAAAGTTTTGGAAATTCTAAATAATTCCGATATTTGCACACTAATTGACGATAGAAGCGAAAAAATAGGTAAGAAGATCAGGGATAATGAATTAAAGAGGATTCCCTACCTTCTTATAATCGGTGAAAAAGAGGTAGAAAACGAAACTATCGCTGTTAGAAAGCAGGGAGAAGGTGACAAAGGGAGCATGAAAATTGAAGAATTTGTGAATTTTATTAACACGGAGATCAAAAAGGAAACTGCATTTTAATGCACTATAAGTAATTTTTAGTATTAACAAAAAATAAGGAGGAAAGAGCTATAGCTTTACCAATCAGGCGAAGCCCGGCAAGGGTTACCCAGCCGGCTCACAAAATCAACCACAGGATCACTGCAAAAGTGGTCAGAGTAGTCGGTGAAGAAATAGAAGCAGATGTAATGAGTATTCAGGATGCTCTCAGGTTGGCAGATACTCTGGAACTTGACTTAGTTGAAATTTCTCCCAATGCAGATCCCCCTGTTTGTAGAATTGTTGATTATCAGAAATTTCTTTATCAGCAAAAGAAAAAGCAAAAAGAGATAAAGGCCAAAGCATCAAAGGTTGTGGTGAAAGAGATAAGGTTTGGCCCGAACACTGATGACCATGATTATAATTTCAAGCTCAAGCACGCAATGAGATTCCTGGAAGAGGGTGCAAAAGTCAGAGCTTATGTGTTCTTTAAAGGAAGATCAATTTTATTCAAGGAGCAGGGTGAAGTGTTATTATTGCGTTTTGCCAATGACCTCGAAGAATTTGGAAAAGTTGAACAACTTCCAAGGCTTGAAGGTAAAAGGATGATAGTATCTTTTTCACCAAAAAAGAAAAAATAGTTTTTTAATATATTTGATAGAGAGAAATGCCAAAAATGAAGACGAATCCGGGTGCGAAGAAAAGATTTTCTCTGACCGGAACAGGAAAGATCAAACGTAAACATGCATTCAAAAGCCATATCCTGACGAAAAAAGCAACTAAACGTAAGAGAAATCTTACTTATGCAGGTCAGGTTAACAAAGCAGATCTTAAAAACGTTAAGCTGTTGCTCGCAATGAGATAGTTGTTTTGCGTATTGATAAAAAAATAGTTATAGTATTAACAGATTGTTCAGCACATAAGAGTCTTTAACCGGACCGCTGACATTCAAAAAAAATGAGTTATGCCAAGATCAGTAAATGCAGTCGCTTCAAGAGCCAGGAGGAAAAAGGTTCTTAAGCTGACAAAAGGAAACTTCGGATCAAGAAGAAACGTAATAACAGTTGCAAAGAATACCCTCGATAAAGGAATGGGGTATGCTTATCGCGACAGGAAGAAAAAGAAAGGTCTATTCAGGGCATTGTGGATTCAAAGGATTAATGCAGGTGTTCGACAGTATGATATGAGTTATTCTCAGTTTATCGGGAACCTGGATAAGAAAGGGATAGTGCTAAACAGAAAAACTCTTGCCGATCTTGCAATGAACCACCCTGAAGCTTTTAAAGCTATTGTCGAGAAGGTTATTTAAGAACAATATATTTATAAAAAAGGACATGTTTTTGCATGTCTTTTTTTTTATTTCGCACTCATAAACATCCTGCTCCATCTTATGCTCTTCAGACCTTTTGCCTCTTTATCAAGGGATAACCAGATAAACTTTGGCTTACCCACTATATGATCCTCCGGAACAAAGCCCCAGTATCTGGAATCTGCTGAATTATGCCGGTTATCTCCCATCATCCAGTAATAATTCATTTTAAAAGTATAACTGGCAGCCGGTTTATTATTTATATATATAGTACTGCCATCGACCCTGAGATTATTATTCTCATAAACATCAATTATTCTTTCGTACAGACACAGATTAGAGGTATCAAGTTTAACGGTGCTCCCTTTAACCGGCATCCATATTGGTCCATAATTATCCTCGTTCCAATAATATGTTCGGCTATAGGGGAAAATGTGAGGTGCATACTCCCCTGCTCTTGTAACGAACGGGGATACCTCCGTGACGTTTGTGAACTTGGATATGACTTCTGCGTTAGGTTTTGTCAGAGGAAGCACATAGGTTGAACCCGTTAACATTGTCTGATCAGATTTTGAGATATTAAGACGTTCAAATGCTTTTGGATTTATAGACGTACCGTTTGTGGCCACAGCATAAGTCGTTTGTTGTGTACCATTGTCAGGAACAAGCTTACCGTTAACATAAAGCACTCCTGATCTGATTGTTACAGTATCTCCCGGAATGCCGATACATCTTTTTACATAATTATCTCTCCTGTCAACAGGCCGGTATATTACAGTATATCTTTCCTGTACTTCTTTTCGGGCCTTCTGATAATAATAATTAAAAGGTTTTAAGGAAGAACCACTCTCCATATCTTTCATTTCCCGGGCCCTCCTTCTCACAATCTCATAGTAACTTGTTGTTTGTTCTTCAACAACAACTGTATCTCCTGCAGGAAAATTGAATACAATCGGGTCATTATTTTTTACTTTACCTCCTCCAGCCAGACGTTTATAAGGCCAGACAATCAGATTTGACCATGATTTACCTTTGGTAAGTGGCATAGTATGCTGTGTAAAAGGAAAAGCAATCGGAGTATTTGGCATTCTTGGGCCATAAGCAAGTTTGCTAACAAAAAGATGATCGCCAACCAGCAAGGATTTCTCCATGGATGGAGTTGGAATTCTATAATTCTGAAAAAGGAAAATATTTATAAGAGAAACCGCGATTACTGCAAAAATCAATGCGTCAAGCCATTCAATAAAGGCGCTGTTTTTGCCTTCTCTTTTTTTCCAGAATGTCCAATTAACTTTCTCGCTGATATATAAATCATAAATAACACCCAGACCAATGAGTAACCAAAAATTACCAATCCAGATAACTACGAGAATATAAAGAAATGCAGCTATTGCAAATCTTATATTTTTTCTTGTAAAAAGTTCATTCATAATTTCACTGTTTTATAGAGCAGGCAAAAATAGAAATAATTATCAGAATCCCAATACATCATTCATTGTGAATACTCCCTTCCTGGAATGAATGAATTCGGCAGCTACTACAGCTCCCAATGCGAATCCTTTCCTGTTTTTGGCTTCATGCTTCAGACTTATTGTATCAATATCGGAATCCCATTTAACTGTGTGTGTTCCCGGAACCAGACCCTCACGAATCGAACGGATTGGTACACAATCATTTGTTTTATCTTTCTCAAAACACCAACTCTTATATACTGAATGATGGGCTATGATCCCGTCAGCAATTGTAACTGCGGTGCCGCTTGGTGCGTCGAGCTTTTTTGTGTGATGAATCTCCTCAATTGAAACATTATAATCACGATAACGGTCCATCTGCTTTGCCAGTTCTGAATTGATCCTGAAAAGTAAATTAACGCCAATGCTGAAATTTGAAGAGTGAATAAAGGCTGTCTTGTTTTCTTTACACAATCCAACAGCTTTATCATAGTTCTCAAGCCAGCCAGTCGTACCTGAAACAACCGGAACCCTCTCGCTGAGACATTTGCAAATATTTGTGAAAGCTGCTGAGGGTAACGAAAACTCAATTGCAACGTCTATCCCATTCAGATTGGACCCATTCAGATCATTCTCATTATCCTGATCTATAATAAGTTTAATATTATGACCTCTTTTTACAGCAATGGCCTCAATTTCGTGACCCATTCTTCCGTATCCGATTAATGCAATGTTCATTATCAATTGTTTTATGCGAAATTACCTGTTTTGTAACAGGGTACATCATCAAAAATCAACAAAATTCTTAAAGAGAAGTTAAATTATTATCGTAATAAGTTAGTTTTAAAAACCTTTGTGTGCCTTAGTGATAAAAAAACCATTTAAACACAAAGGATCAGAAAGTAAAACACAAAGTAACACAAAGGCAAAATGAAACAATTTATACCTCGTTAGACAACCCACCATTTACAAATTAATATTATTATATTTCAATAATGAATACCAACAACTATGAAAAACATAATTATCTCATTATCAACAATTATCATGATAATAGCAGGTTCATTCACTCAAAAAGAAAAGGCCGACCTTGTAATAATAAAAGGGAAGGTACTTACTATTGACAAGGACAAACCAACAGCTGAAGCTATTGCAATTAAAGGTGAAAAAATAATTGCTGTAGGTACAACTTCTGAAATATCAACCTTGATAGAAAAGAATTCCACAAAAGTCATTGATGCCGGGGGAAGACTTGTGATTCCGGGATTTAATGATGCCCATGTGCATTTCGGTCCGCTTGATCCGGACTTCATTGAGCTCCGCTATACTACTGAACCTTCTGTTATAACTGAAAAAGTTAAAGCACAGGTTGCTAAATCAAAACCTGGGGAACTGATAAAGGGAGGACATTGGGAACATGAGATGTTCATTGATAAGCAATGGCCAACTAAAGAGCTTATAGATAAAGTCTCTCCTGATAATCCGGTAATCCTCAGCAGGGCGGATGGACATTCTGTGCTTGTCAATTCTTATGTATTGATGGCCTCAGGAATTACAAAGAATACTCCTGATCCTTTTGGTGGAGTGATACAAAGAGATCCCGTAACCGGTGAACCTATAGGTATACTTAAGGAAAATGCTGAAATCCTGATTAAAACGGGAGAAGTTAAAACAGAAAGAACTCCTGAAGAAGATAATTCCAGGTTATGGCAAGGGTATTTACTTGCCTTAAAAGAAGCCCGTGAACTTGGTGTAACCAGCGTTCAGGTTCCGGGAAGTGCAGATTTCAGTGTATATGAAAAGCTTCAGAAAGATGGAGAACTCACAAGCAGAATCGATATTGGAAAATCACTAACCGGCGATACTGCGCTGCTCAAAAAGTATCTTGAGCTTGAAAAACAATATCCCAGGGAGGGAAACTGGATAAGATTTGGATACCTGAAAGCCTTTATTGATGGGACTATTGGGTCAGGAACCGCTTTAATGTTTGAACCATTTTCCGACAATCCAAAATCCTCAGGCCTCTCAATGATGCCATACGAAGAATTTGAGAATATGGTTGTTACAGCTGACAAACTTGGTTTTCAGATAGGCGTTCACGCAATTGGTGACAAAGGAAATAACTGGACGCTCAACGCATTTGAAAAGGCACAGAATGTAAATGGTAAACGCGACAGTCGTCACCGTGATGAACATGCACAAACGCTCCAACCATCAGATATCCCGCGTTTTGCTAAACTTGGAGTAATTGCTTCAATGCAACCAACACATTGCATTTCCGACAAGAAATTCTGCGAAAAACGTATTGGTTCGGAAAGAGCAAAAGGAGCCTATGCGTGGAAAAGTCTGGCGGATGCCGGGGCAACGCTTGCATTTGGCACAGATTATCAGGTTGAACCTCTCAATCCAATGGAAGGGCTATATGCGGCAGTTACCAGAAAAGACAGACTTGGTGAAGAAGGTGAAGGCTGGCACCCTGAGCAGAAAATTAAGATGGAAGAGGCAATAAAGTATTATACTCTCGGTTCTGCATATTCTCAGTTTATGGAAAACCGGAAAGGGATGATTAAACCTGGTTTTCTTGCAGATATTGTTATATTGGATAAAGATCTGATGACAATTCCAGAAAATGAGATCATGAAAACCAAGGTTGAATATACTATTACCGGTGGGAAGATAGTGTATGCATCAGGGAAATAATCACCCTTTCAAGCAACGCTGATTTTGTGGTCATGCAGAATTGGTGTTATTCCGACAGTGAACCCAATATCTTCATAGCCTCCTCTTGGCTGGATCCGCAAAATTCAGGTTCCGCATTGAAACCGGCACAAACTTTTGGATATCCCTGATCATTATAAATTGCACATCTGTAATCATCCATCAGATTGATGCATCTTACTCCTGCCTCTTTGCCTTCGGGCATATCCGGTAATGGTGAGGAGATAGACAACGCTATACAACATGCTCCGCAATTCTCTCTGCAATCCATTCGGCAAATATAAGAAGAAGTTTGAAGTGCCTAAAGTTTGGAGTGTCTAGAGTTGAAAAAACCGGGAGATATTAACTCAATCCACTTTAGGCACTCTGGGCACTTTAGGCACTTTAGGCACTCCAGGATATTCTTAGTATTTTTACAAAAAAAATAAAATGAGAATCGATATCCTTACTGTCCAGCCTGAGCTGCTCGAAAGCCCTTTAAATCATTCAATTGTTAAAAGAGCTAAAGAAAAGGGACTTGTTGAAATAAATATTATAAATCTCAGGGATTTTACTAATGATAAATACAAAAGTGTTGATGATTATGCCTTTGGTGGCGGTGCAGGGATGGTAATGATGATTGAACCTGTATATAAAGCTATCGAAAAACTAAAAAGCGAAAGAGAATATGATGAAATAATCTATACTTCACCCGATGGAGAAAAATTCAGTCAGAAGACAGCTAACCAGCTCTCACTTAAGAACAATATTATTATTCTGGCAGGCCACTATAAAGGAGTTGATCAAAGAATCCGCGATTATCTGATAACTATGGAAATATCCATTGGTGACTATGTACTCTCAGGAGGTGAATTACCGGCAGCAGCTATTACCGATGCTATTGTAAGGCTTATTCCCGGAGCTCTCTCCGATGAACAATCTGCACTTTCCGATTCCTTTCAGGATGATCTTCTGGCACCACCTGTTTACACAAGGCCTGCAGATTTTAAAGGATGGAAAGTACCGGAAATACTTCTTTCGGGACATACGGCTAAAATCGAAAACTGGAGACATGAACAATCTGAGGAAAGGACCAGGAGGTTAAGACCCGGTTTGGGAGAGAAAGATGGGGAGTAAGGGAGACGAAGAGACGAAGAGACTGAGAGACGAAGAGACTGAGAGACTGAGAGATTTATCACCGTATAACTTCGAAATCAGTGTGGTAAAAAAAAGTATTATAAGAACTATTACTAAGGAACACAAAGGAGCAAAGTCAAATCAAACTACTTTTTCAACACCCTAGAGAAGCACGGAGAAAATCACGTTGATACTTGCCCCGCCTGGATAGGGTGAGGGGCATTTTGAAATATTAAAAAGCTTTTGTAAGATTGTAGGCACATTTAATCATTTATTATATATTTAATAATCAACAACATGAATACTCAGGATTATATCAATCGGGAGGACAAATTTGGAGCTCACAATTATCATCCTCTTCCTGTAGTTCTTGAAAGAGGTGAAGGACCTTTTGTCTGGGATGTAGACGGGAAAAGATATTTCGATTTCCTTTCGGCCTATTCAGCAGTGAATCAGGGTCATTGCCATCCGGCAATTATTAAAGCATTAACAGATCAGGCATCAAGGCTCACATTGACTTCAAGGGCATTTTATAATTCGGTTCTGGGTGAGTATGAAGAATACATTACTAAATACTTTAAATACGATAAGGTTCTTCCGATGAATTCCGGTGCAGAAGCTGATGAAACAGCTTTGAAACTGTGTCGTAAATGGGCATATAAGAAAAAGGGAATCAAAGAAAACAATGCAAAGATTATTGCATGTGAGGGTAATTTCCATGGAAGAACGATCTCAATCATCTCAATGTCGACAGATCCTGACGCCAGAAATGATTACGGTCCATTTACTCCGGGTTTCATTATTATCCCATATAATGATTTAAAGGCACTTGAAAATGCTCTCAGAGATCCCGATGTTGCAGGTTTTCTGGTTGAACCGATCCAGGGTGAAGCCGGCGTTTTTGTTCCGGATGAGGGCTATCTGAAAAAGTCGTATGAACTATGCAAATCAAAAAATGTACTCTTTATAGCCGATGAGGTACAGACAGGAATTGCACGTACAGGTAAACTGCTCGCATGCGATCACGAAGGTGTTCGTCCTGATATTCTTATTCTCGGTAAAGCCTTATCAGGTGGTGTATTACCAGTTTCTGCAGTACTTGCCGATGATGAGATCATGCTTACCATCAAACCGGGAGAACATGGCTCAACTTTCGGAGGTAATCCGTTGGCCGCCAAGGTAGCAGTTGCAGCTCTTAAAGTTGTAAAAAATGAAAAACTCGCAGAAAAGGCAGAATATCTTGGAAAGATATTCCGTGCAGAATTCCAGAGCATAAAGTCAGAAATGATTGAACTTGTAAGGGGAAAAGGACTTCTGAATGCTGTAGTCATCAGACCTAAAAACGGGAAAGAAGCCTGGGATGTCTGTCTGGCAATGAAAGATATGGGACTTATTGCAAAGCCTACTCATAATCATATTATCCGCTTCGCTCCTCCCCTTGTAATAACAGAAAAACAACTCAGAGAAGCTATCGGATTAATAAAAGATGCATTTAAACTCTTTGAATAAAATAGACCTTTGATTATGAAAAATAGTATTTCACTGAAATTTTTTATACAGGCCCTTCCGATACTCATTATTGTCTTTCTTTCTTCGTGTGGGGTAAACGGGCAAGTATCAATCAAAGATCTTCAGGCAGATATTAAATACCTTGCATCAGATTCACTTAAAGGGAGGTTAACAGGTTCACCGGGAGATAGTCTGGCTGCTGATTTTATCAAAAACAAGCTTGCCTCCTATGGACTGATCCCTCTCTCAGGAGATGGATTACAGAGGTTTAAAGTGACTAAAAGAATTGTGGCAGGAAAGTCCAACGCCCTGTTGGTGAACGGAATAAACTATACTTCTGATAAAGATTTTATGCCACTTGCTTTCAGTTCAAATGCAGGACTGGAATCAGAGGTTGTTTTTGCCGGCTATGGATTCATTATTAATAGTGACAGCTTAAAATGGAATGACTATAATGGTGTCGACGTAAAAGGGAAATGGGTAATGTTACTACGAGGCGAGCCTGATAATGAAAATACCAAAAGTCCGTTTATCGCTTTCAGCTCCGACAGAGATAAGGCACTGTTGGCAAAAGATATGGGAGCTGCCGGGGTCCTGATGGTTTCAGGCCCTATATTCGATCCCAAAGATACTTTTGAATCACTCGGTTCCGAAGGTTTTTCAGTGGATATTCCTGTTTTAAGAATTAAGAAAGAGGTAGCCGATATCATTCTTTTGAAATCGAAAAATAACATCGCAGCTCTAGAGAAAAAACTTAATTATACGAGGAAACCATTGTCTTCTTCTACAAAGGTTAAAGTGAACGGGAAAACTGAAATTGTCAGGGAGTTGGCAAATACAAGAAATGTTGTAATGTTGCTTCCCGGGGAAGACGAAAAACTTAAAAATGAATATATAATCATTGGAGCCCATTTTGACCATCTTGGTATGGGAGGGCAAGGTTCCGGAAGCCGGGCACTGGATACAATAGGTATACACCATGGGGCAGATGATAATGCATCAGGTGTTGCAATGATGCTTGAACTTGCCAGGAAATTTGCCGAAACAAATGGAAGTCATAAAAGAACTATAGTATGTTTAGCTTTTACCGGAGAGGAAGAAGGACTCCTGGGATCAAAGCATTTTACTGATGATCCGGGTATAAATCTTTCAAGCGTGAATGCAATGATTAATCTTGATATGGTAGGAAGGTTGAACGAAACAAATAATTTGCAGATTTTCGGGGTGGGTACTGCAACAGGACTTAAAAACCTGATATATTCAAAAAGCGATACTTCAGTTATAAAACTGACCCTGTCAGATGAAGGTTACGGACCATCAGATCATTCATCATTCTATGGGAAAAACATTCCGGTACTGTTTTATTTTACAGGTGCTCATCTCGACTATCATACTCCAATGGATACCTGGGATAAAATAAATTTCGATGGCATGGTGAAAATTTCAGGACTGATATTCAATGTTGCTGAAGAACTGGCGTCTTCTCCTGTCAGGCTTCAGTTTAAAGAGTCAGGTCCCAAGGTAGAAACAGTAAGATACAGAAGAGGGAAAGGGGTTACACTGGGAATTATGCCGGATTTTGCAGGAGTTATAAAAAATGGCTTGAGAGCTGATTTTGTCACACCCGGCAAACCTGCAGCTCTGGGTGGAATGCAAAAAGGTGACATTATTATATTTATTAATGGAAAACCTGTAAATAATATTGAGGATTATATGTTCAGAATGGGACAGCTTAAGCATGGTGAGACAATTAGCGTTGAAGTTCTGCGTAATGATAAAAAAGTGGTTTTATTGATACAATTATAATGATATAAGCGTCAAAGACTAAATATCAAAAACAACAAATTACATTATGAAAAAATTCATCCTGTGGTTATTGGCTTTCATAATTACAATTGCAGCAGCGGTCTATCAGAGGCATACCGGTCCCACTTACCCGAAGGAGGTTAATGTTACCCTGAATGACAAGGTTTATGATCTTAAACTGGTACGGAGCCTCGCCCTTAATGAAAAATCTGAGGTAAAACTGAATATAACCGATACGACGGTTAAAGCAAGGCTATTTTTCAAACGCTTTAAAAGTGATGAAGAATATCAGGTTACTGAGTTTTCATATAAGGTATTTCCTGTGAAGTCCTTCCTGATGAATAAGATCTTTAAAGTTTATGAAGAAAAAGGATTCTATGCTGAAGTGCCTCAGCAGCCTCCTGCCGGGAAACTTCAGTATTACTTTGAGATTTCTGATTCCAAAGTGACCAGATCTTATCTCAATGAGACTCCGGTTGTGATACGATTTAAAGGAGGAGTACCAGCGTTTATACTTGTTCCTCATATCCTTTTAATGTTTCTTGCCATGCTTTTTTCCACTCTTGCTGGACTAATGGCAGCAATTAAATACCCTGAGTATAAAAAATACGCTTTGTGGACCTTAATCCTGTTTATTTCAGGCGGCATGGTGCTTGGTCCAATTGTTCAATATAATGCATTTGGCGATTTTTGGACAGGAATCCCGTTTGGATGGGATTTAACTGATAACAAAACACTTATTGCATTAATATTCTGGATTTTGGCTGTTTATATGAACAGAAAATCCGACAGGCCAATCTATACGGCTCTGGCGGCATTCGTTCTTCTCCTTATATTTTCCATACCTCACAGTTTGTTTGGGTCAGAATTAAATTACTCTAGCGGGCAGGTTACACAGGGAATAATTCTTAACTTTTTCTGAAATTTTATTTAAAATTTCTTAAGATGAATGCAGCATTTAAAAATGTACTACGTCTATTGATTAGAAAATTGATAGAAAGTGGGTGCAGCAACACATATAAAAACTAGTCTTTATTTAAAGATGGCAAATGTAGAAGCGGCATTCAGAAACTTACACCAGGATCTTTTGGACGGGTGTAAAAGCGGCGACCAGAAAGCTCAGTTTCAGATCTACAAGTTGTACTACAAAGCTATGTACAATACAAGTCTGAGGATCGTAAGTGACACAATGGAAGCCGAAGATATAATGCAGGAATCATTTCTGTCGGCCTTTGAAAAAATTGATACTTATTCAGGAACGGTAAGTTTCGGTGCCTGGCTCAAAAAAATAGTTGTTAACAGGTCACTTGATGCCCTGAATAAAAGGAAAGCGGTCTTTGAAGATATAGAGTCACATGTTGGTATAAGAGATGATAGCGGTGAAGATACAGCCAGATATGAAGAGATAGATGTCAGAGTTGAAGAGGTAAAAGAGGCTATTGAACGACTACCGGATGGATACAGAGTTATACTCTCTCTCTACCTGCTCGAAGGTTACGATCATGATGAAATTGCGGAAATACTTTCTATCAATAGTAGTACATCCCGATCACAACTTTCAAGGGCAAAACAGAAACTCATCGGAGAATTAAAAGGAAAATGAAAAAATTATCGGATATGAAAAATATAGAAGACATAATCAGGAACAATAAGGATTTTTTCGAAGATGCAGAACCTTCGACAGGTCACCTGGAAAGATTTAACAGAAAGCTTGAGAAGAGATTTCCGGTCATTACTGTTAAAAGAAGTATTGTACCTTACCTGTTAAGAGCAGCCGTTGTAACATTGCTGATTACTCTCTCCTCCCTCTGGACATGGGATCATTTTATCCGTCCAGAAAGCAAAAGGATGACGCTTGGGCAGGTCTCTCCTCAATACAAAGAGGTTGAAAACTATTACGTGCATCAGGTCAATATGATGGAGGGTGAAATTGTAAATGTGGATCTGAAAAACAACCCTGTGCAAAAAGAGGTGCTTCTAAAAGAATTGAAAAGCATGGATTCAACATATGTATCGCTTCAGAAAGAACTCAAAGCGAATCCCAACGATGAAAGAATAATTAATGCAATGATTGAGCATTATCAGACTAAACTAGAAGTCATGTCTTATATAATAAATCAGCTCAAAACGATCAGAAATGATAACCAAAATAAAAAGGAAAATGAAAAAGTCAGTTTATAAAGCAGGAATGCTCCTCTTCATATCACTCTTCCTTGTATCTGTCGCAGTATCAGGACAGGAGTTAACAAAGGAATTCCATAAGGAGTATACAGCAGGAGCAAAAACACTCCAGATCAGCAACCGGTACGGAGATGTGGTAATTCAGAGCTGGGACAAGGACCAGATAGTTATCGATGTCAAGATAACTGTGGAGATGTCAAACAAAGAAAAAGCCCAGAAATTCCTGGACTATATAGATGTCCAGTTTTCGGAAGGTTCAAATGCAATTACAGCAAAGACCGTAATTGATGACAAATTCAACTTTACAGGTTGGGGTGATTCAAGAAAATTCAGTATAGATTATACTATTAAAATGCCTGTTGGAACTGATCTGACACTTGCAAACAGATATGGGAATACTGATATCGATGAGCTTCACGGATTACTGGATCTTGAGATCAAATATGGAAACATTACAGCCGGCAAACTTACCAGGGGAAATGTAAAACCTCTCAGCAAACTTAATATTGCCTATGGAAAAGGCAAAATTGATGAAATAGGATGGCTCGACCTGACTGAAAGATACGTTGGTAATATGGAGATCATAAAAAGTCAGGCCCTTCTTCTTGATAGTAAATATTCAAAGATATACCTGGGAGAATCCAGCTCAGTTGTAGGCGAAAGCAAATATGACAATCTTAGAATTGACAATATCAACAATCTGGTTCTTGAGAATGGGTATACAACTGTTAATATTGGAGAACTGACCAAAAAGCTCACTTATAACGGCAGTTATGGATCTTTTTCAATAGACCGGATCCCTGCCGGTTTTGAATCGATCGATGTGGAAACACACTATATGGGTGTAAGGCTTGGAATTGATGAATCGGCAAACTATAAACTCGATGCAAAAGTGACATATGGCGGATTAAAATACAATGAGGATAATTTTAAAAATCAAAGACGCATTGTTGAGAATAATTCAAATGAAGTATCAGGGACTATGGGAAAAGAAGAATCCCCTACAGCAAGAGTCAATGTACTGGCTTCGTATGGCTCGGTAAAGCTCAACTGATTATTTGCTTAAATTATTGTATCAGAAAGCCACTATTCAACATTTCAGATTAATACCTTATCCGGGCAACTTAAAGTCAAAGGGACATTTGGATCACTCAGTATTTCATATCTGAACAAAGAGTTTAGCAGCATTGACATGGTAGTGCTTCATACCTCAATACTGATAAAAACAGAAAGCAATTACATTACCTCGTTTGTGGGAATTGCCGGAGCTGACAGGCAAACTAACTCCATGATTAAAATCCGGGCAACATCGGGAAAATTGACAATACAGTAAACTGTAACCAGGGCTCTTTTCTCCCACTCCTTTTTACCACGGATTTCACGGTTTTTACTTTTTACTTTTGTCTTATGACTTTTATCTTTCGTCTTTCATTTAAAAATCCATCTCAACAACAGTAATACCTGAACCGCCAAACTCCACATGCTCATCCCGGAAGGATTTTACTACATCAACCGTGGCAAGATATTGTCTTACAAGCTGCCTCAGTATTCCATTTCCCTTCCCATGAAGGATCCTGAGGTTGCGATATTGAACAATAAGAGCGTTATCAATTAGTTCCCGAACCTGATTAATGGCTTCTTCCCCCCTGACACCACGAATGTCGATCTCAGATTTAAAATTAATATTGCGTTGCACAATCCCGGAATCATTTTCCCTGTTAACCTGATTTGCTTTGAGACTCTTTTTCAGTTCAGATCTTGTTATTCTCTCGATTTTGTCAAGCGGGACAAAAAATCTCAGGCTACCGGTTTCAACCTGAACCATCTTATCTTTTATCTCAATTATCTCGCCAGCAGCCTGTGTGTCAATCATCCTCACGGGGTCGCCCGGTTTAAGAGGATGTACCGGAGAAGCAGCATGAACAGGTTTTTCCTTTACAGTTTCAGGCTCCAGCTTAATCCTTTTTGCTTTTGAAATTAATGCGGCGATCTTTTCTTCCGATTTAGTCTCAAATGGTTTTGTCTCCTCTTCAACTATGTTTTTAAACTCTTCAAGTTGCTGCCTGATATCTTTGGTTTTTTCTTTTTCGGCCTGCGACTCTTTAATCTGCCGGATCGTACTTTCAATCATCCGGTTAGATTCTTTCAATAAGTTCTGTGCTTCATCTTTTGCCCTGGTAATGATCTCTTTTCTGAGTGACCTGGCGCCAGAAAGCTCCTTTTCATATTCCGCCATCAACTCTTCCAGCCGTTTTTCCTGCTGCCGGATACTCTGCCTTTTATTCTCCCAGTATCTTTTGTCGCGGGCTATATCCTTCAGGTGCCTGTCGTAGTTAATATTTTTTACTCCGGCTTTTCCCGAAGCTTCTTCAAGTATCTCTTCAGGCAGACCTATTTTACGTGCTATTTCAAATGCAAAGGAGCTTCCGGGTTTCCCGATTGTAAGCTGAAAGAGAGGCTGCATTAGATGGTTGTCAAACGCCATCGCACCATTGACAATTCCATCTGTAAGAGATGCGAAATGCTTCAGATTGGTATAATGAGTTGTAATTACACCATATACTTTCTTCCTGTTCAACTCACCAAGAATTGCCTCTGCTATTGAACCACCGAGCATTGGTTCCGTACCTGTTCCAAATTCATCAATAAGAATCAGAGTTTTATCGTTTCCGTTTTTAACAAAGTACTTCATATTAATAAGATGAGAGCTATAAGTACTTAAATCATTATCAATACTTTGCTCATCCCCTATATCAATTAAAATATTTTTGAATATTCCGGTCTCCGATCCTTCTGCAACAGGGATAGTTAGTCCACACTGCAGCATGTACTGTAATAGTCCTACTGTCTTAAGGCAGACAGACTTTCCCCCTGCATTGGGTCCGGAGATTAACAATATCCGGTCTCTTTCATCAAGTACAATTTCAAGAGGGACCACTTTCCTCCCCGGAAACTTCTCAAATGTAAGGGAGAGTAAAGGATGAATTGCTCTTTTCCACAGCAGAAATGGTTTATCTGTAAGGACCGGTTTGATAGAATGAAGATGATTTCCCAGGAGCGCTTTTGATCGTATAAAATCGATTTCACCCAGGAACAAATTTGACTCAAGCATATCTTCGATATAAGGTCTGACATTGTCGGCAAAAACAGTCAGAATTCTTACAATCTCCCTTTTTTCCTCATATTCAAGTTCTATGATATCATTGTTAATTTCAACAATTTCCTCCGGTTCAATAAAGACTGTTTTTCCGGAAGCTGACTGATCATGAATAAGACCTTTTATCTTTCTTTTATCATATGCACTTACAGGAATAACTCCTCTCCCATTTCTTATTGAAACCGAAGTGTCTGAATCAACTATTCCGTCAGACTGGGCCTGTTTGAGAATTGCATTCAGCCTTTTTGTTACATGAAGACTCTTCCCTATAAGCTCGGCTCTTATCTCTTTTAATCGTGACGATGCATTATCCTTTATGACTCCACGTCTGTCTATAATTCTGTCAATAGCCTCAAGCACATAAGGATATGTTTTTACTGAGCTGCACATTGACCGGAGGACAGGATACTTGACATCATCTTTATTCCTGAAGAAATTCAGTATGGTTTTAACTGTTTCCAGTGAACGTTTCAGATCAAACACCTCCGGCACCTCGGGAAATGTGCCTTCAATCCTTATCTTATTCAGACATTCGGAAATTTTATAGTAGTGCTCGGATGGGAAATAATCTTCAAATATCAATATCTGCTGGAATTCGAAAGTTGCAGATAATGTGCGTGATAATTGTTCGTAGTTGTCGATGAACCTAATAGCATTTACTTTTCCCAGACCCATAGGGCTGAGACATTTTTCACTTAACAGGATGCGTATTCTGTCAAAACCTATCTTATATTCAAAATTATCCGGATAAATCATATTAAAAGATAAAAGACAAAAGTAAAAAGACAAAAGTTGTCACCAAGAATCACAAAGGACTTTTTGAACAACCCGGTAGCTCTGCAAAGTTAATTATTGTTAAATCATATCATCATACGCTGATAATAGGTTTCATTTTTATCTACATTTGAAAATGCTGATAACAAACCTTAAAAAACCAATTCATGAAAATTAAGAAAATAACTGTCGTTTTTTTAATCCTGTTTTTTCTGCCTGCATGGTTAATGTCGCAGAATGAGAATGTTGACCTAAGTATGATTTATAAAATCAAGCAGGAAGGATTAAAAAATTCAGGTATTGAGGATCTGGCATTCTGGCTTACTGATTTCGTAGGTCCCCGGCTTACAGCCTCTACAGGATACAACCGTGGAAATGAATGGGCAAAAAAGAAAATGGAAGAACTGGGCTTTCAGAATGTCAGAATTGAAGCTGCCAGGGATTTCAGCCGTGGTGGCTGGGATAATCTTAAAACCTATGCAGCGATGACCGCGCCATACTATGTGAATTTCGCCTGTAATCCTGTTGCATGGACCGGAAGTACAAATGGTTCGGTTAAAGGTGAGGTTGTACTTTTGGACGTTAAAACTGAAACCGATCTTGACAAATATAAGGGAAAAGTCTCGGGAAAAATAGTTCTTATGCCTTCCGCTTCAACCTATGAAGTAAACTTTGAACCGCTTGCGAGCCGTATGACAGATGCACAACTCAAAGATATATCTATGGCTTCCTCGGCATCCTCTGCAAGAAGACCCACATTTGACAGGGCGGCAATGATGGCTCAAAGAGCTCTTCGTACAAAAGTATCAGAGTTTCTTGGTAATGAGGGAGCTGCTTTGATCCTTAATAGTTCAGGTACATTTAATGTTCCGGGTTCAAACGGGACAAACTATAAATCAGGCGATAAAGAACCATTGCCATCATTGAATCTTCCGCTTGAGGACCATGGCAGAATTGAACGTCTGTTACGACACAATGTACCGGTAGAAATGGAGGTTGAGATTCAAAATAAATTCTTTGACAGTCCAACTGTATATAATGTAATCGGAGAAATACCCGGCACAGATAAAGTTCTTAAAAATGAAGTGGTTCTTTTAGGAGCTCATATTGATTCCTGGCATGGAGGAACAGGTGCTGCAGATAACGCATCCGGATGTATTGTTATGATCGAAGCTCTGCGTATCCTGAAGAACCTGGATGTTGCCCCCAGAAGGACAATCAGGATAGCACTGTGGGGCGGTGAAGAGGAAGGATTTTTCGGGTCATCCGGATATGTCGAAAAATATCTTGTCGATCCTGTAACGAAAGATCATAAACCCGACTTTGACAGGTTTGCCGGATATTTTAATATGGATAACGGATCGGGTAAATACAGGGGAATTTATCTGCAGGAGAATGAACTTGTGAGACCAGTTTTTGAAGAGTGGCTGAAACCATTTGCTGATATGGACTGTTCGACAATCAGTATAAGAAATACGGGTGGAACTGATCATCTTTCCTTTGACCGGGTTGGACTTCCTGGTTTTCAATTCATTCAGGATAGGATAGAATATGACCGTACCTATCATACAACCATGGATACCTATGAAAGACTTGTAATGGCTGATCTTAAACAGAATGCAGTGATCACTGCATCATTTGTCTATAATGCTGCAATGCGTAATGTAAAATTACCCGGAAAACCTGTTATGAAGGCAAGTCAGAATGCAGACCTGGGACCGCGGATGCAATAGGATTAAATTTAGAGTATCTCAACGACTAGTGCCCCCTCCCGCTTCGCGGGATCCCCCTAAAGGGGGATTAATTCCGTAATATTACCAGAATTTACCAAACGATAGAGATTTAGCCCCCCTTTAGGGGGGATGGGGGGCTAAATTTATTTTTTTATCCCTGCCAGATCGAGAATAAAGGCATATTCCATAGCCGTGATCCTGTAACGTTCAAACCTGCCTGATGCACCGCCATGACCAGCTACCATATTGCAATCCATTAGAAGTCTGTTTTTATCAGTCTTCATTTCTCTTAGCTTTGCGACCCATTTTGCAGGTTCCCAATACTGAACCTGTGAATCCCAATAACCTGTGGTGACAATAATATTCGGATAATTCATTGCCTTAACCTGGTCGTAAGGAGAATATGATAACATATAATCATAATACTCCTTTTTCCTCGGATCTCCCCACTCATCCCACTCAGAAGTTGTAAGAGGAATTGTCTCATCAAACATCGTTGTAACAACATCCACGAATGGCACTGCTGCGATAACTCCCTTGTACAAATCAGGTCTCATATTAAGTATTGCACCCATTAATAGTCCTCCTGCACTGCCTCCCATCGCATAAAGATTACCGCTGTTTGTATATTTCTCATTAATAAGAAATTGTGCACAATCATTGAAATCAGTAAATGTGTTTTTTTTCTTCAGCAATTTACCGTCTTCATACCAATAGCGTCCCATTTCACTTCCTCCGCGAATATGGGCCAGTCCATAAACAAAGCCCCGGTCGAGAAGGCTCAGGATTGTTGACCTGAAACCCGGATCAGTTGAAATTCCATAAGATCCGTAAGCATATAATAAAAGAGGAGCTTTCCCATCCTGTACAAAACCTTTTTTACATACTATGGAAACAGGAACCATAGAACCATCAGCGACCTTTGCCCATAATCTTTTAGACTCATAATTATTCTTATCAAAGCCACCAAGTATTATGTCCTCTTTCATTACCTTCTTCTCTTTTGAGAGCATGTTATAATCAATAACAGAGTTAGGAGTTGTAAGTGATGAATAACTGTACCTTAATACATCGGTATTTGGATTCGGATTAATGTTTATCCCTGCTGTGTAAGCTTCTTCTCCAAAATTAATGTAATGTTCACCTCCATCCTTTTTACTAATGACTCTCAGGTTGTTGAGACCTTTAATCCTCTCCTGTACAACAATCCAGTTATCAAATAATTCAAAGTTTTCAAAAAGAACGTCATTCCTGTGAGGTATGACTACAGTCCAGTTTGACATAGCAGTTTTCCCATCCCCGGTTTTCATTAATTTGAAGTTCGTTGCACCGTCAGAATTTGTTCTTATATAAAATTCATTACCTAAATGATCAATACTATACTCATGATTTACTGTCCGTTTTTCAAATATTTTAATCTCCTTATCGGGTTTTAAAGCATCAATGTACCGGGTTTCTGTTGTAAGAGTCTGGCCCGAATTGATCAGAATGTATTTACGGCTTTTAGTTTCAGACAAGCTGACGCTAAAGGTCTCATCTGCTTCATCAAAGACAAGCATATCATTTTCTGCAGGTGTTCCGAGTTTATGTTTGAAAATTTTATTTGACCGGAGAGTTTCTTTGTCTTTGGTGACATAAAAAAGAGTTTTATTATCTGCTGCCCAGACTGATTGACCAGTGGTATTCTCAATTTTATCAGGTAACAATGACCCGGATTGAATATCCAAAAAGTTAAGTGTATAACGGCGCCGGCTCACATAATCAACACCATAAGTCAGGATCTTATTGTCACGGCTGACACTCAAGCTGTTAACAGAGCAATAGCTTTTCCCGGCAGCCAGTTTGTTTACATCAAGAAGTATCTCTTCCTTTGCCTCCAGTGACCCTTTCTTCCTGAAATATACAGGGTATTCGTTTCCTTCTGAATACTTATTATAGTAATAGTAACTATTTTCAAAATACGGAACTGATTCATCATCTTTCTTTATCCTGCCTTTGATTTCATCATAAAGAGTTTTCTGAAGAGCTTCTGTACTTTTAAGAATGGTTTTTGAGTATTCGTTTTCTTTATTGAGATAATCGAGAACTTTTGAGGTCTGCTCATCAGGTGTGGCTGAATTTTTCTGTTCCTCACTAAGACGCATCCAGAAATAATTATCAATGCGCTTATTGAATAACTCATGTGGTATTTTCTCTGCAACTGGAGCTTTTATCGCAGGCTGATTGCTGCATGAAAACATTAATAATGCGAACAAAAATGTCAAGGGTAAATTAAATCTTTTCATAGTTTAGTTTTTTGAAATTTTTTCGTAGAGACGCCCAATTTGGACGTCTCTACATCTACATAAAGGTATTAAAGATTTTAATATTGTTGAAAAATAATCAGGATATCAGAGACGCCTTTCTTTATTCCATTAAACCTTATAAGAAAATTCGTATCAAAGAGATATGTAACCAATAAAATAAATAAAAATGAAAAGGATAGTATTAATTTCAGCCCTCTTGTTTATTGTTTCAGCAGGTCTGATCTCTGCCCAGATGCCGTCAAAAAGTATCACAGCAAGACAGGCAACTCAGCAGGCCAGAATTAAGGAGGGGGTACAGAGTAAGAAACTGACAAAGAAGGAAGCTGCCATTCTCGAAAGAGAACAAAGACGGATCCAGATTGAAAAAAGAATGGCAAAAGTTGATGGCACCATTTCCGCACCTGAAAGAAAATTCCTGAGACAGGAACAGAACCGCGCCAGCAAACACATTGCAAGACTAATTAACGATAATCATCAACGCAGGTTATAGATATATTCCGGAGGGTTTTACAAAACAGTAGAGACGCGCAAATTGCGCGTCTCTACATTTTAAAAATTATTCGGGATTATTATCCCTATGTTTTTTTCATATCCACATCCTTCATCGACAATTGAATCCGTTTTCTTTCAATATCAACTGCCAGAACTTTCACCATTACATGCTGGTGAAGCTTGACTACAGTGGATGGATCGGTAATGTAGTTTTTGCTCATGTTTGAAATATGTACAAGACCATCCTGTTTGATCCCGATATCGACGAATGCACCGAATTTTGTAATATTTGTTACAATTCCCGGAATTACCATTCCCTGGATCAGATCCTCCATTGTGTGCACATCCGCAAAGCTGAACTCCTTGATTTTTGATCTTGGATCGCGACCAGGCTTGGCTAGTTCTTCCATAATATCTTTCAAAGTAGGTAAACCGGTAACCGGTGTAACATAACTTTCGAGCCTGATCTCCTTTCTCTTATTTTCATTAGTTATTAGTTCGCTGACGTCGCAGCCGATATCTTTCGACATCTTTTCCACTACATGATAGCTCTCCGGATGAACTGCACTGGTATCCAGTGGGTTATCAGCATTATGGATTCTTAAAAACCCGGCACTCTGTTCAAACGCCTTCTCCCCCATCCGTTTTACTTTGAGAAGCTCTTTACGTGCTTTGAATGGTCCGTTTTCGGTCCTGTAATCAATAATATTCTGAGCAAGTTGTGGTCCAAGTCCTGAAACATAAGTTAACAGGTGCTTACTTGCAGTATTCACCTCAACACCAACTGCATTAACACAGCTCATAACCACATCATCAAGTGATTTTTGAAGCTTTTGCTGGTCAACATCATGCTGATATTGACCCACTCCTATAGATTTGGGATCGATCTTGACCAGCTCTGCCAGCGGATCCATCAATCTTCTTCCGATTGATATTGCTCCGCGAACCGTAACATCATAATCAGGAAACTCATCGCGGGCAATCTTGGAAGCGGAATAAATTGAAGCACCCGCTTCACTCACAACAAATACCTGGATGTCATTCTCGAATTTGACCCATTTTATAAAGTCTTCCGTCTCACGGCTAGCAGTACCGTTCCCGATTGCAATTGCTTCAATCTTATATGCATTGACAAGTGAAAGTATTTTTTTAATCGACATAGCAGTCTCATTTTGAGGGGGATGGGGATAAATTGTCTCATTATGAATAAAACTACCCTGCCTGTCGAGACAAACAACCTTACAACCGGACCTGAAACCAGGATCAATAGCCAGAACGTTTTTCTCACCAAGCGGTGATCCCAGGAGAAGCTGACGAAGGTTATCAGCAAAAACCGTTATTGCCTCAATGTCCGCCTTTTCCTTTGAAATATTCCTGAATTCCGTCTCCATTGAAGATGAAAGAAGTCTTTTCCAGCTATTTTTAATTGCATCAGAGACGATATCTGAGGAAGCATTCCGTCCCTTTATAAAAATCGAATTAAGCATATCGAGTGTATGTTCTTCATCAGGTTCTACAGCCAGTCGCAGGAATCCTTCCTCTTCTCCCCTTCTCATAGCCAGAAGTCTGTGCGACGGACATTTTTTAAGAGGCTCTGACCAGTCATAATAATCACTGTATTTTATACCTTCTGCCTCTTTTCCTTTAACAACTTTTGAATAGATAACAGCTTCTTTTTCAAAAAGATATCTAAGTTGTTTTCTGGCTTTTTCATCCTCATTTATCCATTCTGCAATTATATCAGAAGCTCCTGCTACAGCATCATCTACAGATGCAACATCGTCATTTAGAAAAGCTTCAGCTTTAAGTTGGGGATCAATCTCTTTCTGATCCATTATTAGAACTGCCAGAGGTTCAAGTCCCTTTTCCCTTGCAATTGTTGCGCGAGTACGTCTCTTAGGCCTATATGGCAGGTAAATATCCTCCAGTTCAGCCATTGTAACCGCAGAATCAATTTTCTGCCTGAGTTCGGAAGTCATTTTTTCCTGCTCCTCAATTGATTTAATAACAGCTTCTTTCCTGGCATCCAGTTCTTTCAGCCGGTCATATTCTTCTTTAATATGCATAAGCTGTACTTCATCAAGACTGCCGGTCATCTCTTTCCTGTACCTGCTGATAAACGGAATTGTGGCACCGCCATCCATCAATCTGATAGTATTTTCGACCTGCCATTCGTGGAGCCCGAGCTTCTTTGCAACAAGTAATATATTCCTGTTAGTATCCATTATATTATTATTCAACATAAATAACCAGACCTTTCAGATATTCGCTTTCGGGGTGATAAATATTTACCGGATGATCAGGCGGCTGACTCATCTGATGCAATATTCTTACACTGCGTCCGGTATTGGCAGCTGCAGCAAAGACCGATTTTCTGAAATTTTCTTTTGTTACAACCTGGGAGCAGGAGAATGTGAAAATAATTCCACCTGGCTTAATCTGTTCAATTGCCTTTATATTCAGCCTTTTATATCCCTGAAGTGCATTTGCCAGAACATTATTATGTTTCGCAAATGCAGGAGGATCGAGTATTATCAGGTCGTACTGATCTTTTATATGATTCATATAATCAAATGCATCAACCTGAAATGATTCATGTCTCTTATCATCTCCATAATTGAGTTTGATGTTTTCATTTGCCATCTCAATAGCCGGAAACGAACTGTCAACAGTATGAACAATAGAAGCATTTTTCATGGCATAGACTGAAAATCCGCCGGTATAACCGAACATGTTCAATACAACCCTTCCTTCAGTATATTTTTCGAGGAGTTTTCTGTTCTCTCTCTGATCGATGAAAAAACCGGTTTTCTGCCCGGTTTTCCAGTCAATTTTAAACTTATAACCGTTTTCAGTTACAACCACTGCCTCAGAATTCCCATATAAAAACTCATTTGTGGCCACCACACCGGACATATGTGGAATTGTGACTTCGCTCTTGTCGTATACCGCAAAAATCCGGTCCTTCAGCAGCTCAGCAAGGATAGATGCAATTTCTTTCCGTATCCTGTAAAAGCCTATCGAATGCATCTGCATCACTGCCACGCCATTATAGTAATCAATTATCAGACCGGGTAAACCGTCTCCCTCACCGTGAATAAGCCTGAATACGTTGATCTCCGGATTTCCTATAATACCTATGGATTTTCTGTAAGTAATTGCACGATTTATCTTTTCCCTGAAGAAATTGATATCAGGTGTTTCCTGAACAAAAGACAGTATCCTTACGGCAATTGAGCTGGGTTGATAGTGGCCTACTGCCAGAAAAGTATCTTTATTATCAAATACATCCACCAGATCTCCTTCAACAGGATTACCGTACATTTTTTTTATTGCCCCTGAGAATATCCAGGGATGAAATCTGCGTACTGACTGCTCTTTTCCTGATTTCAGTACTATTTTTACTCGATCCTGCATTACTTGCTTTTTTTACACCAACTCCCTTCTTAAACCTTATGTACATTCATCAGCTTCTTATAGATCTGATGACAAACCCAGGCATCAGTTGCGGCATATACCAGCTGGGCTTCAGTAAGTTGCTCCGCTTCCCAGTCGGTTACCTGCTGACGCTTTGATATCCTGAATCCAAGAACAATTGCTGAAAGTTTTTTCAATCCCGAACTCTGAATGCCATACTCTTTAACAAGGTTCTGCAGATCGATGAATCCGTCAGGTGAAAATTTTTTCACCCCTTTTAAAAATCTTATATCATCATGAACTGCAACCCCCGCTTTTGTTATCGAAGGATCGGATAAAAGATCGATCAATTCATCGGGTATGCCTATTTTATTTATACGGAAAAGACATGCCAGCTCTGCGGTTGCCAGCTGGATCAGAGAGACTGAATTCTTTTTCCCTTTTTTAAATGTTGGTCTGGTTTCTGTATCAAAGCCAAGCAGATCCGATCCAAGAAGCCTTGGAAAAACCTCATGGAATATTTTAATATTATCTACCAGAACTATTTCACCTTTAAACCAGGAAAGTTCGTGTTCCGCAATTTCTTCAACTGTAATATTCTCCTTATACATTATTCAATATCTCCCCTCATATCCTTTTGCCTTCTGGTAATAAACCAGTCAGACGTATTTCTGTTTTCGTCATCATTATCCACATAATTTTCAACTTTTCCAATCTCCTCCCCGGAGTAGATGAATTTATGTATGGCCCTCAAAGAATTAACCAGTTTCTGACCCCAGAAGTTTTCAAAGTTCATCCTGCATTCCCATACAGCATCATTCATCACCTCTCCGGTGCCAGTCTGATAAAGGAGAAGAAAATCCTTCATATCCTGGTAGATGTCTGCCATGTTCTCTGAAATACCTGATACTACCGGCCCTTCTGATTCATTTATTTTTTCATCGAATACTTCCAGGTAATCGTTAGCTGTCCCGAATTTTTCTTTTAATATATCATTAATGGCTGTCCAGTCTGATCCTGTAACGAACTTCTCATTCCCGTCCTCAAAGAAAGGGTTTAATTGCGGCAAAAGTGAAGCCTTAAGGTACATAAGAGGTAAAATACGTTGCAGGATCTTCAGCAGCTCATCACCTTTCAACTCTGAAGCATGCTCTGTATATTTACAGAATTCATTTGCAACAGCCACAAATTCAACGACATTTCTTGAATATATAGGATCCGGATTGGTATCCATATTAATAATCAAATTTAATTTTTTACCTGATGCCAAAAGTAATAAAATTTGACAGGGAAAAGAAACACTTAAAGTATCTGAATGGGAATTAAAAGACATAATTACTGTTTGGCGATTTATACTGTACCTCGATTTTGTTTTCTCATTAGGAAAGCAATTCAATATTAAATTTTAACTTTAAGATGATTTGTTGAAAGTGAAAGCGGGTATAAGTAATGTATTATTGTCTATTGTAGCATAGAGGAGTATTCTCGTGTGACTGACGGGGCTATTCTTTAAGTGAATATTAGTTTTTCAGATGTAAGTAATTGACATAATCATATCTGACTAACCTTTGATTTTAAAATGCCGTTTTATTATAGCAATAAAGGAGTTATATGTAAGGTTTTCAGCACAATACCGAGATATCCAACGCGCAAGCAAGAGTTTGGCAGCTTGCTACCGCGACAGCCCAAACCGCTGCCAAACACATGCTTTTTTGCCTACCCTGACTTCGCCGGATAGGCAACCAATTGCAGCACTAGAGCGGCTAGAATTCGGAGATATATCCACGTAACCACATGGATTTCAATTATATAAAAAGTTCACTCGACACATTAGACTTTTTACCATGGTATTTAGGTTAATGAATTTTTCTATATTTACTACATGAACGAAAATGGCATAACCCATCAGTTAGAAATATTCGCCATTATGGCATTTACACAATCGTTATGACCTACAATAAAAGCTTTGGACAGCGACAACGTTGACAAATTGATCTAAAATATAAGTTTCAAATAAAAAACCAACCCAAATGAAAAAGGAAATTTTAGTTATTGCATTGATTTTACTGGCGTTTTCATCTCGCGCCCAATATAAATATTCGGGATGCTGTTTTGAATTGAAAAATGGATCATCAAATGAAAAAGGTCTAATTTGGGAAAATGATAGCGTTAAATTTACGATTGACCCAACAGACTACTTTTGGGGAATAACAATTGAAAATAAGTTAAAAATCAAACAATCCGTTCTTTGGGATGACTGTGTTTTTGCCGTTGATGGTAAGAGCTCTGCTATTGTTTTTGACAATACAATCAAATTAATGATAGACAATCCTAAAGGGGAAAGCATTATCATTCCAGAAACTTCAATAAAAAAGAAAATTTATCCAGTATGACTGGACGACATAGTTCTCATACATCTTGACAGTTTTAAAACTAACCCTACATATAACACAGTAGTAAAACATTTATCGAGTCTTTTGATGCTTCCAGTTTTACCCCACGGTCTGTTTACTCGTGAAAATAAATAACTTTGATAGGGTAAAACGAAGTTCAATGGCCTTATTTTAGTAATCTTCTAATTCCATTTGTAGATGAACCTGGTTACAATTACTTTGGGAACACTAATATCACTTTTTAGTTCCTCAAACAACACAGATCCTTTATTTCAAGATTCCAAAGCTGATAAAACTAAACAAATCGCAGAGAAAGTCTACCTTCAAGTTGACCGGATTAGCTATACCTCCGGCGATGATATCTGGTTTAAAGCCTACGTTATCAATCCTTCAACCAACAGGCTTTCACCTAATACAAACAAACTATACGTCGAACTTATTACTCCAGACTCTAAGATCATCCAGCGGCGGATTGTCAGGATCGAAAATGGGACAGGACACGGAGATTTTCATCTTTCCGATTCCGTCCCTTCGGGTCAATACCGGATAAGAGCATACACGAATTATATGAGAAACTATGATGAAGAATTCTTTTTCCAAAAAAAGATTACGATAGTAAGTCCATATGATGAAGGACAGGGACTAAACAAGGCGACAATGAAAATTGATAATAATATAGATATCACCTTCTTCCCTGAAGGAGGATCACTGGTCGATAATGTTGCATCCAAAGTCGCATTCAAAGCTGTAAATGCTCTTGGAAAGGGATGCGATGTAGCTTTGAAACTGTACTCACCCTCAGGCGACCTGATCACAATTTTTAAAAGCAAACATCTTGGAATGGGGTTCTTTAATATAAAACCTGTTCCCGGGTTTACATATTATACTGTAGTGCAAAGCAGTGATGGCACAGAAATAAAAACATCATTACCTCAAAGTTTCCCAACCGGTGTGGCAATACGTACTCTTGTAACTCCTGATAAAAAACTGATCCTGACAGTAAGCACCAATGATACTACGCTGGCTTTAATGGCAGGTCATAATCTTTCAGTAAATCTCTCTTCAAGGAACCTGGTTAATATAACAACCGATATTAAAATTAACTCTCTTATAAGCAATTTCTCAATTCCTCTTGACAGCATGCCAAATGGCATCTTAAGCGTTACATTATCCGATACTGATGGATTACCTCTTTGTGAAAGGCTTGTTTTTCTTCAGAAAGAAAGTGATGTAAGGTTAAATGTCACAACCGACAAAAACCTGTACAAACCGCGTGAAAAAGTAAATATGGAAATATCCCTTTCGGGAGATTCGGCTTTCACAGGCGCAGGTGAATTTTCGTTTTCAGCTGCCGAAGAACGATTTACCGACAATTCTTCTCCTTATCCGGCTTCAATCGCCTCATGGTTTCTTCTTGAGTCAGAAGTTCGCGGAACTATTGAAGAACCTTCATATTATTTCGATCCGGATAATAAGAACAGGTTGCAGGATCTTGATCTGCTCCTTTTGACTCAGGGATGGAGGGATTTCAAATGGAAATATGATTCATTGTCCACATTTAATCACGAAATCGGATTTACACTTTCCGGGAAGGTAAAAAGAATTGTAAATAACAATCCGGTTGAAGATGCAAAGATAAATCTCGGTCTTTTTTCGGATGATTCGAAGGAATTTCTTCAGACGAAGACTGATAAGAATGGTTCATACAAATTTGAAAATCTTTTTATTAATGGAATAACAGAAGCAATTATGTCTTCTACCGACAAATTTGAAAATGCACAGGGTAGGATATCTGTTGATCCTGTAAAGTATGATCCACCTGTTATTGAAAAAATTAAACCTGATACAATCGAATTATCTCTTAATACAAAAGATTATTCTACTTTGCAGCAGGAAGCAATTATCAGGCTCAATAATTTAAAGAAATACAAGCTTAGTGATACTCTTAATTTAGGGGAAGTATTTATTACAGCAAAAAGAGCTGAGACTGTTCAGGAGGCAAAAGTAAAAGAGAGCCGGAGAGTATATGGGAATCCTGATAAGGAAATAGAAATTTCAAAAGCTGCAGAAAACTATGTTGGAGATGTTTTTAGTTCCATTTCAGGGAGGATCGGTGGAGTCCGGGTTATAAGGGGGCAGAATCCATGCAGCGTATACTACCCGGATGATGCTGATGTTTATATACGTGACCAGTTTATCCTGG
>Ga0209539_1000074_pt1 | contig 58659 bp, 60 predicted proteins | sample BarGraNGADG00312_2_FD_184499 | JGI IMG/M metagenome (GOLD analysis project Ga0209539, IMG submission 184499) | Arctic peat soil microbial communities from Barrow, Alaska - Barrow Graham LP Ref core NGADG0011-312 (SPAdes) (version 2) | ecosystem: Environmental > Terrestrial > Soil > Wetlands >...
TTAACAAAGGATTTTCGTTTCGTGATTTTGTCAGGGCATCTGAAGCCGCACGCGCTCACGACTTCACCGTTAAAGCTTACCTGCTCCTCAAGCCACCTTTTCTGACGGAACGGGAAGCCTTGGAAGACGCCCTCCAATCCGTTCGCGACGCTGCCCCATACGCAGACACGATTTCGTTGAACTTGTGCAACGTGCAAAAAGGCACTTTGGTTGAGGCGCTTTGGAAAAAGGGCCTTTATAGGCCCCCGTGGTTGTGGACCGCAGTCGAAGTCCTGAAGCAGACGCAAGAGACTGCTACGGTCATCTGCGATCCCGTCGGAGGGGGCTCTCGGCGGGGGCCTCATAACTGTGGCAAATGCGACCGCGAGGTGGTAGAAGAAATCAAAGAGTTCTCCCTTTCCCAAAACAGCGCGTCATTCACCGCTTCGTGCACCGATCAGATGCTGTGGGAGTTTGTCCTCGAGTTTGAAGAGTTCAGTTACGGCGCACCGCTTGTGCCGTAAACTGCGGGCGAATCTTCTATTCTTCACTTTTTGCGCCTTCGTTTGATAAAAGAGCGATAAGACAATGCTTATATACAGTTTAGCCAGTTTAGCAGCTGAGGTGTAACCATGGCCTTGCGTGGCACTTTGATCTTGTGGGCAATTATCTTTCTCCTCATTGCAGTTGTTGCGGCCCTGCTCGGACTGACTTGGCTATCTGGAATAGCACAGAGCGCAGCTCTGCTTGTGGTGGCAATATTCGTCATACTATTCGTGATATCCTTCGTCGCTGGGTGGCTGCGACGCCATTAGCGTGCGAGTAGTTGAACCGTTCAGGTTGACCCATTTCCTCACGGCAGGATACGGACATACCCGAAATCTGAGCCTGTATTCAGCAAGCGGCTTTGTTTAGCAACAGCGCCGAGTACTGCGTTGTGAAAGAATCCATAAAAGAGCTATCCGAAGATACGCTTGAATTCACGTATCTGGTCTCGGGTACCGATGACGGTGAGTGTGGAATCTTCACTGATAACGTGCTGCGGATCGGGGTTTGGAATGGTTGCACCACGGGCGGTGACAGCGATGACGGTGCACCCGGTGCGCGATCGTATCTTAAGGTCCTCGAGGCTTCTGCCGACGAGTGACGGACCAGGAGGATATTCAACAATCTTCATGTCCTCTGAGAGCAGGACCTCCCGTAGTTGCGTGCCACGCGGCCGGGGGTCAACAAATTTCAGCAAAACTTGACCAGCTTTAACGGACTGGGACAGCACAAAGTCTGCCCCCGCCTGATACAACCTTTCAACTGCTTGAGGGCGCACTGCGCGAGATATAATATCAATCTTAGGGTTAAGTTTTCTCGCGACTAGAGTGGTATAGATTGCATCCAAGTCATTATTGACGGTGACGAGAAGTGTAGATGCTTCGGTAATCCCCGCTTGCTTAAGGATTGTCCTATCGGCAGAGCTTCCAACCACGTCACCTTGGTGCTTATCGATTATGGTGTGTTGAATGCCGTTTGACCGCAACACCTTAGATACCCGTTTTCCGACGTCGCCGTACCCTGCTACGATATAGTGCCCCCGGATCGCGCAGTACGTACCATCAAGCCGACACATTGAGAGTTCCTTTGCCGCGTCGAGTTGTTTTTTTGTGCCGATAAGCAAAAGCACAGTGGTGTCAGTGATGATTTCAGAGGCCGATGGATTGAAGCTGAGTTTTGCGCGCTTCCACATGCCTATGATCGTTGCACCGGTTCGCTCACGTATCTTGGCGTCTTCGATCGATAACCCGTTGATGCCGCTTTCTCCAAGAATCGGCAGCTCAAAAATCCTCAAAGATCCTATCAGGGGCGTTGCCCCAACAAGCCGGTGCGTTATAGGCATTGCGGCCTTGTAGCCAATATCGATGCCAAGGAGCTGTTTAGGCGACACGACTTTGTTAGCACCCGCGTAGAGCAAGTATACGGCATTCGACATGTCTTCAACGAGACCAATGATATCCGCTCGCGTAAGCTTCTTTGCAGCCAGTGCGACAATGGCATTCTTCTCATCGCTCTGATTGAGGACGACCTTAGTTGCACGCTCTATCTGGGCGTTTCGCAGAGTCGCTTCTTCGCTGGGATCCCCCAATATGCACGGGATCTTCCGTTCGACCAGGGCCTCAACCACTTCCCTGTCGTCGTCAATAACGAGGTACGGTAAACCCCGCTCTTCAAAATCCTCGATAATCGCATCTACCATAGAGTTATAGCCCACGATCAAAACGTGATTATTAGCCTTTGACTTCGTTGGCACCGATCGCCGAACGCTCAGCAATACGGGTGTGACGACAAGAGGGATCAGGATTGCAAAGAAGAGGATGATTCCGGTCAGCATTACAAGCACGGTAAACATTCTGCCAGCTTCGCTCACAAAGACGATGTCTCCCAAGCCTTGCGTAGTCATCGTCGCCATTACCCAGTAGATGGCGTCGATCATTGTGTAAGACCTACCTTCAGCATTGGCCATCAAAGATAGGAAGGCAAAGCTATAAACGACGACGAGAAGTGCAGTGGCCGCAAGAAAGATGGATAGAGACTTGCTAGGAGTTTTTATCGCGAACACCTTGGAGCTTTCGAGACAACCTTTGCATCGTACATATCAATGCGGGATATAAATAGTAACGTCTTTTTACGTCTTTAAAATCGAATTCGATCTTGCTGTGGGTTGCCTAGTGAGAAAGGTTTATCATAGGCACGCATAATCTCTAGATGCCATGGATGTCGAGGACGTAACACGATCGGTGAGGGCTCATCACAAGTGGTTCAGCGAATCCCTCCCGCTGATCGCGAGTGAGAATATCACTAGTCCTGCCGTGCGTCAGCTTTTAGCATCCGATTTCGGCCATCGATACGCCGAGGGTAAGGTTGGCCACCGGTACTACCAAGGGGTTAAGTACATCGACGAGGTCGAGCAATACGCCATCGACTTAGCCCTCAAACTGTTCAGGGCTGAGCACGTTAACGTGCAACCCATCTCGGGCGTAAACGCTAATATTGCTGCTTTTTTTGCCCTTTCAAGCCAAAATGATGTACTAATGGCACTTGACACCTCTCACGGTGGTCACATAAGCCACGGGACGAAGTCCGGTCCGGGTATTCGTCACCTGAGGATCGTCAAACATCCCTTCGATTACGAAGAGATGAATATCGACACAGATGCGATGGTCTCGACGATTTATGAAAAGAAGCCCAAAATTGTACTCTTTGGGGCGAGCTTGTTTCTCTTCCCACACCCGGTCAAAGAAGCGTACGATGCCGCACGTGACGTCGGCGCAACAATCGTGTACGATTCCGCACACGTGCTCGGCCTCATCGCGGGCGAGCAGTTCCAGGACCCACTCAACGAAGGAGTTGATGTGATGACCGGTTCGACGCATAAGACGTTTCCCGGACCCCAACACGGAATAATCTTTACTACGCGCGCACTAGCCGACGCGATCGATGATGCTGTGTTTCCGGGAACCGTCAGCAACCACCACTTACATCACGTTGCGGGTCTCGCGGTTACACTCGTGGAAATGCTTGAATTTGGAAAAGCGTACGCTCAGCAGACGATCAAGAATGCAAAGACGCTCGGTGCGGCGCTCTACGACCACGGATTCAACGTACTGTGTCCTGAAAAAGAATTCACGGAGTCTCATCAGATCGTATTGGACGCAGGGCGCGCAAGTGTTTTGGCGGTTGCACTCGAAGACGCGAACATCATTGCTAATAAGAATCTGTTACCGTGGGATAATCATAATGATCCGGAAAATCCTTCAGGGATTCGATTTGGTACGCAAGAGCTGACGCGACTAGGGATGAAAGAGGCAGAGATGAGAGTTGTAGCGGGACTTGTCGCCCGCGTACTTAACGGCGAAGCACCCGAAAAGGTTAAAAAAGATGTGGTAGAGTTTAAAAATAACTATCAGGAGGTCGAATACTGCTTCAGCCATGAGCTTGGAGCCTATGAATTCCCCGCTTGGTAGATTATTTTGCAATGGAAGTGCAATACTGATCGTTTTCGATATGGACGGCACACTCATCGATGGCGAGACAATCGATGAGTTGGCAAAAGCTGCCAATGTCGGAGACCTTGTGGCGGGACTCACAAAGCGCGCCATGAGGGGCGAGATGGATTATGAAGAGGCCTTAAGAGAACGCGTAAAGCTCTTAAAAGGTCTTAAAGTAGGGGAGGTCAATAAAGTAGCCTCAGAGCTCCCTCTTATGAAAGGGGCTAAAGAGCTCATCCGGGAGCTTAAGAAAGAGTATAAGATCGCAATGGTTTCTGGAGGGTTTACCATCGTTGCCCGTAAGGTAGCTCAAGAACTCGGAATTGACTGTCTGATCGCCAATGAACTCGTTATACAGGACGGGTTTTTGACAGGAGAAGTTGTAGGACCGTTAGTGCACCAAAACTCCAAAAAAGAGGCACTAGAGGCCATTGCCAGGAGGGAGGGGATACGCCCCGAGGACTGTATCGTGATCGGAGACGGGGCAAACGACATCTCAATGTTTGAAGCTGCCGGGTTTTCTATAGCATTTAACGCAAGTCCAATTCTGTATGATATTGCAGACATCGTCATTATGCAGAAGGACCTCACCATGATACTGCCGATATTCAAGAGAGGAGTGCATGCTGAAAGAATTGCAGGAAAAAAAAGCCTTGCTAAAAAAGGAAGCCGACGTCTCAAAGCTTGAGCGCAACCGGCTTAACGCAGAAGCAAGTCAGTTCGCTACGAGACGTGACGAGTTGAACACGAAGACTCGAACTTTCATAGACAGCGCACAGCAGTCCAAAGACAAGCGAGATGAGTTCAACAAACTCGTTTCAGAGAACAAGGAAAAGCGGGACAGCATTAATGACCAAGCGAACAACCTTCTCGCGAAAGCAGACCAGATTAAGAGAAAGTTTAGAGTCGCAGGCGGACTTTCGCTTAGCGAGCTCAAGCGCGAAATTGACCATCTTGAATTTAGGCAGCAAACTGAAGTTGTCAGTACGGAAAAAGAGCGCGAGCTTGTAGATCACATCGCCCACCTCTGGGAGGAGTACAGAAAGAAGCGGGTAGAGCTTGAAAATAACACTGAACTCAAAGAGGCGTTGGAAAAGGCGCACCAGCTCCGGGAAGAGGCAAGCGAATTTCACAAGCAGCTTACGGATAACGCAGACCGTGCGCAGGAATGCCACGAAAAGATGCTCAAATGCTTCAAGGAAGCAGATAAGGTTCGCGCCGAAGCTGATCTCGCGCATAAAGAGTTTGTGCGCTCACAGGAGAGTGCGGATGAACAGCATCAAAAGTACATAAAAATGGAAAAGGAATTAAGAGACTACGACAAGATTATATCGAGTCTCAAAAAGCGAACCAAAGAAGACCGTGAATCTCGCGAGAGGGGCGACGTGCTTAAACGAGCGGAGGAGGTTTACGCTTTGTTTAAAGACGGGCAAAAACTAGAGACGGATGATCTCCTCCTGCTACAGCGCTCCGGCCTTCTATAAGCTTCAGGCCCCTAGCAAGGAAGAATGAAACTGGTCTTGTGCATCGATCGCGACAACGATCTGGGATCAAAAGCCCACCTTCAGTGTCCGATCATCGGGCGGGAAGACAACGTCAACGCAGCGTTACAGCTTGGACTGATCGATCCTGAAGATTCTGACGTTAACGCTATTTTTGAAGGCATTCGTGTCTATGATGATTTAAAGTCAGAAGGAATCGAAGCCGAGATCGCGTCCATAGCAGGCAACGAAGACGTTGGATTAAAATCAGACCAGATCCTCGCAAAGCAGCTTGACCATGTCCTCAGCAAGGTTAACGCGACGAGCGTAATCGTCGTCACCGACGGCGCAGAAGATGAGTTTATACTGCCCATCGTTCAGTCCCGCATTCAAGTTGATGGCATAAAACGCGTCGTTATACGTCAGTCTGAAAGCCTCGAAAGTACCTATTACACAATTAAGAAGCTCTTTGAGGATCCAAAGATTGCGAACTATTTCTTCATCCCTGTCGGACTTACGCTCATTTTATTTGCGATATTCTCTTTTGCCCAGCACCCTGAAGGCGCTCTCATTGTGATAAGCGCATTCATTGGCATATACCTTCTTTTACGAGGATTTGGGCTTGATGATGCTCTTGTAGGCATTGCCCAAAGTGTGAAGTCTTCGTTTTATGAAGGCAATATCTCGTTTGTCACGTACATGGTGGCTCTTGCACTGGGAATTATCGGAACAGCACAAGGCATTATCACGACCTTGAGTTTGGACTTCAGCGTTTATGGCGGCGTGCTCACTGCCGCTGTCTTTATCAATACTGCCGTGTGGTGGTTCGTTGCAGCAGGGGTGATCCTGACTATCGGCCGAATCATCGACGCTTATCTAAACGACGCAAAACACGCATGGCGATACGTGGAAATTCCTTTTTTCATATTTTCGACCGGCCTAATGCTGTGGAGCGCAAGTATCCTCATCTTAGCACTTGGAGGGAAGCCAATTCCCGTGCTCAACCCAGCGGACGTTTTAATAATTCAGACTTCAAGGAGTATCGAAATCATCACAGGCTTCCAACTGCTCTTGTTTTCAGTTGCCGGCGCCATCATTATCGCCTTGACTGGCATCGCCATAGCTTCGCTTATAAAAAGAGGGCAAGAGCCGCCTATCGCGCAACACGGCTCACCCAGTTCAAGTGATAAGTAATCGTCAACATACAATCTCGACAGTATACCTGACGATTAATCGCGGTTTCGCATCAGACTCAGAACATCACTTAATATTGCACTTGCCGTCTCAATCGAGCCCGCTCCTTTACCGGCGACGGTGATCTCGCCTGCCGTATCAGTTAAAATAGACGCGGCGTTGAGCGTGCCGCTAACATTGAGCGGATGTCCCAACGGTATCAACTTTGGAGAGACCGTTAGCTCTTGAACGTCGCCAATGAGTTTTACTACAAATCCTCTCTGCCGCGCAAGTTGCAGTGCGTCTTGCGTGATCCGATCTATGCCTGTTACACTAACGTCTGCAAATGTGACCTGACGATTAAAAAACGCATTTGCCAATATGACAACCTTACATGCGGTGTCAATGCCAGCCACATCATACGTCGGATCTGCTTCAGCTATGCCCATATCTTGCGCTTCGCTCAAGACTTGATCGTATTCAAGGGCCTCATCAGCCATTCGAGTGAGAATGTAATTACACGTGCCATTAAGCACTCCTCGTATTCCGAGCACTTGAGTACCCGCAAGGGTGTCGCGTATAAGGTTGATTATAGGCATCGCCCCACCGACAGTCGCCTCGTACCGCAACGCTACCCCTTGTGTACGAGCCAGCTTCGTTAACTCGCCAAAGGCAGCGACGAGAGGGCCCTTGTTTGAGGTTACTACATTTCGCTTGTTTTTAAGCGCTTCACGAAAGTGCGTCAACCCCGGCTCCCCATCGTCAATATTCGTCGGTGTTACCTCGACGACAACGTCGTTGTCAACAGTTCGTATGACGTCGAGCGCGGTTAGATTAGAATTTGCGATGGACTTACCCGCACGCTTGCGCGCAAGCACGTCCTCTAAGTCAGGCGTGAGCGCAACCCCTTTTGAATCGGCGATGGCTACAACTTCCAATTGCGGCACGTTTTGCACAACTCGTGCAACTCCTTGCCCTACGGCCCCAAATCCAATGATCGCGATTTTAAATGGAGCCGAGCTATTCTGCATTGTTCTGACCTCCAGTAAATCCGCTCCCATCTATTGGCACAATAACTAGCAAATCCTTGCGCTCAGCGATATCTTTGAGAAGTGCGATTGCCGTCTTTAGTTCCTCATCTCCAGTAGCCATTATTGTAACAATAGCTGACGAAGGACCGTCGATAGCGGGCATTGAAAGACTGAGGTCTTGAACTTCAGCAAACCCCGTGCCATCAATTTTATCAATCGTTTGCCTCAAGTCAGTATGGATGATGTGCCCAATAAGCAAGATGTGTGCCCGCGCACGTAGCCTCATTTTGCCTATCCGCACGATCGTCACGCCGTTCTTTTCAAGTCCTTCCCGAAGCTCTTCGAGCTTGTGTTCTTCGACATCAAAAATCACGTAAACCGGCACCGTATTGCGAAACGTTTTCTTGTCGTGATGGTGAACGATGCTTAGAATGTTGCCGCCGAGGTCGGATACGGGAGTTAACACGTGTATGAGCTGACCAGGTCTGTCTTGCAGCTCCAAATCCATCGAAATTCTCATATTCTTACTCCAAGCTTGGGTATATTAATATGCATTCGTCTAATAACCCTTTTCCATGGTAGCGGTAGATTATGACACGTTATCGGGCGTCATGCAGAGGCGCCGCTCTGTGAGACGGTATTCGCGAGAGATGATAAGCGAAACACTGCTGGATAAACTTCTCAAAGCCGCACAGCTCGCGCCTTCCGCCGGTAACCTGCAAGCGCGTGAATTTATTGTCGTGCGAGACCCCAATACGAAGCACGAACTTGCTGAAGCGGCTTACGGGCAGTTCTTTGTCGCAATGGCACCAGTCGTGCTCGTCGGTTGCGCGAACATAGCGCGGTCGCGCATTGCATACGGACAACGTGCCGAGCTTTACGCAGTCCAAGACGCCACCATCGCTGCCAGCTATATACAACTCGCAGCTGAAGCACTGGGCGTCGCGACGTGCTGGATAGGTGCGTTCGACGAAAAACGCGTTTCAAGCTCGCTAAAAATACCGCTCGATATTCGACCTGTTCTAATGCTTCCAATTGGATATGCCGAAGAAGTGCCAGAGCCTACCGCACGTATGGGGCTCAGTCGGTTCACTCACCAAGAACTTTGGAGTGAATAAGGCGCTTAATTGTCGCGCATCGCTTCTTTCTAATATAGCGTTTCGAGTTAAGCCCTGAAATGACCGAGCATTTATTAGCCAAGCCGTTTTATCGTCAATAGTTTTACATGGAGCAGTTAGACGCTGACGCCTGTGACGAAATCATTCACGGTATCCTCGACGGCCAGATAACGCGCCAGAATTTGCAGCAGGCAAAAATAGAGGCAGCCCGACGCTATAGTTCTGCCTCGCTGCTGACGAACGCGCAAATCTACGGGGCAGCAGAGGCCCAGATAAGATACAAACTGACTGACGTGCTACAACGGAAGCCGACGAGAACCGCGTCAGGCGTCGCAGTCATCGCAGTAATGACCTCTCCTTACCCATGTCCTCACGGCAAATGCGTACCGTGTCCTGGGGGGCCTGAATTTTGCGTGCCTCAAAGCTATACCGGTCTCGAGCCCGCAGCAAAACGAGCAATTCAAAATGGATTTGACCCCTACAGGCAAGTCAAAGCTCGTCTACGCCAGTTGCGGCAGATTGGACATCCCACTGATAAGGCGGAACTGATTGTCATGGGGGGCACGTTTACCGCGCGTCCGCGCGATTATCAAGAGTGGTTCGTCCGGCGGTGCATACAAGCAATGAACGATTTCCCTCGCGCGAACGCCACTGGCTCTCCTCGCTTAGCCGATGTCTTTTCGGCTAACGCATGCGCATCAACGAGAAACGTAGGAGTGACATTCGAAACACGGCCTGATTATGCAAAACAACATCACGTCGATGAAATGTTGTCCCTGGGAGGGACCAAGGTTGAGCTCGGCCTCCAGAGTACCTCAGATCAAATCCTTGCCTCCATCCAACGAGGGCATACGGTTGCTGATGCTGTAGAAGCAAATCAGGCGAGTCGCAATAGCGGATTAAAGGTTGGATTCCACGTCATGCCGGGGCTGCCAGGCTCAGACTGCAAATCTGATCTTACAATGTTTCGAGAATTGTTCACGGACGAACGGTTTTGTCCCGATTACCTCAAGATATACCCAACGCTTGTGACGGAGGCAACTGTCTTACATGAGCTGTGGAAGCGCGGCGATTACGACTCTTTTGATCTGACCGATGCAGTTGAGTTAATTGCTCGGGTAAAAGCGCTGCTCCCTAAATGGGTAAGACTACAGCGCGTGCAGAGAGATATCCCCGCTCACCGAATCGTCAGCGGCGTCAAAAAAAGCAACTTACGGCAGCTAGCAAAGCAGCGCTTGCTCGAACTCGGTGGCGACTGCAGCTGCATACGTTGCCGAGAGATAGGCCTTAGCGGCGTTACCCAAGTGGAGAGTGTCGAAAGACGCGTTGAAAAATATCGGGCCTGTAAGGGCACTGAGTACTTTATTTCAAGCGTCGGTCTGCTTGGCGATATGGAATACCTAATCGGTTTCACACGGCTACGCCTTCCGTACCAGTCTGAGAGGCCCGAAATAACGGCTGAAACGGGGCTACTCAGAGAGCTACACGTATACGGGAATTCAGCAATGCTAGGCGAGCGGCATGAAAAAAAGTGGCAGCATCGCGGATTTGGAGCTCAACTGCTGCAGACTGCTGAAAGTATTGCAGCAGACGCCGGTATGCAACGACTTGCGATAAATAGCGCAATCGGAGTTCGTGATTACTATAAAATCAAGGGTTATGTTCTTGACGGCCCGTATATGACGAAAACACTCTGATATCCGTCAAAAACGTTAGCTAGAGAAGATATTCACACCCGCGCAGTGACATAGATTCAACCGAATTACGTTTCCATTATCCCTTTAAAGAGATTAAGGCGTGGCCTACGAATGGTCTTCTGCTTATACTTCAGGTAAGTTTCATGTGAGAAGAATTAAGAAAGGATCACTTGTCAACACAGGACTGACTTCAGTAAAAGCCGCGCACTTTGTTGCACATTGCCTGTAAAGCAGTTCTTAAGTGCGCTGTTGCAAGAACTTATTTATATTGAAGTTAGAGATCCATAGTGATCTTTACCAACAGGAGGACCTAGAATTCTGATCTCACGCGTCATAGTGTTGTTTTTGCTCATTTCTATCACAATACTCCCGTCAACAGTAGTTTATTCGCAGGGACAGCAAATCCTCTTGGCGCAGCCTGGAACCGCAACTCCAACGTCAACGCCAACTCCAACGCCAACTCCAACGCCAACTCCAACGCCAACGCCGACACCGACACCGACACCAACGCCGACGGTAAGTGCGTCGCCATCGCCGACGGTAAGTGCGTCGCCATCGCCGACGGTAAGTGCGTCGCCATCGCCGACGGCAAGTCAAAACGGGGAGAACCAAACGGGAGGCGGCGGTGCTGATCCTACACTTGTAGGTGCGGCAATAGTCGGAATTATTGCGGTTGGGCTTATGGTTGGCATATACATTACTACAAGGAGGATGTAAACACGCAGAGGGCACAAGATCGATATATCGACGTCAATAAGAGCGATGTGTACGGTCGAATTCTTGAGCTCGATCTTCGAAAAATGGAAAAGCGCCACGAACGCCACATTTGGCACGTAAAATCGATGTGGGGTGGCGTTGCGGGTATACTGCTTGCTGTTTATATCTTGATGACCGCACAATACCTAAACGGCAACCCCCTGTTAGTGCGAAGCAACAACTATATATTAGCCGGTGGAGCGCTTCTTTTTTCGATTGCCCTGTGCTACGGGCTTATGTGGATTGGTGTGATCCGCGAATACAAAAAATTCGAGCGCGTGATCAATGACAAAATCAGGTACTATGAAAAGCTTATAAACGTGCCATCAAACGCCGACGTAACTGGTTAGTACCGCTTGCCAAAATCCCCCGAATCACGGTCTTCGTAGGTAAGATCCTTATAGTCTAGCTCACTCCGGTCTTGTCGGTGGTCTTTAGGGATGATCAGTGATGCCCCCCGAATCAAGACGATTCCAATGACGATAAGAACGAGAGCAAACAGGACAATTATAGAAATATTGAAAGTACTCAGGAGGAGTCCGAGGATCCCTAGCTGTGAAAGAATTACGAACACTCCCAAGATTACCAGAAGTGCGCCGAGGAAATACACTAAAAAAGCACCTAGTCTCGTGACACGGCCTCCTATGTTCCAGCCGCCAGTTCTCCAATTAGTCCGACGACTTCTTTGAAACTTCTTACCTGTATTGGGCCGTAGACCTTATCTAACAAGAGCGATTGTGCGTTACGGCCGATGACGACTGCCGTATGGCCCTTATTACGTATTTCGATGGTTAAACCCTCATCGTCAAGCGCGCGCGCAGCAGCGCCGAAGGTCTTGAGCGCAGAAAGTGCGTTATTTATCATATTATAGCCTACATTCTTGCACTCACGCGGTCAGGTCACGAAACTGCTTTACCAACTGGCCAAGATGTTCAGGTTCTACGATATCTAAAGAAACTGTTGTTCCTTCGTCTTCAACTCTGACCTCAATAGCAGGATCGTTGCGTACCTTCAACACGAGTTTCGTCTCGTTTTGATAAATTATCTGCAAATAGTCCTTGCTTGCTCGTAAAATCTCGCGTATTCGCTCCGAATCCATAAATCCGTCTGGCATAAAAGTCACCACTTTATATCAATCCAACTAGATATAAGCTATACCCGTGCGCCGTAACCCTGCGCACTATCCTTCACAAAAAACGACCCGATGTCTCCTAAGTCATTCCAGTTTTACCGTACATTCGTCCCAAAACTGCTTGGACTGTGCGATCCAGTCGTTTTGTCCTTTGATAACACGACCTTTGTAAAATCGTACACGCTTGATCCCGCGGTTACCCCGCACCATTTTATTCATAGCGGCAACTTTTTTTCGCAACCATACGTGAAAAAGCCTGAACTGCGAACGAAGGAACGGATTCTTAATCTACAAGAGAAGCTCATCAATAAAAGAACTGATGGATTCATGACGCTCAATGTTCCAGTAAACGGCGATTTGACGACGCCTTACTGGAAGCACAGTGAAACGGACCGTTTGAAAGCGATCGAAACGAGCTTAGACTCTGCCCTATGGGCAAAGGAGAACACAGAACGACCTGATTTGTTATACGCTGGCTTTGAGGTCGGCACATATCGTGATGCGAGTTACATATTCAAAAAAGCCGTGAATGCTGATTTGACTAACCTCTCAGCAGGATTTGGCCTTTTTTCTCGTCTAGCAAAATATCGCCGAGAAGATCGCCTAAAGCAGTTTGAGGTTCTCGCTGCATACGGTCAACTCTCACGCGAGTTTGAGGGCACACGCTTTCATGCCTCAGGAGGAAGCGCATTGAACGTCCTTGAGCTTCTCGCCTACGCAAACGTGACGTCAGCAGACGGCTCTAGCGCCGTTATAGCCGGGCTCGCGTATGGCTCAGTCTTGACCGCAACGGGAAGGCTTGTTCGAGCGAACAAACTCACCCAGTGGGAGTGCAACTGCGAGTTTTGTTCGGGCAGCCGTCCATCGGACGTGATTAAAGAACTCAAGCGCTCAGCTGAAGCGCGTGTTCGGCACAACGTTCATGTGGTGCGGTTTTCATTAGCGCGAATAAATGATGCGCTCGCTAACAATACGATTGCAGAGCTCACCGAGCAGCGGCTTACTTTGTATAAGAAAAAAACGCTTTGGAAATGCTTAGCCATAGTGAACAAAAACCCCCACGAGCGTTACCTATATGCTTAAAGCAGTGATGTTTGACTGGGATGGAACGCTTTTTAATTCAGTCATCCCTACCTACGAGAGCTACTTAGTCGTCATGGACGCATTTGATCTGCCAAACGTGACCCTCGAGGAGTTTAGAGAACAGAGTCGGCCGAACTATCACGATTATTACCGGTGGCTGGGGATCAGCGAGGGTGACTGGGTCGCCGCAGACGAGACCTGGATGAATGGCTACGCGCATTACAAAAAGGACTGCGTCCTTTTTAACGGCACTAAAAACGCTTTGCGTGAACTGAAGAAAATGAATTTGAAGCTCGGGCTCGTTTCAAGTGGGTCTCGAGAACGAGTGACAAGCGAGGTTAACGAGCAAAGAATTGAGCCCTACTTCGATTCTATGGTGTTCGGTGACGACGTTGGATTTGAACACGGGAAGCCAGCGCCAGAATCTTTGCTTATGGCAGTAAAACGAGCGCGTGTGGCCGCATCGGATGTGCTTTACGTCGGTGACATGGTTGAGGATATCCTCATGGGGAAAAAGGCGGGTACAAAAACTGCTGCAGTTCTCTGCGGCTTCGCGACACCAGCGCTTCTGATGCGGGCAAAGCCCGATTTAGTGCTGCGCGACGTTAGCGCCCTGCCTAAAGCGATCAAAAAAGAGATATGAAGGGCACACCCCTTCATTCGACGCTAATGTGCGACTTTTCCTCTTCAGGTTGAATGCGCTTCAGTCTGACTTCGAGAACACCGTTTCGATAGGTCGCTTTTGCGCTGTTGCGATCAACCTTGACCGGAAGCTCAACACTTTCAGAATACTTTCGAGCCTCGTTCTGAGCCCTTATATCAAGTCTGCTTTCTGTGGCCTCGAGCTGCACGTCCGTTCGGTCAACGCCTGGCATCTCGGCGATGATGTGAACTTCGTCTTTCGTCTCCATAACGTCAATCAAAGGCGTCCTCCCCTCATCCATCTTGACGCTCTTGTCAAAGGGCTGAATATTCCCAAATTCTCGAACTTCAGGCGCTTCGCCTGGATGCTGCGTCATTGAAAATCCATAAATGAATGGTTTAGGTTGCTTTCCTTCCTGCAGGTCGCGCAGCATCTGATCCATCAGCTCTTCGAACCCTCCCCCTAAAAAGTCATCAAAAAAACTTCTTCGTCTTTTCGCCATTTTCTTTATCCTCCTTCTTTTCCTTCAGCTGATTCGTGTTGATTTTATGCATAACCTGTTTCTGGCGCAGCCGCTTGTTCCTTCACTTCTTCTTCTGTAACGGAAAACTTCGCAAACTCCTTAGCTATATTCTCGTACTGGTGCAGCATGTCGCGTGACGCCGTTGGCTTAACCCGATTGATAGCAGCGTAAAGATGGCCCTTATTAATCTTTATCGTTGCTGCGCCCTCGTTAACCTGCTCAGGCGTCATTTCGGGCTTAATAAAGTCTCTGAGAGCGAGCATCGCTGCTTCTCTGCAAATTGCTTCAATATCAGCACCCACGTACCCCTCAGTTTCTTTGGCAAGCTGCTCGATGTCAACGTCTTCCGCAAGCGGTTTTCCGAGAAGGTGGATCGCGAATATTTGCGCGCGGCTCGACGCGTTTGGCGGCGGTATATACACGAGGCGATCGAGTCTTCCAGGCCTTAGGAGCGCGACATCGACCATGTCAGGGCGATTCGTGGCGCCAATTACGACGACGTCCTTCAGTGCTTCGAGGCCGTCAAGCTCGGTCAGCAGCTGGCTCACTACCCGTTCTGTCACGTGTGAGTCAGAACTCGCCCCACGGGTTGGCGCTACCGCATCGAGTTCGTCAAACAAGATGATTGTTGGCGAAACTTGCTTGGCGCGCCGAAACGTCTCGCGCACGCCTTTTTCAGATTCACCTACCCACTTGCTGAGCAGCTCAGGCCCCTTTATGCTAATAAAATTGGCTTCGCTTTCCGTCGCGACCGCCTGAGCGAGGAGCGTCTTCCCCGTCCCCGGAGGGCCGAAGAGCAATACCCCCTTAGGCGGCCTCGTATTGATGCTGCTAAATGCATTCGCGAATTTTATCGGCCATTCGACGGCTTCTATAAGCTCTTGTTTAGCCGCTTCAAGGCCACCGACATCTTGCCACTTCACATTAGGTGCTTCAACGAACACCTCGCGCATCGCAGAGGGTTCAATGTTTTTCTGGACGTTTTCGAAGTCCCCTTCATTTACCTGAAGCTTATCAAGCACCTCTTGCGGGATCTCTCGTTCAAGATCGATCTCAGGCAGAAGTCTTCGCAGCGCGTGCATGGCTGCTTCCTTTGATACGGCGGCGAGGTCAGCACCGACAAAGCCATGTGTCGTACGAGCAATGTCTTCGAGCTTTACGTCGTCCGCGATCGGCATGCCACGGGTGTGCACTTGCAGAATTTGGAGGCGCCCGGCCGCATCGGGCACGCCAATTTCAATTTCCCGGTCGAATCGACCAGGCCTCCGCAGCGCTGGATCGATCCCTTCTGGGCGATTCGTTGCAGCGATCACCACGACTTGTCCTCGCGCTTCGAGGCCGTCCATTAACGCGAGTAGCTGCGCAACGACGCGGCGTTCGACCTCCCCCGTTACTTCGCTTCGTTTTGGCGCGATAGCGTCGACCTCGTCGATAAAGATTATAGCAGGAGCGTTGTCTGACCCTTCCTTAAACAGCTCTCGCAGGTGTTGTTCACTCTCACCGTAAAACTTGCTCATGATCTCAGGGCCACTGATGTTGATGAAATAGGCGTCCGTTTCATTTGCAACCGCTTTCGCGATGAGTGTTTTCCCGGTTCCAGGAGGACCGTAGAGTAGGACACCTTTTGGTGGGTCGATGCCGAGCTTTTGGAAGATCTCAGGGTGCCGCAACGGCAGCTCGATCAGTTCTCGTACCATCCCGAGCTCTCGTTTCAGACCACCGATATCCTCATAGGTCACGTGAGAGATAGAACGTTCCGCAACCACAGTAGGTTTCTCTTTCAGTGTTATTTGCGTGCTTTTTCCGGCTATAACGATACCTGCTGGTTGGGTGGCGGTAATAACAAAGGTTATCGGATTGCCCAGCATTTCAACTCTAAGCATCTCCCCTTTTTGTACCGGGCGCCCTTCAAGGAATCGCATGAGGTATTCCTCGCCGCCGACGATACGCACCGGCTGCGTTGGCGCGAGAGTGATCTTCGCCGCAGCATTCGATTTCGCTTTTCGAATGACAATCTTGTCGTCGATGCCCACGTGGGCGTTTCCACGAATGTTGCCGTCAATTCTGATGATGCCGAGACCGCGGTCTTCCGGATATGCGGGCCACACTATCGCGGCTGCTCGGTTGTGGCCCGTTATCTCAATGATGTCGCCGCTTACGAGCCCGAGTTGTCGCATGGTATCCATGTCGATTCGGGCAATTCCCCTCCCAGCATCGCGATGATATGCCTCAACGACCTTCAGAGTTACTTCTTCTGTCATTTTTCGATTATCTCCCATTTTGTTTGCGTGATACGCTTATGAGCTTCTACAGTCTTTACTTCGCTAGCAAATACGTTCTGGCGTCTATTCTTCTGATTTTCCCTCGTTTTTCAAGGTTATGCAGCCGCTCGACGAGTATTTGGCCAGGTATAGCGAGCCCCGCAGACAGCTGGTCTGCATTCTTGGGCCCTGTGAGCAGCAACGAAAGGATGTCATATTCAATAAAGTCACGCGATATTGCGTCGATCTTCCTTACGCCGCGTTCCATGACCTCATTGATCAGCTCTTGGACCCTTCGCTGTGCCCCCATCAGCTCCCGGCTAGCCCTCCTTAGGTGATCGAGTGTCTCGGCAACGTCGGCCAAACTGTTGGTTTTGAGTTGTATTTCGCCGATCGGAGTGGGAAACTCGGCAACGGTTGATTCGCTGTGTGCGGCATTAGCGGATTCGACACCATAGCTAAACGGAGAGATTTGAATCTCGAGCAGCAGGTTATCAGAAATGTGAAAGTACTTCCGGCGTCGCTCGTCAACAAAGAACTGGATAATTCCTGCCCGCTCGAGCATGCCGAGATGACTGATCACCGCTTTCGGGGCTACGTGCAGTCTTTCTGAAATCTCTGTGACGTAAAATGGCCGCAGCGACAGCAGTTTCAAAATGTTGCGGCGATTTTCATTGCCGAGAATGTCAAGGAGTCCTGCTTCGTCCATTGCTGTTTTCGTAGCGTGTGACGGTCTGATAGATCGCAACACTAACTTATAGTTAGTTTTGATTCTATATAAAAGTTAGTCAAATTAGAACCGACATGGAAAGGCAAGCAACAGGGAAAATGCAGAACGTGCGGCTCCTAACTGGTTGCTGACACAGAAGGGCTTCAGGATATCAACTCAAACGGCGCTGCGGCGAGACATAATCATGAAGCTCTACGAAATCCGAGTCTTGCGTGCGACTGTCATGAGCAAGTGCAACCTTAATTTACTGAGCCCTTACGTCGGGGCAAGACATTTGAGATGCTAACACGTTGACTCGCTCTCGCAACGTGCGTCTTCAAATCGCGAAAAAGCGCTCGTAGAACATCACAACGCATTTATATGCAAATTGACGTTGACTATTGGGTGCACTATTTCGATTCCGAACCTCGAAGCCGGGCATGTCCAAGCAGAATGACGAACTCAAGCGCCGTGTACATACGATCTTCCAGCCCATCCCTGTAGGCGAGACCCGCATTGTTGCAGCGCGTCGTCGAGATGCTTCCACAGCTACGCGCGTACGATTCTTTTTGATGGCGCTGATCTGGTTACTCGTAGCTGTCATCATACTAGCCAGCTACAGCGACGTTTACCAAAGATATCACGACCTCTTTAACGCCATATTTGCCTTTGCAATCGTGGTTTTTACCATCGAACTGCTACTCCGTGTGTGGTCGTGCACAGTAGATCCGCGGTTTAGCGGTCCGATAAAAGGCAGACTAAAATGTCTGTTTACCACATCCCTGCTCGTCAACCTGCTTGTCATTGTGCCCTTTTATGCCAAACCATTCTTTCCAGGAACAGACGTATTCGTAAACGCGGCGATAATGCTCATCATCCTCAAGTTGCTCACGTACTCAAGTGTATTCAACTTCGTCACCGACGTTCTGAAAGCGAAAAAAAACGAGCTCGTTACGGCGCTGGCAATCGACCTCATCTTGCTGATAACGTTCTCAAGTTTCATGTTCATTATCGAGCACGCCTCAGACCCGCGCGATTTTTCAAGCATTCCTGCTGCTGGGTGGTGGGCGGCGCAGACCCTGACCACCGTTGGCTACGGCGATCTGGTCCCTACGACACCGCTCGGGCAATTCTTGGCAGTTTTTGCAATGTTCTTAGGCATAGCCACTTTTGCCATTCCAATTGCTATTATCGGCGCCGGATTCACCGAGGCATTCGAAGCACGACGGGGCGGAAAAGGGCAGGCCGCCGACCCGTGCAAATTGCTGAGTAATTTGAGCGATCTCAAAGAGCAAGGAGTTATCAGCAACGAGGAGTTCACGGCCAAGAAACAGGAGCTTTTGGCCCGGCTCTGACTCTGCTTGTTCGGGCAAGAGTGCTTCCGGCGACACGCGGAAGTTTCGATGTGTGCCGCCGCCGCGTTTCTGTACACCTACAATGAAGCCGCGCGAGACCAATACGTTTTTCCCATGCGGACGATATCCTTAACGAGGAGTCGACGATGGAAATTATCTTCGCGATGGACATTCGAGGCGGGGTCGTTGTAAAGGGCTATAAGGGCGACCGAGAGCGATACGAACCTATTGAACGCCATAGCAAGATCTGCACGACGTCAGATCCGTTGAACGTTATTGATGCTATCAAGCCGAGGAGGACATACATAGCAGATCTGGATAGAATCCTCGGCGGGGGCAGCAATTCACTTATCATCAAACGCCTCAGCACACGCACAAAAACGCTTATTGACATCGGGATTCGGCATCTTGACGATGTTCGAGAGGCTGAGCGAATTGGTGAAACCGCTATTATCGGCACCGAAACGGGAAGCCTCGATGTAATTCGGGCAGCGCAGTCGATGAGGGTCGCAGTAAGCATAGACGTGAAGGACGGAAGCGCGACGTCCCTCGATCCCGCACTGTCCGGGGACCCTCTTCAGGTTGTCGAAAGGATGAATCTCTACAAGGTTAGTGCACTTCTCTTGCTGAATATGAACTTGGTAGGAACGAAACAGGGCGTTGATTTCGATTTCATCGAGAGAGTTATCGATATCTCGGGGCATCCGATTCTTGTCGCTGGCGGAATAAAGAACAGTGAAGAGCTGGACAAGCTTGAAGACCTCGGGGCTGCAGGCGTCGTTCTGTCGACGGCAATTCACGAAGAGATAATCCCAGTCGATCTCGTACGATAGTGGGCGGGAACAACGTTAAAAAAGGGAGGGTACCTGACCTCGAAGTGCTTTCCGCCCAAAGGGTCGTATTACAGAATCGGAAGGTACCGGTCGATCTCGTATTAGATAAATGTGTACGATTATCATCCCACTCGTTCTTTTTGAGTTCAATCAAGTGGTCAAACACGTGATCCACAAAAGACTTCCTCACAATTGTGGATCGTTCAGTTTAGGCAATTGCAACCCTTGCTCGCTGGCAACGACTCAAGCCGTATGCGTTAGGATATTCAGTTGCCGTTTTGTCTTTAGGCGCAAAGATTAAGCCGAGCGCCGTTAGTTTTTCGTGCCTCGGATTACCTCACAAAAAAGGGCTTTGAGATCTTAAGCAGTCTCAACTTCGCGCCTTCGGTTAGTTAATTGCCCAAACTTTTTTCATCTAGCCCCTGAACGTCGCTAACTCAACTGGCGATGTTTGTGTGTCAAGAATGACTTAACCTTTATTTTGGAGTTATGGAGTCTCTCTATATTACTGAAGTATTGGCTGATGGCAAACTTTTTATATTATACTTTTATATACAGGTCGGAAGTAGGATGCCTACTTCTTATTAGTTACTTAAATGTCTATGACAAACAGGTGTAATACATGGTAACTGCTATTCTCAATTCGGGAGATACCGCTTGGATGCTGGTATCAACCGCTCTAGTAATGTTGATGACCATCCCTGGGTTGGCACTGTTCTACGGCGGTCTCGTGAAGAAAGAAACGGTCCTTAATACGCTTTTCTTATCTTTTTCGGCGTATGCTATAGTGAGTATCATTTGGTTTATCTACGGGTACCCCGTGGTTTTTGGTGCAGATATCCACGGATTGATCGGTGCTCCGGGAAACTTCTTCTTCCAAAACGTGGTAGAGTCAAACACGCTGGTAGGAACGATACCGACGAGCGTTTATGCAGCGTACCAAATGACGTTCGCCGCGATCACGGTTGCGTTGATTTCGGGCGCATTGATCGGACGGATAAAGTTTGGTGCGTGGATGCTATTTGTTCCTCTGTGGGCCACCTTCGTCTATCTTCCCGTTGCACATTGGGTCTGGGGTGGCGGCTGGCTCGCACAAATTGGTGCCCTTGATTTTGCAGGCGGCACGGTGGTGCATATCAATAGTGGTGTCGCCGCTCTCGCGCTTATCTTGCTGTTGAAGGGTCGTAAGGATCAACGTTTACTACCTCACCAACTGGGGTATGCCATCATCGGTGCCGGCCTACTTTGGTTCGGGTGGTTTGGCTTCAATGCAGGATCGGCGCTCGTAGCAGGACAGCTTGCAGGGTCGGCGTTTATCGTCACTAATACGTCCGCTGCTGCGGCCATGCTTTCGTGGATGCTAATCGAGTACATTCGCTTCCGCAAAGTGACCATGTTAGGCGCTGCCACAGGTCTCGTTGCGGGGCTCGTCGCAATTACACCCGCAGCAGGGTTCGTAAATATTCCCGCAGCGATGGTTATAGGTTTTGTAACTTCGATCGTGTCATACACTGCCATTGCGATAATAAAGCCGCGATTCGGCTACGATGACGCGTTAGACGTGTTTGGCGTGCACGGGTTCTCAGGTATTTGGGGGGCACTGGCTACAGGCATCTTTGCCAGTCCGTTTATAAACGCCCTCGGCACCGGTCTTGTTTACGGGAATCCGATGCAGTTGGTGATACAAGCCGTCGCAGTTGCCGCTACGTTCGTTTACTCGTTCGTGGTGACATTAATTATCGGAAAGGTCATTGACATAACCATCGGGTTACGTGTGAGTGACAAAGAGGAAGCCATTGGTCTGGATCAGGCGCTCCACGAGGAGTCTGCGTACCATATTTGACCTTCCATCTACGTGCTCACGAAGAGAGGTTGAGGTTCAAAAATGAAGAAAATAATGGCTATAATTCGGCCAACTAAGTTACAAGTTGTCAAGGAGGCGCTCGACGACATCGGCATTCCTAGCATAACGGTAACAGAAGTAAAAGGTCGCGGCAAACAGAAAGGGGTTATTGAAATCTATCGCGACCGCGAGTATTGTATAGATCTCCTTCCGAAACTCGAGATTGACATCGTGGTTTCTGATGAAAAGGTCGATACGATTGTCGAAACGATTGCAAAGGCAGCACGCACCGGGGAGATCGGAGATGGCAAGATCTTTGTGATGCCAGTAGAGGAGGTCGTTCGAATTCGGACAGGAGAACGTGGCCACGACGCGATCTAAGCGTAGCAATTAACGAAGGCAACCATCGTTTGTATTTTTTGACAGAAGATATAGATGGTGCATAAGCTTGCTTCGGGGTTCGGACGTGAAGAGATGTTCTTCTATACCCCGGTCGCTAGAGAGGAGCCCCGACGCGGGGCCCTCTTTCTATTGCTACCCGCACCGAACCCAGCCCGACGATATGCAGCTGGAGATTTGAAGCGTTAGCGATCGAAACGATCTCTTCGAATGAGTACGCATACTTGACCCGGTATAAGCCATAAGCGCCACGAGCCGAATATCGGTAACGAGGCACCGATCACTCGGAGAGAGTACCCGCTCAATTTCTATACAAGCATCTGTTGCTTGAGGTCTTTCTTCGCCTCGCTTTCTATCAAATTCAACCCAAAAAGAAACTCCCTCGATGATTTGACCTCAGCCTCGCTGAGCGATCACAAGTAGGTGTGATCTTCAATGGCATATACCGTCTAGTCAAGACGGGGGGCGTTTATTAAGTGATTCTTCGATCGCTGTGATCGCTGCAGCTTTGCACATGGGAGACTATGACGATGAAAGCTAGCGTTTAAGAGGACTATCGCCCACGTGCCCTGCTAGTTCGCCGAACAACACAGCAATTTGCCTAGATGTAAATCTTAAGGCCGGGCTGTTCGAATACTTTGAGATCCTTCGTTCTGTCGACGGCAATTCACGAAGAGATCGTCCTAGTTGACCTCGCACGATATGGGACGCACACAACATCAAAAAAAGATGGAAGAGCTGACCTCAAAGGTTGTTTTCCATCCAATGGATATATTACAGAATCGGAAGACCGGTCGATGTCGTATTGCGACAAATGTGTGCGATAATAGTCCCACTCTTTCTTTTTGAGTTCAATCAAGTGGTCAAACACGTGATCTCCTAAGGACTGTCGCACAATTGTAGATCGTTCAGTTTCGGCGATCGCTTCACCTATACTTTCTGGCAACGACTCGATGCCGTTTTCCTTGAGCTCTTCAGGTGTCATTTTATAGACATTCATCTCTACAGGTTCGGGCAATCGATATCCTTTATCAATGCCTTCAAGGCCAGTTGCGAGCAAAACGGCAAAGGCGAGATAGGGGTTCATCGCTTAGAAATGTTTATAAAAGAAGACAAACTAAAGCGGAATGAAAGTTCCTACTGAGGTGCTATCGCAGGAGATTTCACATGGCAGAAACAAAGGATAAAGAGTACGTATTGCGTCAGGTCGAAGAACAAGGCATCAAGTTTATTCGACTATGGTTTACAGACATCCTCGGCGCTTTAAAAAGCTTTGCGATCGTCAAAGACGAGCTCGAAGATGCCCTAGATGAAGGAATGGGCTTTGATGGCTCCTCAATCACAGGCTATCAGACGATTGAGGAGTCTGACATGATCGCAAAACCTGATCCTAGCACTTATGAGATACTGCCTTGGCGGCCCAAGGAAAAAGGCGTGGCACGAATTATCTGTGACGTGCTTGATCCTTCAGGAAAGCCTTACGAAGGAGACCCCCGTTACGTTCTCAAGAGAAATCTACTGCGTGCAGAAAAGAAAGGCCTTATATTCAACATAGGGCCGGAGCTTGAGTACTTCTATTTTATGAACAGCCAAGGTGCTGATGTCATCGACCACGGGGGGTACTTCGATCTCACTCCACTTGATCAGGCCACCGATCTTAGAAGGGATACCATATTTGCGCTTGAAGATATGGGCATTCGCGTCGAATATAGCCATCATGAAGTTGGGCCCAGCCAACACGAGATCGATCTGCGATTTACCGACGCTCTAACAATGTCTGACCGCGTCATGACATACCGACTCGTAGTCAAAGAAATTGCTCTACGCGCAGGTTACTACGCTACTTTCATGCCAAAGCCCATCCCTGGTGAGAATGGCAGCGGAATGCATACACATCAATCGCTATTTGAAGGAAAGAAGAATGCATTTTTCAATCCCAATGACAATTTCCACTTGTCGGATCTCGCCAAAGGATATATTGCCGGACAGCTAAAGCACGTCAGCGAATTTTGTCTCGTAACTAGTCAATGGGTTAATTCTTACAAGCGATTGGTCCCAGGCTATGAAGCCCCAGTTTATGTTTCTTGGGCGCGGCGTAACAGATCTGCTCTGATACGAGTTCCGATGTACAAGCCCGGAAACGAAATGGCAACTAGAGTAGAGTTACGTTGTCCCGATCCCGCTTGTAACCCGTATCTTGCTTTCTCAGTGATGCTAGCAAGCGGTTTGGACGGAATCGAAAAGGGCTACGAGCTTCCCGACCCAGTTGAAAAGGATATTTTCAAAATGACGCCGCAACAGCTTGAGGCCCACGGAATTGGCTCACTTCCAGAGAACTTAGGGCTTGCTATCGAGGCGGCTAAGAATTCCGAGCTCGTGCGCAGCGCACTCGGTGATTTCGTATTTGATCGTTTAATCGCACTTAAAAAGAAAGAATGGGCAGATTATCAGGTACAGGTGACACCATATGAGCTTGAAAGGTACCTCCCAGTTCTTTAACTGTGTCTTTATGAGAATACAAAATTAGAAGGATAAGCTTAGGCGATTGTCCGACAGAGCTCGACCCCACGGCGAGCTGATGTTGAGATACTTCACGCTTAAGATGCGATGGACTTCTAATAGGCGAACGGACGATTGAAGGACAGAAGAGCGGCAAAGAGTACTTGAGACCAATTACTAAATCTTTACTTAGCCACAGATTCGACGTTCAGATGTGTTCTGCCAGGGTTTTTTTTGCTGTTTCGAGAGGGATGCCTTTCTTTTTCCCCCCAATCTTAGCTATGGCAGCTATATCGACGCCTGATTTAAGCTCAATGTATCCTGTGTTTTGTGCGAGCTGTAAAAACCCCGCTCCTACATCGGTTCGCACTATGACCACAGTGTGACCCTCAGATGCGCCAACGCTTCCAAACGACAAATCTGCATCTTCGCTCGTAAAGTCAACGCAATGGGCGCAACCCCCTCTTTTTGAGACGCCTGCTTCTTTTAAAGGCACCTCGAGCGTAGCCTGATTCCTGAGTTTGACTATAAGTTTTCCCTTTACGTCTAGCCCGATTATCTCCCACGGCTTTATCCCGTATTTTGTTCGCAAATCGTAAAGAAGATTGTCCGTGAATATCTCGGTACAAAACAGGCCAAGGGAAAGTCGAATTGCGTTTTTATAGATCGATAAGACGTCAACGTTCGATTCGCGAATTTTTTTAACTGCTGTGGCTACGCAAGGCGTCCCTACAACAGCAATCTTACGTAGCTTTCTGTCTTCTATCGCATTTCTAAGCGCCTTCAGCATGGGGGCCCACAAATACTTTGATCCTGCCGACTTAAGAACTGCATCTGACGTTTGCACGAATGCAGGCTGAGATAACAGGCTCCATTTATCCACGCCCATCACTATCGCGCCGTCTATTAGATTTGAATCAAAAGCGGCGGCAAGTATAGCACTCACCACTCCACCTGACTGGGCCTCTGAGACATGAACCTTAGATTTTGATTCAAATATCGAAATGATCTCTCCGAATCCCTCTGAGCTCGTTTCTTCAACTCTCGGACAAGCATAGTAGCAGGCTGCGCAGGGCACTGAATCACGCGTTACCTTACAATAGTCATTCGATGTGGGGTGGTCAGCCCCTTCATCAAAATATAGGGCTTCCGTAGGACAAACGCCTACACACGCTCCGCATCCGCAGCATCTTTCAGTATCCCACACCTTCTCCTTTAAGTCTTTATATGAAAACAAGTTCACGTCGCCTCCGCAAGCTATTCACAAGTATACAACGCAGCATACGGTCTGAGCGAGCCTGGCGCGATCTTTGTGAAGTCCGTTTCTAAAACGCTCTCAAGGCTCAGGTTAAATTCGCGACAGTACTCCGTAAGCACTTTCTTAACAATCATTTCGTCATCAGCGGTCATCGGAAATTGCGCTGCGCCTTCTCCGAGCTTGTTATCATCAACCTCGCCTCTGACATAAATAGCTCCCCCGTGTTGTCCCGTGGCAAGCCAGTCCCCTAATAAGTCGTTTTTCTTGGCCGCGTTATGAATTCCTAAGATAATGATAATGCCACCAGCCATGTACTCTCCAAGAAAGTCTCCGGCGCGCCCGCCGGCAACTATTATTGGGACTTTCGACTTGTACGTCTTCATATGTATGCCCACTCTATACCCTACGTCACCTCGAACGAAAATCTTGCCACCACGCATGCTATGGCCTAAGATATCTCGTGCGTCACCGTGTATGACAATTTCACCTGAACTCATGGTATTTCCGACGCCATCTTGGGCGTTGCCAAAAACGGTCACTTTTGGACCATCCATGAACATTCCTAAGTCATTTCCAGGGGTGCCGTAGATGTCGATCTTGAGTTTTCCTCTCAAACTGTTAGCAATGAAACTCTGACCGTTTACGTCCTCAAGCGTCAGCTGCGCTGCTCCATTCTTAATTGCCTGTTGGATCTCCTCGTTGAGTTCCTTAAAGTGCTTGTAGTTCGCTACTATGCGCATGTATTACCTTTGAGTGCGTCTCGCTTTGCAGCTTGTCGATCGCTCTCGTATGTTAGATCACTTAGGCGGCTTTGGCGGGTCTGGCCCGTCCTACATGTCTTTTGTTGTCCCGCTTCGCAAGCGGCAACATAGCGCGGCCGCATGATCAACCGTCATCGCTTTAGTATTCGCTTTGTTACGCCTCTAGCCTATATATCAATGCACCACAGTTACACGCGAGCACGCACGATAGCTCCGCTGCGCCTTCACACAGATCGCATTTCACCGCTTCGTGGCCGAGTATCTGTATTGCTCCAAACGGGCACGCCGCAACACATTCACCGCATCCAATGCAGCGTTCGTTTTTAATCGTTACCGTGCTATTGTCATTCTTTTCAATCGCGTTCGCGGTACAGACCTCAACGCACTTCGGGCGCTTACAGTGATGGCACGTGATAAGACGTAACTTGCCATCGCCCTTTTCGTTCGTAAGCCTCGAAAGAGGGCTCGGATACTCGCAGATCACTGCGTTAATATCGCCTGACGTGCTGTGCCGCAGCGCGCATGCTAGCTCGCACAGCTTGCACCCTATACAATTCTTCGGAACAAAGTTAACGAGTGAATCTATGCAAGCGTCACAGCCTTCCCCGTAATGAAACTGTAATTCGTCACAATCAACGCAGCCCATTTCGTTCCACCTCATTTAAGAAAGAAAGAGGGTTTAAACACTCACTTACCTGCCAGCGGGTTGGACGCCGAGGATTTCGAGGGTCGTGTGATCCAATCCGTAACCTCGAAGCCGATCACGATTTCCTCTCAAACTTTCGATTGAGTTTATTCCCGCCGCACCAAGGATCTCTTTTAGCTCTATCGACCAAGCTAACAGTAAATTTGAGACTCGCCGTGCCCCCTCTTCTGGGTCGAGTCGTGACCTTAGTTTCGGATCCTGAGTAGTTATTCCCCAAGCGCATCTACCGGTATAGCATCGTTTACAAACGGTGCAGCCGAGCGCAATGAGGGCAGCAGTGCCTATCTTGACGGCGTCAGCTCCAAGCGCTATCGCCTTTGCAACGTCGCCACTGTTTCGCATAGTACCGCTGGCAATTAAGCTTGTTTCATTTCGTATGCCTTCTTCTCGTAAACGCTGGTCTACAACGGCAAGTGCAAGTTCAATGGGTATACCTACGTTGTCTCGAATTACTTTGGGAGTTGCCCCAGTGCCCGCTCGAAAGCCATCGATTACGATCGCGTCTGCACCAGCACGACAAACGCCGCTAGAGATTGCAGCAACGTTGTGAACTGCAGCTATCTTTACGAAAATTGGCTTTTTGTATCTGGTTGCCTCTTTTAATGAGTTGACAAGCTGCGCAAGGTCCTCGATCGAGTAGATATCATGGTGAGGGGCCGGACTTATGGCATCCGTCCCTACCGGAATCATTCGTGTTTCTGATATTTCATCAGTTATCTTGATTCCCGGTAGATGCCCGCCAATCCCCGGTTTAGCCCCTTGACCGATTTTGATCTCAACCGCAGCTCCGGCTTCGAGATACGCTGGATGGACGCCAAATCTCCCGCTAGCAACTTGCACTATGATGTGATCTGCATATGGGTAGAGCTTCTTGTGAAGCCCTCCTTCTCCCGAACCCATAGTAGTGCCAGACATGACTGCAGCTCGAGCTAACGCCTCGTGTGCCTCTAGACTGAGAGCTCCGTAAGACATTTGAGCTATCATTATAGGAATTTCGAGTTTGAGCGCTGGCGAGAGCTCGGTCTTCAGCTTGATGTCGTTACCTACTGATTCAAATTCCACAGATCGCGGCTTTTTCCCAATGTATGTTCGTAGTTCGATCGGTTCTCGCAAAGGATCGATCGCTGGGTTTGTTACCTGACACGCGTCTAGGAGTAGATTGTCAAAGATGATGCGCTCGTGCAGCTCATTTCCAGTACTTGCCAATAGAATGGCGCCTGTTCTCGACTGAGTAAACACATCTCTTCGCGCGTTTTCGGTCCACACAGGATGGGAGCTCATAACCGAAGGCGTTCGAGAGAGTGTTATCGCATCTTCAGGGCACATGCTAACGCATCTCTGACAAGCGACACACCGATCGTCAAATGTTTTGACCTTATCTCCTCGCCATTCTAACGCTCCAAAAGAGCAATTCTCAACGCATCTTTTGCACAGCCGACACCGTTGCCTGTCGATGGCCACTCTAAATTCAGGCACGGCACTAAACATCGGCGTTCACCAATGCTACTGTCGGCTTACCCGCGCGTGGGGCCCATACGAAGTCTGGATTCTTGCAGACTGCCTTAATGGCGCTCTCTTCGCTCGCCATAAACGTATAATCATCCTTTTGCGCGCACACCAGCGGTCGCAGCTTGATTCGATCAGTGAGCCCGACCATCGTATTTTTTCCCGCTACTCCAGTGAGCCCTGAACCGTTTGCTACGATGATGCTGGCAGGACCGTTCACCATTGCAGAGCCATAGGTAATTCGCAACGCCTCTATAATCCTCCTCTTTTCAGCTGGCATTCGGTCTATCTGTTCCCAGAATGGAGGCGCTAATACCGCAGCTACAAGTTCAAGGGGTAGTTTATGTCTTCTAACTAAAAGATCCCACAAATAAGCCAACACTTCAGAATCGGTAGAATTACTGCATTTGTACCCATACGACTCAAGAAACCGTCTGTTTGTCCCGTAACTGGTAATTTCTCCGTTATGTACGACGCTACAATCTAAGATGCTGAACGGATGTGCTCCGCCCCACCAACCTTGTGTGTTTGTGGGATAGCGTCCGTGAGCTAACCACAGGTAAGCTTTATACTTTTCTAGCTTGTAAAGCTCCGCTACTTGGTCAGGATAGCCAATAGCTTTGAAAACACCCATATTCTTGCCGCTTGAGACGACCAAAGCATCGCTTGTATTGTTAATTCTCATCGCAAGGTCAATGATGTAATTATCTGCGTCAATTGCGCACTTATCAGGCACTTCTACGAAGAAGCGCCAAGGGATGTAATCTTGTGAGATGCCTGGGACATTTCGCGTAGCAATTTCTTCGTCTTCATAAATGTTGACATGCTCTTGCAGCATTTCCGCTACTTGGTCTTTCTGATTATGATCCTTAAAAAGGATATGCAGAGCGTAATAATCCTTGTATTCGGGGTAAAGCCCGTAAGCTGCAAAGCCACCACCAAGTCCGTTGCATCGTTCATTCATCAAACGAATTCCCTTAATAATGCCACTTGCAGAAAACGGTCTGCCGTTTTCATTCACGATGCCTAAAGTACTACACAAGTCACGCCACCCCTCTCTATTTCTCCTTTTGTTGATGCCTAAATAGGCCTACTCATTCCGCTGACTAGAGTAGGAACTCTGGTTCCGCTCCACTATAAATATTTCTAAAGGCTTGAGTCATCCACTTAAAAAGTAAATCGCCAACAAATACCGCAATGTGCAGTGATACGACTAGGCAAGTAGTCGATTCAGGAGTTTTGCGTCCATGAGAGACGAGATAGAGTAGACCTTAGCTTTCACATCCACTTCATATAACGAGGCCATAGGGTTTGCGCCGGCAAATATGTTGATTTCCATAACGTCTTCCCCGTTACTGACCCCTAAAAAATTAGCTTCAAGAGGGCTCTCGATCCATCCAACAATACCGGCACGTTTTGCATCCTGCATAAGTTCTAACGTCCTTTCAGCTGCAATGCTAGGCACCGTTTGCACATTAGCTAGTACGGTGCCGTTTCCGCGCTCTGCAGCTGCCACAATGGAGGTCATTTGTCTAGAAGAAAAAACTTGAATCGGATCGAGCGACGTTCCTTGATATGAGATCAGATCGGTATATCCACTAGGTATTCTATCATTGATTTTAAGCAGTCCGCCGTATTTAATAGTTGAAGGGATGCCGTGCTTGATTAGCATGCCATTTATTGTCATACTACACATCGTGACCAACCCAAAGGAACCATACGGAACAAATACAGCACCAACTTTCTCGCCTTCCTCAATGATGCGAACGAAAGGGCTCACCGTATATCCACTATTGATCGTCTCTGCGGCTATTTCGAGGGCTCGGTCAAAATCATCTTTGTCAATAGTCGCGACGTTTATGATGATGTCACCGTTTCTTTGCTTTAAATCAAAACTCGTTCTGTAAACAAGATCCTCTATCTTGGTTATTAAAAATCCAACACGGTCTCCAACAATTGCCTCGTTTAACTCATTAAGGCCTTTCTCTGTAATTATCCGACCGGCATTGCCTATCTTAAGAGTAAATCCTTTGTAGTCAAGGAGTACCAAGTAGTGCCGCACTGCCCGTTCCCCTATAGGGTACCCCCGCTGACTTAAGCTGGCAGCAATCGTACGCGCTCCGATTGCATCGTCACTCGCATCTAAGATCCGCAATATTTCTATAAGTTTCCTTTGCGTTTCAATGCTGGTCATGTGCTACAAGCCACGCGCGAGCTTTCGACTTTTAAACACTATACGTGCGCTAATCTAATGAGTACTCGCATATTTGTATCTTTCCGGGTAAAGTTCAATACTCATAAATCCCTTGTGCTATGCAGGGCTCGTAGGGTAGTGGACTATCCTCTTGGACTTCGAAGCTATTGCGGAGAGATCCAAGGACCTGGGTTCAAATCCCAGCGGGCCCGTTTACCAGTTTATTCGAAAGCACTGACGTGACTATCAACATTAAGGGCTAACAGTAAGAACAAACTGTTTTTGTTAGTTGGTTAGGCTCGTAAGAGGCGCCGGAATCGAACCCCCCCTTCGAATGAATTTTTTCGAGCTGAAAGCGTTGAGCGGGACTACGGGCGCCGCCCCTAGCAGTCCGCCGAACTCAATCCAGTCACCTTCTTTTCCGACGGGAATAAGACGCACACCTGTCGTTTTGTTGTTGATGACCCCTATTGCGCACTCATCTGCAATTATTCCGGCAATCGACTCGGCAGATGTGGCAGAAGGAATGCACACCATGTCGAGACCCACCGAACACACGGCAGTCATTGCCTCGAGTTTTTCCAGCCCAATCGAGCCGATCTTAAGTGCTTCGGCCATGCCTGCGTCCTCGCTAACCGGTATGAATGCCCCACTAAGCCCCCCTACTCGCGAGGACCCCATCGCGCCTCCTTTTTTTACCGCATCAGTGAGCATCGCGAGTGCGGCAGTCGTTCCGGGAGCTCCGCAACGCTCAATACCCATTGCTTCGATGATCTGAGCGACAGAGTCCCCCTTCTGGGGGGTGGGCGCTAAAGAGAGGTCAACTATTCCAAAATCCACACCCAATCGCGCCGCTATCTCTTTACCTACTAGTTCGCCAACGCGTGTGATCTTGAACGCAGCTCGTTTGACAACCTCAGCAAGCTCACTGAGGTCACAATCTCCCATTTTTTCTACTACCGCTCTTATGACGCCAGGACCTGATATTCCCACGTTCAGGACCGATTCGGGTTCTCCCGAACCGTGAAATGCACCTGCCATAAAAGGGTTGTCCGGCGGCGCGTTAGCAAAAGTAACCAGACGGGTACAGAGCCGCGGATCGATACGAGCCAGTTCTTTGATGATCTGTCCCATTTTAAACGCAGCCTCGACATTGATGCCCGCGTTGGTGGTTGCAATGTTTACAGAGGCACATACCTTTTCAGTCGTGCTTAGCGCCTGTGGGATCGAATCAACAAGTGCCTGAGTCCCAACTGTAAAGCCTTTTTGAACGAGAGCTGAATAGCCACCGATGAAGTCAACGCTTAATTCAGACGCAGCTTGATCCATCGCACGTGCAATTTGTGGACCAGCTTGCGGATGGACGTCGATTAACGAGCCAATGGGAGTTACCGAGATGCGTTTGTTAACAATAGGCAAGGAATACCGTGCTTCCACGCGATCGGCTTCTGAGCACAGATTGGCCGCTGTGGATACAATCTGATCATGAACGGCCTTGGCCATTCGTTCAGGATCGTCTCGCACACACCCCATCAAGTTCACACCTACGGTAACCGTCCGTATGTCGAGATGCTCGCTAAGAATCATGTCAAGGGTTTCGAGTATTTCGTCAGCAGTGAAGATCATAACTACCCCTTTAGCACGACGCTACCTGCGTACGCACCAGAGCTATAGCGACCGTTTATCGACTTGAAGCTTAGCCTTTGCGGTTTTTAGCCCGAAAATGAGGTAACATCTTTAGTCGCTAACCGCGAAGACGATGTGAAACGGAATGCGCCAGAACGAGAAGTTTCTCCGTGCTGCATTAGCTCACAAGCACGTATCTAGATTTCGGCGATCGAATAACATTTCGTCACGTTTTATAATGTTGCGCGGGTAAAAAAAGCGGACCCGGGGGGATTTGAACCCTCGACCACCGGCTTAGAAGGCCGGTGCTATATCCTGACTAAGCCACGGGCCCGTTATTCCACCATGCTCGTAACTCATACTTATAGTGTCTTAAAAAAGCGATTAAGCAACGCTGGTGCATTTTAGCAGCTTCGGCCGTGAAAACGGTATCTTAGGAGAAACGAGCAAATATCAGTAAGAAGCTCTCGACGCTGACGATCATACCTCCAGTTATCGCAAAGAGCAACTGCATCTTAGCTTATGTAGAACTGGCCAATTTAGGCTGAGATGACTTCAGCGCCCCTCATAGTGGCATACTTCAGAGGTTTCCACTGTTAAGATCTTTCCGGGTCCTTTATCCTCAATCGCGCGCAGTCGGCACGTCAACTCGCGCAGTTCAAGCTGAACACGGGCTGACATGAGTTCGCGTTCTTCATAGAAGTCGCCAACGCGGTGTCTAACTTTTTGCATTGTAATAGTTTTATCGCGTAAGCGCGCCAGCACGCCAGTCGTACCGATCGCAAGATCGTGACGGCTAGCGTCAGTCACAAATAATTCGTCACCGACGTGAGCTTCGAAAACAATGGGGATATTGTGAGCGCTGCGCAATTCAAACGTCCTAACGCGCTTTTCGGTGAGATCATCAATTGATTCTTTTGATATACCGGTCAAAGCTAAATGTCTCATTTGCTCACCCATACATGACCTGAGTTTGCCCTTTTGGTTCAGCGAGTTCCGCCCCTTGGACCTGTTCTGCAAGCTTGTGTAGCTCTGTTTCGATGTGGTCCGCTTCCTCAAGTAGCTTCTGGGTGCTGATATCCAACTGCAATACGTCGCTTACCACGTCAATCACACGAGCTGCTGCGCGGGGATCCGGGGTGGGGCCCTGCGTTTCTCCCAAGAGACAAAGTGCCGGTAGCTTACTTATGTGGCTCTCATTCATTATACTGCCAGCAATGCCTGAAATACTTCCGGTTACTAAGGTCTCAGCTTTATCTTTCACGAGATTTAGTTGTTCGGCACCAGTTGCTGCAGCATAGACGGTTCGTTGCTCGCGCATCGTAGCGATGCCAGCAATGGGTATGTTGAGCCTTGCGTTCAGGCTCTGCGCCCAGTTAATAACCGATTTCCCTATATCGTAAGCAATCATCGGGTGAATGAGAATATCCGATAATACAACGATGAAGTTATTTTGAGGGTCTTCATAGATTCTCACGGGGGCGAACGTGAGTCCATCGTAGAGCACCGTAATCGGCGGAAACAGGCGAGATTCGATGGTTCCTATCTGCTTCATCTTGAGCTCGGATGCTATTTGCGTAGCCACAATATTACCAACGAGTCCGATCCCAGGGAATCCCTCAAGGATAACAGGGTTTTTTGAGCTCACCCCTTCTTCAACAATTATGTTCACGTATTCACTATCAGTCGTTCCGGCTTTCATAATATATCAGCGTCCTCTATTGCTCACTCCTTAAATAATGACCCATTACTAAGTAAATACTTTGTCTAACTGTTCCGCGACTCGTGTCTCGATGCAGATGGTATCCTACGGGCCGATTGCGTTCGATGCGGAGCGCATATAAACAATATGATTGTAGAAGAGTACAGTGTGGCGCATAACTCATAGGTCGTGATCACAATCCAAGAATATGCGTTCAAACGAGGATTCAAGCAGGACGCCCACAAGCGCGTTATAGAAGCGCTGAAAGCGTGTTTTGACGTAGACATCAACGTACGCGACGAAGAATACGTTCTAAGCTATGGGGCACTACGAAAGATGACGATACGCGTGAGCGACACGTTACTCGTCGAAACTGAGTCTATGAAAGACGTTCCTGACGCGTTGACGATCGATACGAATGCGCGGTTCCGCTGTTTTCTGGAAAAAGTAACCGGATACACGGCAAAGCAGCGGGGCAAAAAGGCTCAAGAAGCGGTAAAACGCACCCAAGACTGATTTGCTTCCTCTCTTCATGCGCCTTATTCGACGTAGATCGCCGGTTTTGCCGGAAGCGCCCGCCTCGCGCGATTCGCAGGATCATACTCCTCGGAGTTTTCTACGCAGACGTACACGTGTTTCCCAAACTTTCGGGTCAAATACTCCTTAGCAGCAAGCAGAGTCTCCGATTCCGCCTCGAAACCCAGCGTGCTGTCAGAGGTGGGTTCGTGAGCGAGCGATTTCGCGAGACCGGGTGCGATCTGAGCTATCTCTTTCAAACGCGTCCGCAGATCTGGGTTTTCTTTGGCTCGAGCCATAATTTTCTTAATCGAGTGGTCATCAAGCCCCCCCGCTATCGCGTAGAGTTGGTACTTCCACGCGGCTGCAAGATAGATGAAAACTGATTCAGTTTCTTGTCTGATCGCAGCTTGAATGTTTGAGATGTCACCAATCACGCCGTCAAGGAAGAGCTTTTGTGCAAGTGTTTCAGCATAAAGGTTATCATAGTGCGGGAATGCCGCCAAGGAGATGTAGCCGACTTTGTGCATTCTCTCCCACAATTCTTCAGCAATATGGGGAACGACCGGCGCGAGCACCCGAAGCCATATATCAATGATGTCCCAGAGTACGCGACGCCTCTCGTCACTGTCTAAAATCATCGATTTGTACTCTTCGACCCGATTTATTTGCTCAAAAAACGCTTCCGTTACGTACTTTCTGTATGAGAATTGACGAGCCGCTTCAGAAGCTCTTGACACCATGGCGTCGGTCGCTGCCAGGATCCACTTACTCGCAAAAGAGAGCCCCTCGTCATACTCCGGCCGCCCAACCTCGATATCACTATTTGCTGCGTGCCAAAACCGTAGGAGCCTTTTTTTGACCATCTCGACTTCATTTTCTCTCCAATCAACCGTTGAATTGAGATCAGCAATGGAAACTAGACAGAGTCTCACGAGGTCGGCACTGTAGACCTCTGGGACGGTGGCAATAGGAATTACATTGCCCCTACTCTTCGACATCTTCACCCCTTCGCGAATCAGAAGCTCGTTTAGGGTTACGACCCGCGGCCAGCACATCTTAGGAAAGATTATCGCATGATGGAACAGGAAGAAGCTCAAGTGATTGGATATATGGGCGACGGCGGTATGCCGGTGATCGTTAGGATACCAATAGGTAAACTCGTTACGCGCCGCCCTCAGCATATCCTGAGATAAACCCGTTTGCTGGCTTACGTGTTTTAGATCGCCTTTACCAAGAAAGATAAAATCAAAGAAAGCGGGCGTAAGCTGCTCTGGGTCGCACTCCCTTAGGTGCTTGATTACAGTATAAAGCGCCATATAAATGACGGAATCAGAAAGTGGCTCAATGATCCAACGCTCTTTGGAGAATGGAAAGATGGTACCGAGACCTCTGCGTCGGACGCACGGCCGTTTATCGAGCCACTGAAACGTCTGAGCGAATTGTGTCCGATACGTTTCCGGTACGATTTTTAGCTGTTCTAACAGTTCAAATGCCTTTGCTTTCCATTTAGGGTCACCATAGTTGAGAAAGTATTGGTCGGGCTCAATAGCGACAACCACGTTGCCGCCGCATCGACAGAGTCCTTTTGCTGAAGTCTCGTAAATGCTTGATGCGGCATTTCGCGCCGTGAGAAAGTCAACGATGTCTTGCTTCACGTCGCGCACAAGTCTGCCTTCAAATTGTTGTGCAACGTGCCTAAGGGTGCCAGTATAGAACTCCTCCCTATAGAGTAGGTTGGTAATTCGACTAAGCGTATCATCGTCACGTTGTGATTGGACGTTATTGCGTTCGCATAATTCTACGGCTGGAAAATCGCCGTATCCGTCAACCTTTATCAGAGAGATCGGGTTTATAGCGTCAATATCGTTGTTTAACCGATAGAGATCGATGTCCGCGTTGATACCCCGCTCTTGCTTCAGGTCGTTCAGAGCTGCCCAATCATAAGGCGCGTGAGCGGGAACGCTCATGACGATTCCGGTGCCGTAATCGACATCAACAAAGTACGCCGGGAGAATCGGTATTTTGCTTCCGACAGGGCTAATGCAGTGAGTACCTAACAAGTCCGAACCGCGTAACTCCTCAATTATATTTACATCGTGCTGCTGATAGCGCAACTTGGATGCGCTCTGCTGTGAAATGATCCACTTCTCACCGTCGACATAAGCCTTGACATAGGTCGCGCTCGGAGCCACCCAGAGATTTGTCACCGCAAAAACAGTTTCAGGACGCAGCGTTGCTGTAACAACGTACGCGTCATCAAAGGAGAACTTGATTCCAACGTACTCGTCAATAGATATCTTCTCGACGTCACCGCCAGCAATATCATCTTCTCCAACGGCATTTTGATCGATCGTGCAGTAAAGGATTGGGTGCTGCCCGCTGACTATCAGTCCAAGCTCCATTAGCTTGTCGTACTGCCATCGAATGAACTGGTTGTAGATCGGATCTCCGGTGGTAAACTGCCTAGACCAGTCTATAGAGAATCCCATTTTTTGGAAATCTGGAATGATCTTAGCTGCAAAGTAGTTCGCAATATTCCAAGGATTGACAAATGAGTTGACGATCTCCTCGACGCGCGACTCGTCTGCTTCGTAGAGTCGGACGTAGTTTTTGTAAAGTGCTATAGTCGCGCTCTCGCAACGCTCTATGCACGAGCTGATTGCGAGAATCGGGGTCCCCGTGATGTGCCACGCCATCGGCCACAAGACGTTGTGGCCGTTCATTCTCATAAACCGAGCGTGAATGTCGGCTATATTGTACGTCCGCGTGTGGCCTATGTGCTGCGGTCCGCTTGTATACGGATATGGTGTCGTTAAGAAGTACTTGTTCGATCCCGTACTTTTTGGCTCAAATATCTTATCGCAAAACCAACGATCTTGCCACTTGCGCTCAATTGCTCGAATTTCGTCGAGTTCGGAAGCTGTCAATTGTATCCCTACAAGTCTGAACGATCAAAAAATGGTGATTCGAACAAGCGACCTTATCGGAACATCCAGGACTTGCCGCATTCCCTTCTTGTTAATAAGAACAGCTACCGAGAGCGGTGTTGCTTGCATCTCTTTGATGACCTTGACAATTTCAGTAGCGGTGCTGCCGGTAGTGATGACGTCATCGACTATCGCACAAGTTTTTCCTGAAATATCGGCAAAATTTTGACTAAATGATCCTTTAAAGTTTTCCTTCTCAGATCCCTTCTGCTTTTGGGGGACAAACACCGCAAGTTCTGCTTCAATTTCGTCTGCGACCAGCGTCGCAAGAGGCAGGCCACTTAGCGCAACCCCAACGACGACGTCGGGAGCGCCCGTTTCCAATATCATATCGACTAAAGCGAGCGAGACGAATCTGAGCCGCTCAGCGTTTTGCCCTATCTCACTCCAGTTAACATATATATCCTTTGGAACAGGTCCTCGCGAGGTTTCGGAGCGGGTAAGAAGCCACGTTGCGGTATCTCGTGATATGTTCAGTTCGTCAGCTATCTCGCCCGAACGTAACCCTTTCGCGTGCAGTTCCTGCGCGTTACTTATGAGGTCGTTTAAATCTTTCATATTCTTACTCCTACAACCACCGGCACTTACCGTTTCACCGGCTTAACTTTCACGTCAGATCCACACACAGGACAGATTGCTTCCGACTCATATAGTCGACCACATCCAACGCACCTGCGCCTCCACTTGAGCACGCGTTTGATTCGCGCCTGCTGGATCGGTTGTGTCTCAATACCGAAGAGCGCAGCGACGTTTTGAATGGAATAGTCATCGGTGACCAGCGTACCGCTTAGTTCGAGTGCTTTAGCCAGCAAGTCAATATCAGCTTGAGACAGCCTGAGATAGTCACCTGTAGACTTAGCCTTTTCCGTGATGATTTCCACGTCGGTTTTCAGGGGAGATTCGATTTTCAGTCCCTCTTTCAGAAACTCTTGCAGCGCTATTGCCGATTCAGAGCTTTTCAACTCGCGGGTTACCTCAGGAACGGTGTACATGTTGCCAGAGACTTGAAAACCATAAATAAACACGGGTGCGTCAAGTACGTACGTTCTGGTCATCTGCTACGCATATGTAATTGATCCAATATGCACTTTTTTAAGATCAGACTTGATGGAAAACCGTGCTCCGTGGACAGAAAAGCCAGGTCAGCGTTTTTTGCGTCACAGCTACATCCTTAGCCGACGCACTACGATCTTGGCGCTATTAGCGTGACGCGGCGATTTCGTGGACTAGCAAGTCGCGGCTCACTGTGTGGCGGAGGCAACTCGGCCCTCTCCGAGCCAGAGAAAGGTTTTTATTATCGCCAAGTGCTCTATTAATGTTTATGAATGGAGGCGCATATAATGACAAACCTGCCTGAAGAAGTAATCAACAACATTAATGCCGTGAAGACTGTAGTGTTCACATCGGTAAGTGATGCTGGTGTGCCTAATGCCGTACCAAATCAATTCATCATTATAAAAGATCCCGAAACTATTCTCATCGGTGACAACAATTGGCAGAAAACTCTCGATAATCTGAAGAAGCCAAATAGCAACGTCGCTCTTACCTCGTGGGAGGGCTACGTGGGATATCAGGTCAAGGGTGTGGCCAACTATGTCACTGAAGGGCCTGACTATGAGATGATGAAACAGAAGATCAAGAGCCGAAATGAGAAATTACCTGCAAAAGGCTGTGCAATAATGACTGTAACGGAAGTCTACGACATTGCACCGGGCAAAGGAAAAAGAATCGCCTAATCAGCCAAGAATCTAAAAACTAGAGTCGCTCAGCACTCAAACGATCACTATCAAGATGGTTAAACTTGTCGCTCTAAGCTGCAGCTGGAGAATTAAAGACAAAGAATGACAGCAGACATAGTCGCTCTTTTTACCGAGTTTGGTCTTAACAACGAGGCAGCAGAAGTGTACCTTCACCTGTTGCAAGCGGGAAGACAAACAGCTAGTGAAATTGCCGAATCGTTTCATCTCACCAGTCGTGCTACGAACGACATCTTGCGGGAGCTTTCAAAAAAAGGACTCACCAAGCGTATATCGACCAATCCGGAGACGTTCCTTGCAGCTTATCCGTCCCCCTTAATCCGCCCTGCCATTGACAAAGAGGCCACGAAATTACAGCACCTGAGCGAGGCACGAGATAAGTTGTTGGAGCTGTGGGACGTTGAGCGCACAAAAGCGCAAGGTTTGCCTGTCGAATCGTGTCCAATCGAAGAGGGCTTCTCTATTCTCTACGATAAAGACGACATTATTAGCAGGCGGCTCGAGACCTTCGAAGCGACGGAGAAAAGACTTTGGGTTATCTCTACCGAGTTTTGGCTCCCTCGGTGGGACAAAGTGCTAAGCGACTATTTTGTTGACAGTGAAGGAAGATGCAAGATCGAGGATCTCAGGATCCTGCTTCCGATCACGCAGAGAAACATCGACGTTGTCAAGCAACTCTCAAAGTGCTTTAATATACGGCACGCACCAATGATGAGCAATATCGCTATCGTTATTTCAGACTGCAAAGAGGCCATTTACACCGGTGTTACTAAGGATCTGGACGAGTTGGAGAGAGTTGAACTCACCCCGTCGCTGTGGTCAAACAACAGCGGATTCATTGAAATACAGAGTTCTGTTTTTCAAACACTTTGGGAACGAGGAGTAGAAGCTCGTTTTAGGATACAAGAGATTGAGACGGGTAAGCCTATCGAGGTCACGCGCGTTATTACCGATTATCAAGAGATTGTACGAGACTTCACATCGCTGATAAATACGGCCCAAAATGAGATATTCTTGTGGATTAGAGGTGAAGCTTTGCCGGTTTTGGCACCACTTATCCCCAAGGACGTGCGGCAGCGAGGTATAAGCGTTATTGTAATGGCTGAAATTAACAAGGATAACCTGCAAGCGGCACAGGACATCGCCCAATACGCAGAGGTGCGTCATATCCCTCAGATTGTGCATAGCACAGGTGTCATCATTGACCAACAAGCAATGCAAGTGCTGTTGTACTCTTTCAGTGAAAAGGGCGCAGAGCTCTTTAATTCAATTTACACGAACACACAGAGCTTTGTCGAGACGCAGCACTCGATGATGGAAGACATGTGGCATTCGGGAATCGAGCTGCGGTACAGAGAACAAGAGCTAACGGAAGGTCGAGTGGTGCAGACGATACAAGTGATCAAGAAGAGGGAGAACGTCTACAAAGCTTTCTACGAGATGCTCGACAGATCGAAGAACGAATTCAACGTAATACAAACTCGCATGGGCGTAAAACGGCTCTATAACTTAATAAAAGACAGAGAGATGCCGAAGATTACGTATCGTTTGCTCGCCCCTATTGAGAACGTCAACATTGAAGAGGCGCGTCTGCTTACCAAATACTTTGAGATTCGGCATCTTGAATCGGAAACTGGGGCTGGAATTTTTATATCGGATGATGACAAGCTGCTTGGAACGAGCTATATTTACGACACTGGTGACGTAGATAACGTGATTTACAAGTCGGCATTTAAAACGGACATCTCCGAGTTTATTTTTATTGAAAAGGAACTCTTCAACAGCTTCTGGTACAAAGCAACGCCGCTAAGTGTCAGAGAGCAGGAGCTGCCAGCCGATACTAGAAAAGGTGTGATTGACGCAGAGAAGCTAGAAAAGCGACCAGTCCGACGCTAGGGCCATTTACTGGGCCAGCAAGGATTCTGCTCGCCAAGCGTTCAATAATTTAAAGCTACGGGATCGGCGACACACTGATGCATCTATCTAAAGATTTGTTACAGCCCGTATACTGACGATGGGCTGCTATTTAAACGCTCAACGCAACAGCATGCAGGTTTGACGAGTTTTGTGACTGACTCGCTACGAAAATACACAAAGCAACATTTTTTATACATAACACGACGTGCAATATGCAAAGGGGTGTCAGCGTGACGCGTGGAGTATTACACAAAGACGTTTCGACGCTTAGTGGCGTCAACGTCGGAAAAGTAAAAGACGTTCTGATAAACTGGGACAACAAGGAGATCTCACTTGACGTCTCAAAAGGCTTGCTTAAAGGGGAGACAATTGTTCCTTGGTCGAAAATCATAAGCGTAGGCGATATTATTATTGTTTCTGATGATTTAGCCCCGGAAGGACGCAAATAAGCGCTCTATGTCGCTCCTTGTTGAGCGCTCTACCTTTATTTATGATTCACGTTTCTTGTGACTTTACCGTTCTCTGATGTGCGGTCACAGCCAAAAAGGCAGGTCAGTTGCGAATGAAAGATTTTGCCGTTGTATTCGACTGCGCTGGAACGCTTCTAAAGAAATATCGCGTGGCGAAGGATCTCGATCAAGGCACTTTCTTGCATCAGATAGTATCGCTCAGCTTAGTCGGAACGCGGGAGGATTACGTTCTCGCCGTGTTTCAGTTGAACGCTCCCAAGGACTTAGAAGGTGTGCCTACTGACCTTTCAATCGCCGATTTCTTGGACAGCTACAAAGTTGAGCTTGTAGTCGTGTGCGCGAACGTCCCTGTTACAGACGCAAAGGTAATAAGCGCCGTCGCGAGGGATGAACGGAGCCGCGTCAAGGACTTGGTCGACGTGGTGAGCGAAGTCAGCAAGAGTTGTAGCGCGTCTTACTTCACGGGAACTGCGGCAATCGTGGATATCCGGCAAGGTAAGATCCCTTATGTTCTCGCCACCTGCGGCGAACTCTTCGACTCTGCCCTTCCAGTAGTAGATGAACTGAAACGAACGGGAGGCGACATATACGTGGCTTCAGGTGACGCAAAAAATACCCTGTATGCGCTTGCTGATCGCATTCACATTCCGTATAGCAACGTCCTAGATATAGCAACTCCCAGCGTAAAGGAACAGCTTATTCACCAACTCAAGCATAAATACGGGTATGTCGTCATGGTGGGTGATGGAATAAACGATATTCCCGCACTCAAAGCCGCGGATCTTGGAGTATTAACGGTACAACAGAAAGAAGAACGCCCTACAGCGCTCTTCGAAGCGGCCGATCTTGTCATAAAAGATTTGACGATCTTACCGGGTATATTAAAAAACGTTATTATGAATAACCGTTATAACGGCATGGGGTCGAAGGAGGCAACGCAGTAATGGCCGTCTTGATAGAAGTTGAGAACCTGGTCAAAACGTTCGGAGAATTCGAGGTTCTCAAGGGAATTAATTTCACATTAGACGACGGAGAAGTATTAGGGATCATTGGGAAAAGTGGGGCTGGAAAAACCGTCTTACTCCACGCTATACGGGGGATGAAGGAGTACAAGCCCACAAGCGGTAAGATCTATTACAACGTTGCGTATTGCCAAAATTGTCGACACGTCGATGTGCCCAGTCGAGTCGGGCAACCATGTCCCGTTTGTGCCGGAACAATGCAGTTGTTCCGAGTCGATGCGTGGCCTGATGATGAGAGCGATTTGCTAAGGGACGTTAGGGGCCGAGTCGCGATAATGCTACAACGCACTTTTGCTCTTTATGGAGACGAACGGGCTATCGAAAACGTTATGAGAAACTTTACAGAAGGCGGTTACAGCGATTCTGAGGCAATTTACAAAGCATCTGAGCTCATCGATAAGGTGAAGCTATCACACCGTATGATGCACATGGCCCGCGATCTGAGCGGGGGGGAGAAACAACGCGTTGTTTTAGCTCGTCAGCTTGCAAAGTCGCCGATCATCTTGCTCGCTGATGAGCCTACAGGCACTTTGGATCGGAAGACAGCAGAGATCATTCACAAGGTAATCCAAGCCGAGGCCAAAACGAATGACATGGCGGTACTCGTCACCTCCCACCTTCCTGAAGATATTGAATCAATAGCAGACAGAGCAATACTACTAGAAGATGGAAGAATCACTAAGGAAGGCGCTCCTAAAGAGGTTGTCGATCACTTTTTGAGCACCGTAGGAGAGATAAAGAAACGAGAAGTCGCCTCTGGTGAAACGATGGTCAAAGTGGACGAGTTAGAAAAGAAGTATGTCACACTCGATCGCGGAGTGATCAGAGCGGTGAGCAGCGTGTCTTTCAATATCCAAGAAGGAGAAATTTTTGGCCTAATTGGACTAAGTGGAGCCGGAAAGACAAGTGTTTCGAAGATTATCGCAGGCGTGCTCGAACCAACAAACGGGGAGGTGCTTGTACGCGTAGGTGATGACTGGGTGGATATGACTTTACCCGGTCCGGACAACCGAGGAAGAGCTAAGCCGTATATCGGGATTCTTTATCAAGAATACGACCTTTATCCATTCCGCGACGTTTTAGACAACCTGACGAGCAGTATCGGGCTAGAACTGCCTGCCGAATTAGCGGAACACAAAGCGGTAGTAACTCTGATGGCAGCGGGATTCAGTGAGACGAAGAGTGAGGGCATACTTACAAAAGTCCCTGACGAGCTGAGCCAAGGAGAGCGACATCGGGTGGCTCTCGCACAGGTTATGATTCGCGAGCCTAACCTCGTAATACTCGACGAGCCGACAGGAACGATGGATCCTATCACCAAAAAAGACGTGTCTAACTCAATTCTCACGGCACGAGCAGAAACGGGCGAGACTTTTATGATTGTTTCGCACGATCTCGATTTCGTTAAGGAGGTCTGCGACAGGGCAGCCCTCATGCGTGGGGGTAAGATTATCTCTATCGGACCGACGGCGCAAGTGCTTGATTTCCTAACAGAACGCGAACGAGAGGCTACCTAACGGAAGTAGCAAGCATGTGCGCAAAGTCCATCGTTCTTGACGGAAAACAGGTTGCGCTCAATTCCGCCATTCGTACACTACGCGATGCGTTTGAACATACAAACACCCCTTACCACGATGGACACATCGTAGGCATCATCAAGGGCAGACAAGCGCAAAAACTCGACGTCATCAAGGAATACGCCATTTACACAGACAAAGGCGAGATCAGAATTGAGATAGATGAGCCGTGCCGACGCCTTTGGCTGCGCACGCATGATTTTTTCGTGGGAGCAAATATCCACTGGTCCCAGCCGCAGATAGTATCAGCCGGTCCCGTCTCAACCGACCTTAAGGTCGTTCGGGCTGAGCGAGAGTACGAGCGCTGGGATGTCACATACAGCCTCGGAGGGTTTGACCAAGCCAACACGTACCTTTCATTCATCAAAAAGAGACATAGGGCCTCGTATGGAACAAACATTGTATTAGGAAAGGCCGTTGCAGGCAGGAACGTAATCGAGAAGCTTGAGAACGGTGACGACATTCAAAAGATCGAGCCTATCGAACGGCTTGAGTACGTCACAGACAAGTTCACGACATCTGACCTTGACCTCAAACTTGAGCACGGGATGGAAGTGTACACCTACTTCAAAGCGACCCTTTCGCGGGATGTTTCAGAGGGCGTAGAACACTTTCTAGCTCTTGCCAAGGACGGCTACTATCAAGTAGATGCAGTGACAAACACCTATGTCGTTTCTACCCGCTTGCGTGGTCGATCATCGCCTTTTGAACTGCTCGACGCAAGGAGTGACGGCGCGATCACCGTTCGGACGTCTGGAAACGACCGTGGGAACGTATTTATCTATAAAAGGGATACGCCTTCAAATTCTAATCATTCAGTTATCGGTCACGTCAGTGAGGGGCTAGAGCTCGTCAAAATAGCAACGCCTGGGCAGAAGCTGCGCGTACTTACCGATCCGACGCGTATCATGTTGTTAGGATTACGCTATGCGTCAGTGGAAGAAGAAGTCAATCGATTGGGGATCTCACTTGAGCGCGAAGGGTATGAAGGAGACGATGCCGTGGTTGTGCATCAATCGCCCCTCAACACGATTGAGATCCTTAAAGCGAAAAGGGTAAAGACCTTTGCAGTTCCTTACGATAAGCTCATCAAAATTGAGCTTTACGAAGATAGCGCTCCTAAAACAGTGGCGTACTTCAGGACGGTTGCGGGATTGCGGGATAATCCCGTTGGTTCACTACAAACGCACGTCAAGTACGGCACGACCATCATGTTCCGCGCGCAGACCGCAGAAACGTTCGATATTGTGCCGGAAAACACGCCGACTACACAGGTGACGGCCGCCGAAATCGGCGTTTCAAACCGTTCGTCCAAGTACGGAGGATTCATAGGGGTTCGCCTCGAGGATAACAAGAAGTACGGGCCTACGGGAGAGCGGTTCAACAGTACCAATATTATCGGGAGGATCGTGAACCCGGAGCCCCTTCAGAATGTGCGTGAAAATGAGACGATATTCGTTTGCGAAGCTCTGTAATTTAATTACTGGATAATTATGCTGTTAATCGCTAGCATATCATCGTCATGAACGAGTGGTGTTATGGTACCAGATGAAACTACGAAAATGGTGGTTTTGGCAGAATCAAGCCCGATCTTACCTAGTGAGCTGGCATTGCGAGCCTACGAGTTGTCAACAGACGCTGTGGTGAAAGAGACGTGCTACGGGCTCATTGTCACGGGATCAGAAAAAGCAGTGGATGAGATCATAAAAGAACTAAGGAAACTCGACCCGTCGGGAATTTTCGTCAAGGACCGCGGGTTTCCTCCGGGAGATTCGAGACGGTGTCGCGCCGTCAGGGGGGGTGGCCCCCGACCGGGCTTCCACCAGCTTGAGCGGGAATCAAACATCCTTCCGAGTATCTCCTATGGGTTAGAGAATATCGACGAGCCATCGGACGTCAAAGGACGGGAAAAGCGCAAAAAGCTCACGATTGACCGGTTCATCGAAATCATTGAGGAGCAGTCTAAAGAGGATGTGAATGGTTAAAATACTCGTATATCCGTCAAACAGTCTAATATTGGCTGATTTGGTCGCGCGGTTTGGCCACGAACCACTGACACTGATGCGCGTCATCCGCCAGAAAATCAAAGAAGTCGGTATAGATAGCCCACCGATAAACGTCACGCCAGAAGACCCGAAGAGAGGACTCAAGTATGCTGCAGTAGACGTCCCCTCAGGCGTGCGGGGGCGGATGGCACTGCTTGATCCCCTAATCGAACAGGCTGAAGCTGCCATAATCGTTCTTGAAGCGGATTACTCATTTGGTTGCATGGGATGTGCGCGCACAAATGAACTTGCCAAGTACATCATACGTAACAAAGACATACCCCGTCTGGAACTTACGTATCCAACGAATGATGATGAAGCGCGTGAATTCGTACGAAAGATTCGCGACTTCTGCAAATCCCTGACATCCACAGCGGAGGTTATCGCGTGACGCGAAAAATACGGATAGCACACCTCGCCTGTGGATCTGAATACAGTGGGGTACAAAAGGAAATTCAAGATGCTGTAGAGTCCGTTAATGCCGAACTCGTTTATCCCGAAGTTGATACTGAAGCGATTAAGGACGCGGTAAGGGAGTTCGGATTGGAGGTTGCCAGTCCTGATTTGCAGCTCATGATAGCACGTGCGAAATCTATCGTCGATGGTGGTTTCCCGGTTGACGCGGTATTTATATCGACGTGCTTCCGATGTGCAGAAGCGGCGATAACCCGCAGCGAATTGCGTCGTTACATTCATGAGCGTGCTCATTTACCCGTCATAAGCTACTCGTTCACGGAACGAACCACGGCAGAAACACTGCTAACGAGAATGGGGGCGCTCGTCACCACCGCGCTCAGACGGACGCTGCTCGCTCGTGAAAAACAGACTGGACTAACTGCTGGTATAGACTCAGGCTCAACGACCACAAAAGCCGTGATTATGCGAGATAATGAGATTATCGGGGTTGGATGGGTTGAGACCACCGAAGTGCTGAAGAGCGCAGAAAGTGCATATACGACAGCGCTGACCATGGCGGGAGTGGACAAATCTGAAATTCAAGCGCTCGGAACGACAGGTTACGGTCGCTTGCTCATTGGAGGAGCTATGAACGCGGCGCTCGTTCAGGAAGAGCTGACTGTCAACTCGAAAGGCGCGGTCTATCTGGCAGAGAAGCAGAAAGGGCCGGCTACGGTCATTGATATCGGGGGCATGGATAACAAGGCTATTTCGGTTATCGACGGCATACCAGGTAGCTTTACTATGGGTGGCATTTGCGCCGGGGCTTCAGGTCGCTTTCTCGACATGACCGCGCGGCGGTTGGGTGTCGATATCAGTGAGCTAGGGCCCTTGGCATCAAAAGGAGATCACAACCGTGTAACGATGAACAGTTACTGCATCGTTTTCGGGACACAAAGCCTCGTAAATGCTCTCTCGCTCGGCGCAACCAAAGAAGACGTCGCAAGTGCGGCCTGTTATAGCGTGGCAGAACAGGTCTTCGAACAGCAGCTGCAAGAACTGGAAATTGTCGAGCCCGTCATAATGGTCGGTGGAACATCGCTCATCAGCGGGTTGGTAGAAGCAATGCAAGACTTGCTCAGAGTGAGCGTTATAGTGCCAAGGTACTCGCAGTACATCGGCGCTGTCGGATCTGCGCTGCTTGCTAGCGGGTTTATCAATGAGCAGCAAGAAAAGGCGTAACTCAGCCAAGCGCGGTGAGCCAGCGCGAAGAAGCCGTATACACACATGATAGATTCCGAAAAAGTCGCTGTTAAGTCGCCGGATGAGCAAGGGGCGCGCTTAATTGAAGAACTTGCGTATGACGTTTTGTCTGACCTCGACGTCGCACGATCGGTGTACAATATAAAGATCTACGTTGACCCCGACGAACCAGTATTCATCTTGTATGGCAAGCTTGCAGTTTCACTTCCAGATATCAAGATTTCCGACGTCGCGACGATGACGCACACAGATGATGGATTGAAGTTAGATATTAAAAATGAACGCTACGTCAACGATCTCCTTGACAAACTTATTGAGCTTTATGGGAAGGCTAACATTTTGCAGATTGACCGTTACACGGTGCTTATCGCTACCGACGACGATATTCCTAACGAGACCATCCATGAACCTTCCGTAGAGTTAAAGCGCAAAGTTATCGATTCAATACGGCGGATTGCGCCAGAAGGTTACAGGATAATAAAGCACGAGATTTCTAGAAACTACATTTTATTCATAGCGTCCGAGGAGCCAATCAAAGAAGAGTGGATACAGCAGGGACATAAGCTCCTTAAAGAGGCCGGAGTGTAAGATGCTAGAGCCCCTCATGTATACCGGCGGCGTCTATCGTCACGATGAATTGATAGAGCTTGTTGAGGACCTTGGCGGCCACGTTTTGCAAAAAAACGTGATGCAGCTCGAGGTGGTGCTCTTAATCCTCGTACCTGCCGACGATATTAACGCGGTTGAAGAAAAAGCAGCGGAACTCTTGGGAACGATCGCCAGGGCCCCCCTTATCGGCACCGAAATCGCTGTCGTCGCACCAAGCCTCGCTTATCACCATATGCCACACCCGACGTGCGACATCGCAGAATACCTCCGAAGAAATGGCGCAAAAACGAATATCATTGGCTTAGCTCGTGGGGTAGGGCGGCGCGCAGCGCAGCTGACCAAGAGCGAGCGCGGACTGATAAACGAGCACGATTTAGCGTTGTTTATTTTAGGCGATTTCTTGAGCTGTATCGTGGACGTCAAATATCAACTCTACGAGGACTTAGAGATTCCCGTAATAGTGACTGGAGGCCCAGAATGCGACACGGTTCCCTATGCTTATGCCTATATCGGGGGGATAGGACGACGCGCTAAGGGGTTCCACCGGGAGTCTGAGTTCACGATCTTGGATAGCATCGTTGAAAAGATCAGCACAGCCCTCGATGAAAGGCGCGAAGAGCTCGAAAAGGATCCACTTTCGGTAAGCCCGTTCCGCCTTATGGATGAAATTACAGAACAGATTCCCGAAGTTGGTGAGAGTCTTTCCCCTACGCCAATTACGATGCATCTGGACGGCATGCGGATCAAGCTTCCGTTCGACGAGTACTACGAAAGAGTGAGGAACGTCAAACTGGTTGAAGGTCCTCTTCTATCTGACGTGGCAGAGGTAAGACCCTCGTATATGCGTGAGTATCTAATCCTAAAAATCAAGACAAAATCGGTCGCAGGATTTGCCCTCTAACGACAGGTCTAAAATTTTTTAGCATAATCCACTTTTCAAGCGATTAAGACGTGCAAGCTTCTTATGTGCCTACCGCATCAATCGTCCGCAGCAATTCTGTAAAACCGTCTACTTCACTTTTTAGGACTTCTTTACGGCTTAAGCCGATGCTCATCTCGCCATCAACCGTTAGTTGTTCGGGTCCTCTCCGCACGATTCGGTACACTCCGTCAGCGCGCAGCACCTTAGTAACGGCCTTGTCATGCACCATCGCCCTTCCAGGTATAATAACGGTCTCCTCCATATCCTCGAGTTTCAGTTTCTGAAGATCGTCCAACGTGATGAGGCAAGCGATCTCTTTTTCGGTGTTTACAACATTAACGTTCGGCGCAATGCGCTTAAATATTGAACGAAGATACGGTCCCGCCACTGCGCCAGTGATCACTGTAGCTCGTTTGCCAGTTCGTGGCAGGTACGCCTCTGGATTACTTGAAACGTAAAAGGGCGACCCAATTTCCGGATCCCACAGCGGGGTGCCTGTCACCCTCAGCTTATAATCGTTGTTGATCGTGCTCACCAACTCTTTAAAGTTCTCGATTGGCTGAGAATCGATGTCGCGCATTATCGGTGCATTTCCAAGAATAAGCCCCTCTTTGGCTTGATTCGCGAATCGCATCAAAATCAAACCACGTGCGCCAAGTTCTTCGAGATCGTTACACGTTCGCCTTAGGACATCGCCGTCGTTTACCCCTGGTATGACGACTGCGGCTGCATAAACGTCGCACGATGCGCAAAAAGTCGAGAGACATTCAAGTGAGGCTTCTGGCGAAGGGTCCGCCATGTACCGTTTGCGCAAACTGGGATCAGTCGCAAAAACGGTAAAAGAGACTTCGCGAACGTTATGACCTACGAGCGTTTCTGCAGCGTCACGGCTGTCAAAGCCTTTTCCGCTTGTGTAACCGAGATGGATAGGGACTTGAAGACTAGAAAGCAGCTCGGCCAGCTCAATTAAGTGAGGGTAGCAGCTGACATCCCCCCCGCCACTTATTGTGACCTTTTCTGGGTCCTTTGCGCTCAGCTTGAGCGTGGCGTGGACGTCTTGCGCTACGCGCAAAAACGGCTTAAAACCGGGGTACTTCTCAGCAATAGCTCGTCCGCAGTAGTCACAGCCCTCGCTGAGGGGTGAACAGAAATGACAGCCAAACGGCGTAAAGTCCTTCACCTTCTTGAAGTAGCAATAACTGCAAAACCCGCGACAGTCAATCCCGGGCTTCCCCCCCACATCGGCAAGCAGCTCCATGTGATCCTCTATTAGCGCGGTATTTCCATTAACTAGTTGTTATAATTCAACTAATATATAATTTTACAAAAAATAAAAAAAAGAGGGTTAGAACGGATTTGGAAGCCCTATTTCCGTTCTTTCGTTGCGAGTCCTCTCAGAGCGATGAGAACGGATTTGGAAGCCCTATTTCCGTTCTTTCGTTGCGAGTCCTCTCAGCGCGATCCCACTTGCTCTGCGCGAGCCTTGTGAGCATTTCCATGCCAAACTTACCTGGATCTATTGGCTTGGTCTCAAACAGGCCCACTTCGACTGCGCTCTCGAAAAGTTGTTTCCCAGTCTGGGTCCGCGGCATCACGGTTGACCATCCATCAGGCGAGCCGATCGAACCGGTCGAAATATCCGCTGTCCGCGCGGTCAGGTCGGGACAAAGGTAGCAACCCGGCTGAACGTAGTTGTGAGTGAGCTTCACTGGGACCTCAACACGCTCGCCCATGCTTGACGTGACGATCATCTTGCCTTTTGACACGTCCATCTTTTGGACTTGTTCAATATTCACTTTGTGAATTTCTTCGACGATCGCTTTAATTCCCGTATAGGTGAAGTTCTCAGTACAGAATATGCCGAGAAGCAATGCCATCTTGTTGGGCAAATGGCGGGCGCCGAATGGATAGAGCTGCATCTTTCGAACCGCATAGGTCAGGCAATGCATTCCCACCATCCCAATCTTATCGAGGCCGTTCTCACGTGCTGCGATTTTCAGCGCGCTATTCAGCGGACACAGAACGTATTTGGTGCCGGCCGCAGCTATAATCTCCTCAGGCGTCGTGGCTACATATGGCTCTGGATTCCACGGTTCTTCGGTTGGCATGGCAACGATAGCGCCTTCAATCACGCCCGTTTCAAGCGCCTGTATAAGAAGCGTGCTTACTATGCCGCCATCTTGCGATTGTTTCTGGAGCGCCTTGTCCGTCGTCTTCACCGTCATTATATCTAGGTATTTGCCAAGAACCATTTACTCCACCCCCATGATACGCTTCTCTATCATTTCAAAGGTCGGCTCGAAGCTCCTAGGACATTGTGCGTAGCACGCTCCGCATTTTATACAGAGCTCCTGGTTGACGTGCGGACGCCCGTAGTCCATGTCAATCGCCCGCGTTGGGCATGCCATGGCACAGGTGCCACACCCGATGCACAGTCCGTTTCCGATGATTTTCGTTAATAGGTCACAACCGCACGCAAATCCCGCAAGTTCGGCGAGGGGCTTCAAGTAATCTAGGTCCCCACCCACAGCCGCGAGTATCGTGTTAGCGATCACCTCAGGACCAGTGGGGCATCCAGGCAGTGCGAAATCGACTTTAACGAGATTCGCGACGGGAACGAACGATTCCTGCGAAGGCGTCGCCGCTTGTCCCCCTACACTGAATCGAGTCACGCAGCCTGAGCTGGCACAACCGCCCATGGCGACTAAAAATGTCGAATTCTGTCGGATCTTGCGTATGTCATCAACCTGTCTCTTGTCTTGCAGACAAATCGAACCGTGAACAATGGCAATATCCATTTGGTCATCGGGAATCTCTCTTACATCCGCAAGCGTGGTCTCATAACGATAGTCTATCGCGTCGAGCAAATCAAGCAGAATGTCGTAGTTATCGGTTAGCGATATAAGACATCCCGTGCATCCACTCATCACTGCCGTTAGCACCTTCGGCTTTGCAGCAGCCATTTCTTTCACCTCCGTCTCCGCTTCCGCGGACTTTACTGTTATCTCCGGTTGAGCAGCTTTAATTTTCTCTTCTGCAGCCGGAGGGTTAGCCCTCTCCATCTCTAAGATGTTGTCGGCGTCAGATTTCTTCTCTTTCTTCCAAAACGGGCTCATAAAAATCCTCTACTTCCTTTTGGATTAACTCCATAGCATTGGGAATTGATCCACTAACTTCCTCTGTAAGTCCAAATTCGATTTGCTTCCAACTCTTCGGCTGGCACGCAATGATGGTGACATCACATCGTTCTTTCAAGTCGTTAAGTGGGGTTGACGTCTGCCAGCATTGGTGGTCGGCGTAGCGATTCTCGTCGACTTCGTCTATCGAAAGCTTCTTTAGCTCTCCGGGAGCGCCTCCAAAGTCAATCGAATCAACCAGCACGAGCTTCTTGCATTCAAGAATTCCAAACAAGAAGTACCCTCTGCCGACGTCGACGACTTTCAGTCGCTTTGCGCCGTTCAATGTCTGCTTTAGCACAGGAACCAAGGACGTCGCGAAGCCATTGTCACCGTAGAGTGGGTTTCCACAGCAGGCGATAACCGCCTCAGCATCGCAAATCGATTCGCTCACTTCAGATCATCTTATTCTGAATGATGGCTTTTTCCGGATCCAGCACGATCATATGCGTTGCACACGAGTTGCAAGGATCGTACGCTCGTACTATAACCTCTGCGAACTTGTAGTGGTCCCCTTCCAGTGCTTTGCTGATGGTCGGGTAGTTCCAAGTCGTCGGAACGAGGCAATTGTAGTAACGAATCCTTCCCTCCTTGACCCGCGCCATGTGAACGTTCGCGCCGCGAGCTGCTTCGTTGATTCCGATTCCAAGCTCGTTGTCGCCGAGACCTGCACAATTTTCCTTTGTTGTGCCGCTTGTATTGAGCTCATCGAGGATATTCTCTGCCCTGTGAACAAGCGTAGCTAGTTCACGAATCCGAGCCTTTTGGATACCCATCGCGCCCCTCTCAGCGAATCCCTTGAACGTCGCCGCTCGTGCACGGGGGCCTACTTCCACCGGTTCGCCGCCAACAAGGCATATCGTATTGTTTGCCTCTAGCCCAACTTCAATCGAGCTGTACCAGTTGTTCGGCTCTTCTTCGTTAAATGTGTCCCAAGGGAAGGCCGTCCTGTCACCATAAGTCAAGTCTGAAGCAAACACGTTGTAGTCGTGCATCCCCATATCAGACGGATATTCAGAGTCCTTAAACAGGCCCATCATGAAGTCAGTGTGTTCATTTGCAAGTTGTTCATAGGTTCGCAGACTAGTCTGCAATTTAGCTTTTGCGAGATCGCTGATGTTGTGTTGCATCCCACCTATAACAATATCTGGAGCATGTAGGCCTTCTCCACCGACCACATCGATGATGTTCTGGGCGACTTTTCTCATTCCCTGGCAGCGCTTCATGGCCTCTGCGTAGACGTTTTTATCAAACCCGACTCCGATGCCAAAGTCAGGAAAAATCAATATGCTATGAAGCGGGTGGCTGTGCATTTTGTTAGCAAGGGCACACAGTTCTCGTAACAACATGCCGTCCTCTGGGGGCTCAACACCGATTGAGTCCTCGACGGCCTCTACCGAAGCGCACGCGTGAGTGATTGGGCAAATCCCACAAATCCGTGACGTCGCCAGTGGCGCAAACTCCATCGGCTTTCCGATAAGGAACTTTTCAAAATTCCTGATCGGCGTTATGCTGAAGTAGTTTCCTTTTTCCACTATGCCGTCATCGTTAGTCTCTAGAACTAACTTCGAGTGCCCTTCAACACGAGTAACGGGTGCCATTTCAACTATATTGGCCAAACTAGTTACCTCCTTTTTTGGTGTTCTTAAGAGATTGACTTTTAATATCTCTAATGTTATAAAAATGGGTAGGTGTGCCTAGTCCGAATATCCTCGATATAAAGTTACCTCTCGGAAGCGCATATTAATAGCGAAAATGAGCTCCTTTCGCGTTTGCTGCAGCGTCAAGATTAAACAAACGCTTATATACGGAGGAAAAAGCTGTTGCTATTGCTCTAGCCTCTCTAGTTGTTAAATTGCACATGAACTTTTTCCAATTCATCGAAAACAAAATGTCTTAAAAATATTTAATCGTTATCACTAACTAATAATAACGAATACACAGTTATAACTTACCTCATTCAACGCGCTTTCAGACTAAGCGTCGTCTGATGAAGACAAATAATTAATATTTTTAATGAAATCGTGCAAGTCTTGCCGATTACGCAACTATGAATATGCTAATTAAAAAGAACTTATGCAAAGATTTGCACAAGTCTAACTTCATCACAAATCTGGAGAAATACGGCATGGGCGGTTGCGTTTCTTCTAACCTTGCAGATAACATGCAATACGTGGTATAAAACGTTATCACTAATTAGTAATAACGGTCTTAATATCTTTTTTTTACGCTATCAACAAAGCAAATGCGATAAACGCAAATAAGCCCGTCTTAATCTATTATATAAAAGCTTCTAATTAGCGTATGTATGAACAGATATATAGTAGATAACTCTTTTAATGCATTTTTGGTGAAATTATGGCTTTTAAAAGTCCTTTAGAAACAATCAAGGCCGTGCAAGTCACCGGCACAGCGAAAACGCTAATGCCGTGGGATAAACTCCTTCTCATGGGATTTCTCGCAGGCGCGTATATCGCGTTTGGGAGCTTGTTAGCGCTCATCGTGACTGCTGGTATGACTAAAGCGGGGTATCCCATCGGATTATATCGATTCGCGTTCGGCGCGGTATTTCCCGTCGGCTTAATGTTAGTGGTGATCGCAGGCTCAGAACTATTCACGGGCAACTGTATGTTCCCGGTAGCAGCAGTGCTTCACAGAAAAGCAAAACTCACGGGATTGGGGAAGAATTGGCTCGGCTCATACGTGGGCAACTTCATCGGGGGCGTGTTCGTCGCTGGAGTTCTGACATTCCTCACCGGCCTGATCGTCGCGCCAAAGACAGGTGGAGTGGCTACAGCCTATTTCCTTAATTCTCAGGCAGTGTATAACGCGAAACTGGCTTTGCCGTTCTGGGATGCATTCTACAGAGGCATAGGCTGTAACTGGCTCGTGTGTCTTGCTGTATACCTAGCTGTTGCCTCAGACGATACAATAGGTAAGATCTTTGGGATTTGGTTCCCAATAATGGCATTCGTCGCGATCGGCTTTGAGCACAGTGTGGCCAACATGTACTTCATTCCGACCTACATCTTCGCTAACGGCTGGGGTTGGGACATGTCAAAATGGGGAGAATTCCTATACGTTAACCTGCTCCCCGTGACTTTAGGTAACATCATAGGCGGCGCAATCTTCGTAGCTATGATCTACTGGTATGCGCTCCTTCGTGGAACTGGAACGGAGAGGGCTATCGCTGACCAAGCAGAAATCGACTAGTGAATAAACTAGCCAGTTGGCTTTTTAAGATCTGGCTACCTTGACGGGCAAAAGCCCGTCCTCTCTTTTTTATACTAAAGATTTAAGCGAGGGCAAACTCTTTCCAAAGGGACACGCGTGTGCTGAATTCGTACACAGCGAGGATCGACTCACCGTACCTCTGATCAAAAAAGATGGCACGTTCGTCGAGTCTACGTGGGACGAAGCCCTATCCTTAGTTGCTTCGAAGTTCAAGGCAACGCAGGACACGTATGGACCCAATTCGGTTGCGTTCCTGGCTTCTGCGAGGACAACAAATGAAGAGAACTACTTGATGAACAAGCTGGCGAGAGCGGGATTCCACACTAACTACCTTGATCACTGTGCGAGGCTGTGCCACGGTCCCACGGTAGCCGGACTCGCACGCTCGTTCGGCTCTGGTGCAATGACAAACTCCATTGCCGACATTTAGAAGCTAACTGCATATTCATCATCGGTTCGAATACCATGGAGCAGCACCGATAACGAGGAAAAATCAAACTACGACTCTACCTGAGATTGCGTATATTACGGTTGAGGGACAATGGCCCCGCTAGTAGTAACGGCCATAAAGAGACTCAAGAACAAATAACAAAAATATAAATGGTGCGAGCCCTTGGCTAAAAAGGGCCCGCTCCGCGCAACGCTAGAAGCTAAGTCGTTAATTACTCTATCTTCTTTTTAAGTATTAGAGCTATACACAAAATCCCGGCAACCGCGAAAATAGCTTCGAACCCTGGAACGGGTGGTGCTGTAGTGTTGTTATCAGCTGGTTGCAGGAAGCTTGTTACCCCGGCTGCTGTAGTCGTCGCGTTCGTAGTGGTTGTTACTGCTGTTGTTGTATTTGCTGCTGCTGTTGTCGTCGCGTTGCTCGTTACCGTAACATTTGCAGTTTCTTGCGCCATTGATGGCAGACTAAAAACGAGGATTAATAAAAGTGCCAAAACGCTGCTTATAACTACTCTCTTCATTTTGATTGATCATCTCCCATATATTCAACAGATAATGCGCGTAGCAGAGAGACATAAAACGGCTCCCCACATACCCAAGGAGAGCTATCTGCCAAACAGATAAGAGAACAACTCATTAAAACGTTTTTCGATTTCTGTATTCGCACGCGAAGCTCGACCGTGAATCTGCAAAGCAAGACGGCGGCCATAAAACTCCTATTTCACATAACGCGCACTCGAAGCGCTACAAACATTTCTTCTCAGGATCATGTCTATACGAGCCCTTCTGCGTTTTCACAAACGTTAGAATCGCGCTCAGCATGCGTTCAGTTAGTTGCAGAAATGCTGGAACACCCGTATGTATTTAAATTCTTTAAAATGTGACACAATTTGGGAAGCAAGCAGTTAAGCCCAGGACTATTTTTGAGGAGTAAATACGTGACACGAATTCGTGTCACGCAGACTACATAGCAATTTATCATCAATGTTATCGAGAGCGAGGAGAGTACCTGTCCCTTTATGCTCATGAATAGCACGACATGTGAAACTATGCATCGTCGTCCTCTTTGTGACGGGCTGTTGGCAAGCGTTCTTTCGGCTTTCGGGAAAGCAAAGGAGGTGAACAAAAGTGCAAGCTCAGACATTCGACACAACTACTAACACCTGCACCTATTGCCACTTCGATGCGCAAGGGAGTGCGAGTTGGGACTAGAAAGACCTGACAGCAAGTTGTGCGCCAAATGCGTAGCTAGCTGTTACGATGACATCGTCAGAACCAAATGCTAGGAGCAGCAAGTAAGAAGGCCGCGCAACAAGTGCACCAACTATTTTCATTATCGCGGCCTCTTTCTCTGCTAATATAGCTCTAGTTAGAAACTGGCGTGATTGTTGTTGTTAGTCTCTCTTTTTTCCACTTTTGCTTTGAATCTGAAGCTGCTTTCCTCTTGATTTACAATCTTATCTTGGACTTATCTTCTATAATGGTGGTCGCTTATAAATGTCGAATATTGGCACCAGCGTCAATAGAAGCAAAATACTGAAGTGACGTGCCAATTTCATCTTTCGACTCTTCAGAAACTGTAAATAGTCTTGTCGGTAAGAGTCCCTATTCTCACTCGTAAGCGCTACTACCTGAATAGCAGGCTGCTTTTGTAGCTAAGACTTGTCTGTGGGCGTTTTTTTACTCACGCCTTAGCATGTTTACGTCTAGAATAGCCTTTTTCTGAAAGGATGCTATAGTGTTTAGTTTAATTGTAGTATGGGATCATTTGGAAGTTGCTATCCTAATTACATTCGTTTGCCAAGAACCGCTAATGTACTCTTATAAAATCTGAAGCTGCGATAAGAGCGTTTTGTGGGCAAACACTTACAATAAAATCCTCGGAAAGAACTGCCCATATATCGAGAAAGCGCCATTTCAAACGCTCTTCCGCCATAACTCTGCCCGTATTGAGGGAAGTTAACTTAAGCATGTACCTGCAACTTTTTAAGCAAAACGGGAAGGTGGCCTATG